>Ga0164318_10002182_pt1 | contig 17997 bp, 11 predicted proteins | sample GuaBasSedimGuay9_FD_113734 | JGI IMG/M metagenome (GOLD analysis project Ga0164318, IMG submission 113734) | Subseafloor sediment microbial communities from Guaymas Basin, Gulf of California, Mexico - Guay9, Core 4571-4, 0-3 cm | ecosystem: Environmental > Aquatic > Marine > Hydrothermal vents... | reverse complement strand
TGGAGGAGTTACCGCTGATAAGGAAAATACTTTAACTAGTGATATTGGTAACTACTATAGTAAAAAGAAAGTCTTTCATTTTAAACGAAATGTAGTTCTAATAAATCCTGATTACACAATGTATTCAGATACATTAATGTATAACAGTAATTTGGAGATAGCATATTTTATTGGGCCAACAACTATTGTTAGCGAAACCAATTCTATATATTGTGAAAATGGTTGGTATAATACAAATACAGATATTTCAAGATTCCAAAAACATACTCTGCTAAAGGGAAAAACCCAAAAATTATATGCAGATAGCCTTTACTACGATAGAAATAAAGGTTTCGGACAAGCACTTAAGAATGTAGTGTTAATTGATAGCGTAAAAAATATTATTATAAAAGGGAGATATGCAGAGTATTGGGAGAATGGAGGAACTTCTTTTTTTACTGATAGTGCACTTGCTATTATGATAAGTGAAGATAAGGATTCACTTTATATTCATGCAGATACTTTAAGATTAGATTTTGATACTAACCAAAATGCTGAGTATTTCTATGCATATAATAAAACAAAATTTTTTAAAAAAGATATTCAAGGGAAATGTGATTCATTAGTTTATTCTCTTATTGACTCTGTTCTTTATTTTTATAACAGACCTTTAGTATGGGGTGACAATAGTCAAATGTCAGGCAAGAAAATAAGAGCAATAGTTAAGAATGGAAAGATTACTCGTTTATATGTCGATACTAATGCTTTTGTTTTGCAGCATGATACTCTAGACTATTATAATCAAGTATCAGGAAGAGATATTATTGCATATTTTAAGAATGAAAATATTGATTATGTTAAGGTATTAAGTAATGCACAATCGGTATATTTTGTTAAAGAAGAGGACAATTCTTTGGTAGGTGTTAATCTTGCTAGTTCAAGCGATATGAGAGTATTATTTAATGGTAAAGGGATAAGTAATATTATTTATTTATCAAAGCCAAAAGCCAGTTTAAATCCAATAAAAAAAGTATCAAAAAGAGCTCTTTATCTAAGAGGATTTAAACCATATGATTATTGGAGACCAAAGAATAAGTATGAAATATTTGATTGGGAACCCAAGAAAGAGAATAAATGATTAGAGTATTAATTTTTAATTAGATCCATTCTCCTTCTTAAAATCAATCCAATATTGATCAAGAGTTTGTTTCATATCTTTACGCAGCATTAGAATTCCGAAGAGGTTTGGCAATGTCATAAGGGCAATTGCTATTCCTGAGAAAGTCCAAACAATAGTTGTATCCACAAACGAGGCAAAAAAGAAGCCAACTACATAAATTAATCTATACCATATTACATATTTTACTCCCCACAAATATGTTACAGCTCTTCCTCCGTAATACGACCATGCAATAGCTGTAGAGAATGCAAAAAGCAGAAGTCCAATTGTTATTATGTATTCTCCATAATCTCCAAAGTAGCTTCTCTTAAAAGCAAGAATTGTAAGTGGTGCACTATTTAATAGACTTTTACCTTCAATAGTATATTTTTGATCTTGAATGTCTCCATTAATAACTGGAATTTCTCCAGAGTATAGTTTCTTGTTATATTTTATAGTTACATTTTCAGCTATTGAATTAGAATGGTAAATACTTAAATTATTCTGAATTATTCCATCTTTTACCTCTAAATCACCATTAAATACTGGAATAGAACTTTTTTTAACAGCATATAAGTGCAATGTTTCAGCATCTTTTTTATTATCAGTATCGTATGTCTTATCTAATATTTTAAGACTTGCATACTGAAAAGTAGTCTCATGTTTCTCGTTCCACACTCCAGAAGATATTAGAGCCATTCCGGTAAGAGAACATATAATAATAGTATCGATAAAAGGCTCAAGTATAGCAACCATACCTTCTGATATTGGTTCATGAGCTTTTGCAGCAGCATGTGCAATTGGAGCTGAACCTTGACCTGCTTCATTGGAAAATAATCCTCTGTTTACTCCTCTATTAAATGCGAAGGCAAATGTAGCTCCTAAGAAACCTCCCGTTGCAGATGTTCCACTAATAATACCACCAAATATTGCTTCAATTGATGGAATAAAATTTTCCCAGTTATATAGTATTACAGCAAGAACTCCTATAATATATATAAATGCCATTCCAGGAACAAGCTTATCTGTTACTTTCACTATTCTTTTTATTCCGCCAATTATTACAAAGCCAAGAATAATGGAAAGAACTAAACCAGTAATCCAATTTTCAATACCAAATGTGGTATTTACAGAGTTACTAATACTATTAATTTGAGGCATATTTCCTGTTCCAAAGGAAGAAATAATAGTAGCAAAAGCAAAAATTGCAGCAAGCCATTTCATTTTTAGTTTATTCTTCATATAGTACATCGGGCCACCTGAAATTGAACCATCTGATGCTACTTCACGGTATTTGTGAGAAAGACTTACTTCAACAAATTTCGTAGTCATACCAAGAAATGCAGTTACTATCATCCAGAATAATGCGGAAGGGCCACCAAGGTGAATAGCTAATGCAACCCCTGCAATATTTCCTGTTCCAACAGTCCCAGAAAGAGCTGTTGCCAATGCTTGAAAGTGAGTGGCATCTCCTTTATCAGTATCCTTGTCGTACTTCCCCATTACTATGCGCAATGCGTGCCTAAAGTATCTAATTTGAGGAAATCTAAGGTAGATTGTAAAAAATAATCCTGTACCTAACAACAAAAATACAAACCATGTTGCCCCACCAACATATGAGTCAATTAATCCTAAAAATTCATTCAATTTTTGCATATTATTATAATTGTGTATTTGTTTGTGTGTTTTAAATTAATATTTCCCCTTTAGCCTTTAGCCTTTATCCTTCAGCCTTTATCAATTCCTCCTAGAGCATTCAATACATTTTCTACTTTCTGGCATAATTAGTATTCGTCCCATTTGAATATCTTTTCCGCAAATAAGACATTTGCCAAAATCATCATTATAAATATTCTCAAGGGCTGCTTTTAAACCTTCTTGTTGTATTAGTTTTTTTCTTAAAGCTGCATCATTAATACTCTTATTATTAATAGCATCCATGCGGCTAACTCTTCCTATAGCACAATCAGGCTCAATTGGTTTTGTTAACTCCTTAAGTTCTTTAACTTGCTCTTCTGTTTTGATTAGCCTTTTAGCTATTTCTATTTTCAGCTTCTCTTTTTCCTCTATATTCATTAGAGGCTAAACTACTAAAAAATGATATTGATAATTTATGTATTTGTTTAATGTTGCAATTATTCTTATTTTGATTTGCATAACCAGCATTACTCATGAATTTTAGATTATGTAGGTACGAACCATCTAAAATAGAAAATATACTAGTGTATTTCAATGGTTTAGTAAAGAAGTAGATGCATAATCTAAAACCAAGTGAAATAAAATAGCTCAAAATTGGGCAATGATATTTTGGCTTTATATATTGTTAATAATATTGACACTAGGTTGATGTGTATTTTCATATAAATTTGCGGTGAATAATGTGGGATAATACTGTATTTTTGAGTTTTACTATAATTAATATAATACTATGCGGCTATATCGTATCCTTATTTCTGTTTTCTTGCTTTTCAATATTGCAAATATTAACGCCCAAGAAAGTCACGATTTTGAAATTTCAAAGAATTTAGACATATATACTTCTCTTATTCAACAACTGGATTTACATTATGTTGATGAAATTCAACCTGGAACAATGACAAAGACAGCAATTGATGCAATGTTGAAGCATCTTGATCCTTATACTAACTATTATCCAGAATCTATGATTGAAGATGTTCGATTTCTTCAAACAGGTAAATATGGTGGTATAGGTTCTACTATGCATATTAAGAATGGAAATATAGTTGTTGGAATGACATATCCGGGATTTCCTTTTAATGAAGCTGGACTTAGAGCAGGTGATATTATACTAAAAATTGATGATGAAGATGTTTTTGGTAAGAAAATGAGAGAAATATCAGAGCATTTGAAAGGAGCATCAGGAACAAGCTTAAAAGTAGTTTACAAATCAGCAAAAGATGCAAATGAGAAGACAGTAAGTTTAAAGCGTGAAGAAATAGTTGTTAAGGATGTTCCTTATTTTACAATGCTAGATGATAGTATTGCTTATGTTAAACTAGTTGGGTTTAAACAAAATGCAGCTAAAGAAGTGAAACTAGCTATTGATAGCCTTAGCAAAACAAATGTAATTAATTCTGTTGTACTTGATTTAAGAAATAATGGTGGAGGCTTGCTTATTCAAGCAGTAAATATTCTCGACTTATTTGTGGATGCAGGTGAGTTAATTGTTAGTACAAAAGGAAAGACAAAAAAAGAAAATTACTCATATAAAACAAGGCATCATGCTAACTATCCAGATATGAAAGTTGTTGTTCTTGTTAATAAGAATAGTGCTTCTGCTAGTGAAATTGTTGCAGGATCGTTTCAAGATTTGGATAGGGGAGTAATTATGGGACAGAAGTCGTTTGGAAAAGGGCTTGTACAGAAGGTTTTTCCATTGAGTTACCGCTCACAGGTGAAAATAACTGTTGCTAAGTATTATATTCCTAGTGGAAGGTGTATTCAATCTTTAGATTACATACATAAAGATGCTAGCGGAAAAGCTGTGAAAACACCAGATTCATTAATGGCAACATTTAAAACTAAAGGAGGTAGACTGGTGAAGGATGCTGGTGGTATTATTCCTGATCTAAAACTTGAAACGAAGAATAGTTCAGATATAGTGTCTTCTTTGATGCGTAATTATGAGATATTTGATTTTGCTACCAAGTATGTTTACTCTCATGATACCATTAGAGATATTAAGAAATTTGAGATAAATGATGAGCTATATAGCGAATTTGTGAATTTTGTTAATGCTGATAGCTTTAATTTTACCCTCCCAATAGAAATTGAGTTGGATAAATTAAGAAGTTTCTCAGACAAAAAAAACTATGATATTACTGATGAACTAGATGCTTTAGAGAAAAAAATTGAAGTTTCAAAAAAGAGCATTTATGATGACAATAAGGAAATACTGAAGCCATTAATTAAAGAGGAATTAGTGTCAAGATATTTTTTTAATTCGGGTAGGGTAGAGGCGATGCTTCAATATGATAGTGAAGTCAGAGAAGCAATAAAGCTACTTATTAATGAAAACAGGTATTATAAAATTCTTCATAATAATAATTAGTTTGGAGTATAATAAATTATAAGGTTTATGAGTTTATATATAGTATGATGCAAACTTATAATATGCGAAGATATTGGTTTTATTTTGGAATTACCCTTATAATCATTGGTTTATCTTTTTCTCGCGCATTCGTTAGTTTTGGGCAAGCAGCATTAGCACTTACATTTCTTTTTGATAAAAACTTTATTACTAAAATAAAGAATTTAGCTAAGAATAAAGCCTTTCTAGCTTCAATTTCATTTTATGCTTTATTGTGGGTGACACTTTTATATACAGATAATTATAATGAAGGGTTGTTCGATTTAAGAACTAAGGTTCCACTACTTCTTTTCCCATTAGTTTTTGCAACGGAGTCTCCCATTAGCTTTAAAGTATTTAAAAGGTTTATGCTGCTTTTTGCAGTGTCAGTAACGATATCATTAACATATAGTCTTTCAATATATTATTTAAAAGATATTAGTGATTTTAGAGATGCATTTCTTTTTGTTTCTCACATAAGAATGAGTTTAGAGGCTTTAATAGCAATTAGTTTCTTTTTGTATTTGGCTGCTGATAAGGAAAGTGATTTCCCATTGTTTGTGAAGTTATTTTTTGTAATTATATCTGTGTATCTAATATGGGTAATGATTAGCCTTGAGCTACTGACAGGAATAGTAATTGCATTCTTAATTGGTCTTCTTTTTTTAATAAAATTATTGTTGCAAAGTAATAAGGGAAAACTTATTTGGGCTTTTGCAAGTCTTGTTTTTGTGTTTCTCATTATTTCGTTTGTGTACATTAGTAGCATTGTAAATTCGTATTCTAGTGTTAAGAATATTGATTTAAATAAACTTGAAGTATACTCTCCACTTGGGAATAAGTATACTCACAATCCAACAAAATATCAAATTGAAAATGGCAATTATATAGGTATTTATATTCAGTGGGACGAGATGAAGGCAATTTGGAATCAACGTTCCGAATTTGATTTTGAAGGGAAGGACAAAAGAGGTCAAACATTGAGATATACTCTTTTGAGGTATCTAAATTCTAAACATTTGAGGAAAGATGCTGCTGGTGCAAACTCTCTTTCCGATGAAGATATTGCAAATGTAGAAAAAGGGATTGCAAATTATGAGTACACAAAACGATTTAGCATAAAAAAAAGAATTTTTAAGCTTTTATGGGAATTGGATTATTATAAAAGAGGTGCTGTAGTTTCGGGACATACAATAGTTCAAAGATTGGAACTTTGGCGAAACTCTATAGCTGTTATTAAAGAAAATCCAATACTTGGTTCAGGTATTGGAGATATTAGAGAGGCAACAAATCAAGTATTGATAAAGAACAAATCTTCATTGGCAGGTTCAAAACTGAAGAGCCATAATGAGTTTATTAGTGCACTAGTTTCTAGTGGTTTTCTTGGTTTATTTTTCCTTTTGTTTTCATTATTCTATCCTCCGATATATTTGAAGAAATTTAGAGGCTCATTATATTTCTACTTCTTTGCAATTATGTTATTTAGTATGTTATGGGAAGATACTCTTGGTACTATGGTTGGAGTTACGTTGTATGCTTTTTTTAATGCTGTATTTTTGTTCGGAATAGAAGATATGCCAAAAAAGGGAATTAAATGAAAGCTTTCATTTAATTCCCTTTTAAGAATATATTATTGAGGTATTAACCCTACTAATAAGCAAACATAGAAAAAGGATTCATAAACTCATTTACTTCTCCTCTAACCGTATTTATTACGTCTTCGCTCTCAATATTCATTATTACTCTATCAATCATTTCTACAATTGGGCGCATATGCTCTTCTTTCATACCGCGTGTTGTAATGGCTGGCGTACCTACACGCAAACCTGAAGTTTGGAATGGAGAACGACTATCAAAAGGAACCATGTTCTTATTGATTGTAATATCAGCTTTTACTAATGTATTTTCTACTATTTTTCCTGTGATTTCAGGAACTTTTGTTCTTAAGTCAATAAGCATACTGTGATTGTCAGTGCCACCAGAAACTACTTTATATCCAAATTCCATAAAAGCATCAGCCATTACTCTTGCATTCTTTTGCATTTGTACGGCATAATCTAAATAAGAATCGCTAAGTGCTTCGTTAAATGCAACAGCTTTACCAGCAATAATATGCTCTAAAGGTCCACCTTGTTGCCCTGGAAATACTGCAAAATTAAGTACTTGAGACATCATTTTAGTAATACCTTTTGGAGTTTTTTGACCCCAAGGATTTTCAAAATCTGTTCCCACTAATATCATTCCACCACGAGGACCTCTTAGTGTTTTATGAGTGGTAGTAGTTACTATGTGACATTGCTTAATTGGGTCATTTAATAGACCTTTTGCAATAAGACCTGCTGGGTGAGATATATCAGCCATTAATAATGCTCCGACTTTATCAGCAATTGCACGCATACGAACATAATCCCAATCTCTAGAATATGCAGAAGCGCCTGCAACTATTAGTTTTGGCTTATTATCAATGGCTAATTTTTCCATTTCATCATAATCCACAGTTCCAGTCTCTTCTTTTACATGATATGCTATAGGATTATAAAGAATCCCTGATAAGTTAACAGGAGAACCATGAGATAAATGGCCACCATGAGACAAATCTAAACCCATAAATGTATCACCTGGTTTTAAACATGCAAAGAAAACAGCGGCATTAGCTTGCGCTCCAGAGTGTGGTTGCACATTTGCATATTCTGCATCAAATAATGCTTTTGCTCTATCTATTGCTAATTGCTCTGTTTGGTCAACAACTTGACATCCGCCATAGTATCTTTTGCCAGGGTAGCCTTCAGCATATTTATTAGTTAGCACAGAGCCCATTGCTTCTCTTACTTGGTCGCTTACAAAGTTCTCGCTTGCAATTAATTCAATCCCATGTAATTGACGTAATCTCTCGTCTTCTATTAATTCAAATATTTGATCGTCTCTTTTCATATTCGTGTTTATTTATATTGTTCTATTGTGTTTTCTATCACAAGATTATAATAAGCTGCAAATGTAGTTATTTTTATTTCAAATGATAAATGCTGTAACATGAGATTTTTCATACTTTTGGCAAACAAATTTACAATAATATTTTATGATAGAATACCAGAGTTTTATATTAGATAATGGGCTGAAAGTTTTAGTTCATAAAGATGCTACAACACCAGTGGTAGCAATGAATATTGTGTATAATGTTGGAGCAAAGGATGAAGTTTCTGAGCTTACAGGTTTTGCGCATTTATTTGAGCATTTAATGTTTGGTGGTTCGGTTAATATTCCAAAGTATGATGAGCCTTTGCAGAAAGTTGGTGGTGAAAACAATGCTTTTACTAATAATGATATTACTAATTACTACTTAACACTGCCTAAAGAGAATATTGAAACTGCTTTTTGGATTGAATCTGATAGAATGTTGAATCTTGCTTTTTCTAAAAAAAGCCTTGAAGTACAAAGAAGTGTAGTTATTGAAGAGTATAAGCAGCGTTACCTTAATCAACCATATGGTGATTTATGGTTGCTAATGCGACCGTTAATATATAAAGTACATCCATATCAGTGGGCTACTATTGGTAAAAATATTAAGCATATTGAAGATGCTAAAATGGAAGATGTAAAAGATTTTTATAAGCGTTTTTATAACCCCAATAATGCTATTATGGTAATTGCTGGTGATGTTGATTTTGAAGATATTAAATCATTATCTCAAAAGTGGTTTGGCTCAATAAATAAATCATATAGTTTAGATCGTAATATCCCAATGGAACCTGAGCAAAAGGAAGCAAGGTTTCTGAAAGTAGAAAGAAATGTTCCTGCCAATACTATTTTTAAAGCTTATCATACTTGTGATAGAATGAGTGACGATTATGTTACAACAGATATTATTTCAGATTTATTAGGAAATGGAAAATCATCTCAACTTCATCAGAGTTTGGTGGTAAATAAAAAGTTATTTAATTCTATAAGTTGTTTTATCAGTGGTGATATACACCCAGGAACTATTTACGTTGCAGGCTATTTAGCTGATGGCGTTTTGCCTGAAGAAGCTGATACAGCTATAGTGGAGGAGTTAGACTCGTTTAAGAATAATATTATTGATGATAAAAGTCTTCAAAAAGTAAAGAATAAATTTCTTGCTGCTCGCGAATTTTCTAATTTAAGTATATTAGATAAGGCTATGAATTTGGCATATTATGAATTACTAGGTGATGCTAATATGGTTAATACAGAAGTAGATAAATATATGAAAGTTGATGCAGAAAATATTCAAAAAATTGCGAAATCTATTTTTACAGTGAATAACTCCAATACTTTATACTATTTGAAAAAATAATATACCCTAGACACCAATATTAATTTTATTTATGTCTTCAAACGTGAATTTGTATAATAATGACTTCAGAACAAAAACTTATCATAGGATGTAGAAAGGGTAAGCCTAAGTATCAGAAGATATTATTTGAGCTTTATGCTCCTAAAATGCTTGGTGTTTGTGCACGTTACTTTCAGCGTATTGAAGAAGCAGAAGATGCACTTCAAGATGGTTTTGTTAAAGTGTTCTTAAATATTCACACTTTTAAGGAGAAAGGTTCTTTCGAAGGCTGGATTAGAAGAATAATGGTAAATACTTCATTGAACTTGCACAGAAGTAATTTAAAGCACTATTACCACGTTGATTTAGGTGAAACAGAAACTAGAATAGAAGATAAAAGATATAGCTATGACCACCTTGATGTTGAAGATATGTTAAGTATGATTCAAAGTTTGCCAAATGGCTATAGATTGGTTTTTAACCTTTATGAAATTGAAGGTTATAGTCATAAAGAAATAGCAGAGGAACTTGGTGTTTCGATTAATACGTCTAAGTCACAACTATTAAAAGCACGGAGAAAACTAAGAGAAAAATTAGAAAAACAATTATAAGAATTGAAAACAACAGACGATAATATGGGTAAAGCTTTTAAGAAAGCTTTTGATGGTTTTGAAATTAATCCATCTGATTCTGTATGGCAATCAGTTAATAGTAAGAATATTGAATTTGGGAATGTGAATTCTATGGTTAAATATTCTAAAATAGCTGTTATTTCAGCCGTAGCGATTATAGCAATTGCTACCATTTATTATTTATACAAGCCATCTGTAAATCCATCACCAAGCATTGTCAAAGAAATGCCAATTCAAAATATTGATTCTAATTCAACGGTTCAAATTAAACAGAATAGTGTAAAAACGGAGATCATATTGTCACATTCTAATACTAAAGATGATGAAAGTAATGTAAAAAACACATTAAATAATAAGAATGATTCTAGACTAGATATTGAAAATGAAGTTTCCATTATTAATAAAGATATTCGTAATGATTCTTTAAGTACAGATGAGGTTGTTGTTTTTGAAGAAAAGAAAGAAGTAAAACCACTTATTAACCCACCATCAAACCCAATTGAATTATCAAGTAAAAAGGTAATTCTAAATGAAGAACAGAATAAACTAGCAATCAAATTGAATTTAGATACATTTAAAGTAGTCTATGGTGATAATCCAGTGGTTTGTTTTGGTGAAGATGCAACGTTATTTGTAGAAGATGGGTTTAACTATAAGTGGAACACAGGAGATGTTCAAAACAAAATTAGCGTTTCACCAGTTCAGCAGTCACATTATACTGTTACTGTGACAAATAGTAAAGGACAAGAAAATATTCATGAGTTTACAGTTGATGTTGATAATTCATGTAGTGCATTATTTATTCCCTCGGCATTTACTCCTAATTTCGATGGGCAGAATGATGTATTTAAAGCAGAAGGTAGAGGAATTACTCAAATGCATATGATTGTATATAACAAATTAGGACAGAAGGTATTTGAGTCAGTGAATATTGATATTGCATGGGATGGTACTTTTAATGGAAAATTGTCTTCTGAAACCTATGTTTACCATGTAGATTATACTGATGCCAAAGGAGTAAGTCATGTAAAAAGAGGCCAAGTTACACTTATTAAATAGATTAAATGACAGAAATAGTAAATAGAAATATTGCCCCAAAAATTAACCAGATTAGCAAATTAATAAATCTCAGTCCAGAGAAATTTGTATTGTCGAATGGTGTGCCCGTTTATTCGTTCAATAATCCAAATCAAGAATTATTGAAAATAGAACTAGTATTTAATGCAGGAAGTTCAGTTTCTGATAAGCCACTAGTTGCTAGTGCGGTTAATAATATGCTTGTAGAGGTTACAAAGAACTATTCTGCAAAAAAGTTAGCAGAAAGTATTGATTTTTATGGTGCTTATTTTGAGACATCTGCATCTCGTGATTCTGCTTCTGTTGTATTGTATAGTTTGAATAAATTTATTGATTCTACCATACCATTATTAGCCGAGGTTGTTGAGAATGCTAGTTTTTCTGAAAAAGAATTTGAACATTATAAAGTAAGAAAGAAGCAAGAATTTGATGTTAATAATGAGAAAGTTAGTTTTATAGCGCGTCAAAGATTTACAGCTTTGCTTTTTGGAGAGAATCATCCTTATGGTAAATATGCAAAAGTTGAAGATTATGATTCTCTAACTAGGGAGGATTTAATACAATTTCATAAAGAAAATTACTTGGATGGAGGATTTAAGGTGTTTGTTGCTGGTAGTTTTGGTGAAAAAGAATTTGAGTTATTAGATTCTTTTATTGGTAAATTACCAAATAGCTCAAACAATAATAATACTTCTATTAATTGGACTGTGAGCCCTGCAAAAGAGCTTAAACATGTCATAAAGAAAGATAAAGCTGTTCAGAACGCAATAAGAATGGGCTTTGTTGGCGTGCACCGTGGTCATGAAGATTATTTTGGACTGAAAATTTTAAGTACAATATTAGGCGGTTACTTTGGGAGTAGGCTGATGACAAATATTAGAGAAGACAAAGGTTATACTTATGGTATTGGTTCAGCATATAGCTCTATGAGTCGTGAGTCTTTGTTTTTTATTTCCACTGAACTTAACTCTGATGTTGTAGACCTAGCAATAAAAGAAATTTTTAATGAAATAGATAAGTTGAAAACTGAATTAATTGATGAAGAAGAGCTTTTTATTGTAAAAAATTATATGCAAGGAAGTATTCAGCGTAGTTTTGATGGAAGTTTTGCTTTATTAGATAGATATAAAGAAATAGAGCTAAATACACTTGATGAGGAGTATTATCATCAATATGTTGAAAAAATTAAATATATTGAGGCAAAAGAACTAAAGAGTTTAGCTCAAAAGTATTTCAATAATGATAGAATATATATTTTAAGTGTAGGAAATTAATAACTAATGATATGAAGAGTTTAAAATTACTTTTAATAATAATTGTTTTACTTACAGGTGTATTTACTGTAAAGGCAAGTCACTATATGGGTGGCGAAATCACTTGGAAGTGTATTCCTCAAGGACAACCTGATGCAGGTAAGTTTATTTTCTATTTGAAAGCTTATCGTGAGTGTAATGGTATTACGTTTAATTCGACAGTAACATTGAATAGTACTAGTCCAGCGGGAAGTATTACACTTAGTGCTGTAAGTGGTTGGCCAAAAGATATTTCTCCTGTATGTAATAGTAATCCAGCATTTGATCATATTATCTGTGATTTAGCAACGACCAATAATACAGGAGCAATAGAGGAGTATTATTATAAATCTGTTCCAATTCAATTAAGTGGTGTTCCTCCTGCTTCTGGTTGGGTGTTTTCTTGGAGTTCTTGCTGTAGAAATCCATCAGCAAATATTGTTGGTGCAAGTTCATTAGGTTGGTATTTAAGAGCAATAATGTATCCTTATTATGGCACAAATACATATCCATGTTTTGATAATTCTCCTACATTTGCTGAGATTCCACGTACAGTAATATGCACGGGATATCCCTTTACATATAATCATAATGCATTCGATAAAGAATTGGATTCATTGAGTTTTGAGTGGGGAGAACCTATGTCAATTGCAGGCGCTGGGTTGCCATATAGCTTTGGTTATTCATATACTAATCCTCTACCAGGGCCAACCCAAAATTCACTTAATGTAGGAGCTGTTGTTGATCCAAATACAGGCTCAATATCATTTACATCATATACAACAGGTGCTTATGTAACTTCTACTAAAGTAACAGCTTATAAATGTGGAATAAAAGTAGCCGAGATATGGCGAGATATGCAGGTTGTATTACTTAGTTGTGGTACTAATTCTCCACCAGTAGTAAATATATCTCTTAATAGTGGTACTTCATTGGTTGATACAGTATTTGCTGGAGAAGTAGTAGACTTTACACTTCAAGCATCTGATTTCCAATTTTTGCCTAATGGAAACCCTCAGTCATTAAATGTAGAAGCCTCTGGCTCTCAGTTTGGCTCGTTCCTTCCTCCAACTCCAACTTCACTGGCAACTTATAGTGATTCTTCAGGTTGTCTTAATGTTCCTTGTGCAACATTATTACCTGCCCCTGGACCTGGATATCCATTGTCACAAATGACGTTTATTTCTACTTATTTTCAGTGGCAAACAACCTGTGACCATTTGGCAACAAATATTGGGTGTAATAATATTTCAAATGTATATAATTTTATTTTAAAGGTTTATGATGATTATTGCCCTGCTCCAGCAATTAATATTTCAACAGTTACGGTTGTAGTGTTACCTAAACCCACAGTAAAACCTCCTAAGATACAGTGTCTGAATGTTCTTTCTAATGGAAATGTTGAATTAGAATGGAGTGCTCCTCTTGATCCTATGAATACATTTGACAAATTTTATATCTATTCTAGTATTAACTCGAATGGACCTTTCACAATAATTGATAGTATATCTGATATTAATATTCAAACATATACAGACTTAAATGCAAATGCAAATACTGATAGCTTATATTATTATATCAATACCCGCTCAGGTTGTCCTAACAATCAGTTAATTGCTCAGGGTGATACTTTCGCTGTTATTAATCTTAAAGTTGTCAATACAGGATTAGGCGCCGCATCTCTTACTTGGAATCCTCCATGCACTCCACTTTTACCTACTTCTACTGGTATATATAATGTATTTAGAGAATATCCTTTGGGAATATGGAACATGGTGGGTTCAACAACTGATACTTTCTTTGTTGAGCCTATTTCAGTATGTAGTGATGATGTTTCGTATAGAGTGGAATTAGCAGATACAGCAATAATAGATACAGCAGGGGTGTCACATTCTTGTGCAAGTGTTTCTAATATTTCTACAGATTATTTTGTAGATAACATACCTCCAAATACACCAATTATTGATAGTGTCAGTGTTGATCCAAGTACTGGCTTTGTTAATATTTCATGGGATACTAATGCTTGGACAGATATAGGTGGATATATTATTTACTTAGAAGTAAATGGTTCAATGACTCCTATAGATACAGTGTTAGGAAGTGGAGTAGGATATACCGATCAATACAATACACCATGTAGTGCAAGCGGAGGTTTTAATACATATGCTGTAGCAGGTTTTGATACATGTGGAAATCCAAGCCCATATTCACTAGTAAATAATACAATCGGGTTAATAGCTGTAAAAGATATTTGTGAGGATAAGATAGTATTACATTGGAATTCGTATAGAAATATGCATGATAGCATAGTTAATTATCAGGTTTATGCAAGTGAGAATGGTAATATCCCACAACTAATTAGTACATTAACTCCTAATGATACAGTATACGAACATATTGGTTTAAATAATGGTTCAGAGTATTGTTATTATATTCGTGCTAATAGTATTAATGGAATAACTTCAAGTACATCATGTAAAGTTTGTGAAATTGCTAATAAACCAAATCAACCTCAGTTTATATATATCAGATCAGCATCTGTTTTGCCTGGTAATATTAATGGAGTTAGCTTGTTACTTCATACTGATACTGCAGGAATGGTTAGTCAGTATAAAGTTGAAAGGTCAGTTGATAATATTAATTGGGATTTAATTGCTACCTTACCACCTAATTATTTAAATCCAACATTAAGCTTAATTGATCCTACAGCTTTAGTATTGCAACAACCATATTTATATAGAATAATTGTTGTAGATAGTTGTGGAGATGATGTGCTTACATCAGCAAAAGCAAAAACTATGGTACTTAAAGTATCTGCTAACGATAATTTAACAAATAAATTGATATGGAATTCATATGTTGGATTTAATGGAGCTCCTAATGAATATGATATTTATAGATCAATAGATGGAATATGGGAGCCATTTCCTATTATTAATTTACCTGGAAGTCAGACTATATATGTAGATGATGTTACTTCTTATGAAAATTCAGGAGGGGTATTTGAGTATTTTGTTAGTGCATTGGAAGGTTTGAATAATGTTTATATGTTCACAGATTCTGCTAGGTCAAATAGTATTTCTGTGGCACAAAAACCTAGACTGTATGTACCAACTGCATTTAACCCAGAGAGTAGTATTTCCGAGAATAGAGTTTTTTATCCTAGAGGAGTATATATTAATTCAAAGGATTATATATTTATAGTTTTTAATAGATGGGGAGAAAAAATGTTTGAATCAGCGGAGATAAACAAAGGTTGGGATGGACAATATAAGAGTAATAAAGCTCCGCAAGGTGTTTATACATACTATGTTAGATTTACAACATCAGCAGGTGTTCTGTTTGAAGATAGAGGTACTATAACCTTGATAAGGTAAGTGAAATTTGACTTTTTATTAAAGCTTGTTAAAAAAGCCATTATCATGTAGTGATATTGGCTTTTTTTTAATTAGGCTTGAATATATTTTATACATTTGCATGCCATAAAAGAAAGCTAAATTAGCTCTTTTTAATATCATTTAATATTACTGAGTATTAATAATAAAAGCAGCTTTAAGTTATTAAATATTTGCTTTTTACTTTTAAAATATATACCTATGAATGAAGATAAGTTTTATGGTGAAGGATTAACATATGATGATGTTTTACTTGTACCCGCCTATTCTGAAGTTCTTCCTAGAGAAGTTAGTTTAAAAACAAATTTTACAAGAAATATAGTGCTTAATGTACCTATTATTTCTGCTGCAATGGATACAGTAACAGATGCAAAAATGGCTATTGCTATTGCTCAAGAGGGTGGTATTGGTGTTATTCATAAGAATATGACTATTGATGCGCAGGCAGCAGAAGTTCATAAAGTAAAGAGAGCAGAGAATGGAATGATAATTAATCCTATTACAATTAAGGAGGATGCTATAGTTGCTGATGCTCTTCATATAATGAAAGAATATAGTATTGGTGGTATTCCCGTTGTTAGAAACAATAATAAACTAGTTGGAATTGTTACTAATAGGGATCTTCGTTTTGAAAGAAATCTTGGTAGACCTATTAGTGATGTTATGACTTCTGAAAATATTATTACAACAACAGAATTTACTGATTTTGAGAAAGCCGCAGATATTCTTCAAGAGTATAAAATTGAAAAATTACCAGTTGTAAATAAGGAAAACAGCTTGGTTGGTCTTATTACGTATAAAGATATTATAAAGATAAAGGCTAGACCCAATGCTTCAAAAGATTCTAGGGGTAGGTTAAGAGTGGCCGCAGCAGTTGGTGTTACTTTTGATACTTTAGATAGAGTTGAAGCTTTATATAATGTTGGAGTTGATGCTATAATCGTTGATACTGCTCATGGTCATTCAAAAGGTGTTATTGATACAATTACCAATGTTAAAGCAAAATTCCCTAACCTAGATATGGTTGTTGGAAATGTTGCTACTGCTGAAGCTGCATTAGACTTAGTTAAAGCTGGTGCAGATGCGGTAAAAGTAGGTATTGGCCCAGGGTCTATTTGCACTACTAGAATAGTTGCAGGAGTTGGTTTTCCTCAACTTAGTGCAGTAATGAATGTTGCAGAGGCTTTGAGAGGAACTGGTGTGCCTGTAATTGCTGATGGTGGAATCAGATATAGTGGTGATATTGTGAAAGCCATTGTTGCTGGTGCTAATACTGTAATGCTAGGGTCTTTATTTGCAGGTGTTGATGAAGCCCCAGGAGAAACTATTATTTTCGAAGGTAGAAAGTATAAAGCATATAGGGGAATGGGTTCTATTGAAGCAATGCAGGATGGTTCTAAAGATAGATATTTTCAAGATACTGAAGATGATATTGCTAAGCTTGTCCCCGAAGGTATTGTTGGAAGGGTTGCTTATAAAGGATTTTTATCAGAAATAATCCACCAATTGCTTGGTGGATTACGTGCAGGTATGGGATATTGTGGTGCTAAAGATATTGATAATCTTATGGTTGCAAAATTTGTGAAGATTTCACCTGCAGGAATGGTAGAAAGTCATCCACACGATATTACTATCACGCGTGAAGCACCTAATTATAGTAGAAAATAAATTGTATTAATTTACGTTTATAAACACTAAATCGGAGTTATTAATTATATAAATGAATAGTTTATTAATAATATATTACAATGAATAGAATTTTATTAGCATTTACACTTTTAGTGTTTTTACATAGTATTTCACTCGGACAAAAATCTAAGAGCAACACAATACTTACCATAGATGAAAATAAATTCTCTTTAGAAGAATTTATGTATGTTTATAATAAGAATAATACAAATTCTTCTAAAGTTGAATCGAAGAATGTTGATGATTATATGAATTTGTATGTCAATTTTAGACTAAAAGTTAAAGAGGCTGAAGATAGAGGAATGGATACGAGCGCAGCCTTTATTAAGGAATTAGCAGGTTATAGAACTCAATTAGCAAAACCTTATTTGACTGATAAATCTGTTGATGAGG
>Ga0164318_10002181_pt1 | contig 18010 bp, 21 predicted proteins | sample GuaBasSedimGuay9_FD_113734 | JGI IMG/M metagenome (GOLD analysis project Ga0164318, IMG submission 113734) | Subseafloor sediment microbial communities from Guaymas Basin, Gulf of California, Mexico - Guay9, Core 4571-4, 0-3 cm | ecosystem: Environmental > Aquatic > Marine > Hydrothermal vents... | reverse complement strand
TGCAGGGCGGTGTGATCATCAACACCAGCGAGTCCGATACCCGTGTGCTGGTCGAGGACGGCCAGACGGCCATCATCGCCGGGTTGGTGCGCAAGGTGGAAAGCACCCTCAATACGGGAATTCCCATCCTGCAGGACCTGCCGGTCTTGGGCGCCCTGTTCCGTCACAGCACCAACGCCAAGGACAGCCGGGAACTGGTCGTGTTCGTCACGCCGCGCATCGTGCGGGACGACTACATGAACCGCACGACCCTCACAGATAAGACCACGGCCACCTATGACCCCGAGCACCTGAAGGGGTTCTAGGCGCCCATCAGGCCTTTCCATACCGCTCCCCGGGACGTTGTGTCCCGGGGAGCTTTGTATTAGCATGCAGGCATGTGGATGATCTTCATTGGCTTCATGGGCACCGGGAAGTCCGTGGTCGGCGGTCGCGTGGCGGCTCTGAGCGGTCGGCGGTTCGTGGACCTCGATGGCCTGGTCTCCGAACAGGCAGGGAGGGACATCACCCGGATCTTCGCCGCCGAGGGGGAACAGGGTTTCCGGCAACGGGAACGGCAGGCCCTGCGTGGTTTGCCCGAGGATGAGGAAATCGTCCTGGCCACCGGCGGTGGGACCCTCGATGCTCTGGACGAACCTGATTTTCTTCGCACGCGCGGGCGCGTTTTCTGGCTGGACACGGGCTGGCATGCCGTCTGGCAGAGGTTGCACCGGACGGGGGGCGCGCGCCCCCTCGTGGCCGGGTTGTCCCCCGAGGTACTCCACGAGTTGTACCTGCGGCGCCGGGCACGATATGCCCGGGCGGCGGATTTCCGCCTCCGCACCGACCTGGCGGGCGTGGAGCGGGTTGTGAGCCAGGCCATGTTGGGATTCCGGGCGGAGATCCCCGAGGCGGCGCTGACGTGAGGGTCATCGCCGGCAAATGGAAGGGCCGGAAACTGGTCTGCCCCAAGGGGCAGCAGGTACGCCCGACCACCGACCGGGTCAAGGAAGCCATGTTCAACATCCTGGGTGCCCGCGTGGACGGGGCCAGGGTGTTCGACCTGTGTTGCGGCACGGGCAGCCTGGGCATCGAGGCCCTCAGCCGCGGGGCGGCAGAAGCCGTTTTCGTGGACAGCTCCGGGCGGTCGTTGGCTGCCGCACGGGCCAACCTGGAACGATGCGGGAGTCGACCGGGCACTTGGTCCCTGATCCGTCATGACGCACTGGATTACATGGAATCGTTGTCAGGCAGGGGCGACCGGCCCTGGATCCTGGTCTGCGATCCCCCCTACGACTCCGATCTCGCGGTGGGGATCCTCGAAGCACGCGGGCGCTGGCTCGAGGATCCGGATTTCCTGATGGCCGTGGTGGAGATGGGAAGGGGGCATCCCGTGGCGGCCCCGGACACCGTGGCCCTCGAACGGCGAAGATATGGCAAGACCGTGCTGGCTGTGGTGCGTGGTCTGGAGCAAGGAGCTGACCATGAATAAGTCGCAGGCTCATCCGATCGTCTATCCGGGTTCGTTCGATCCCTTCACCCTGGGTCACCTGGATATTTTGCGCCGTGCGCTTATGCTGTTCGGTCGGGTGACCGTGCTGGTCGCCGGGGACGGCAAGGCGGGACTGCTGGGGGCCGAAAAGAGGGTGGCGCTCATAGAACAGGCCACCGCCCGGCTGCGGGGAGTCGACGTGCGCCCGTTCCATGGGCTATTGGTGGACGCGGTGGCGGACATGGGGGCTGTGGCTGTGATCCGCGGCATCAGGTGTGCGGGCGATTACGAGCACGAATGGAGCATGGCCGGCGTCAACGCCCTGCTGGGACGGAAGGTCGAATTCGTCTATCTGCTGGCCAACCCCGAACTCGCGGCCGTCAGCAGCACCCTCGTCAGGGATGTCATCAAGTACGGCGGCCCCCTGGACAAGCTCGTGCCCGCGGAAATCGCCGTGGCCCTGAAAAAGGATTTCTCCGACGGCTGACACCTGCGGCCGGATCGTAAACCGTCGGTGACTACCATCGGCAAGGGGTGCCATGTTCCTGGACATTGCGGAAATAACCGTCAACGCGGGCAAGGGCGGCGACGGCTGCGTTTCGACCCGGCGCGAGAAGTTCGTGCCACGGGGCGGGCCCGACGGCGGCAACGGCGGCCGTGGAGGCTCCGTGTGGTTCGTGGCCACGCCCCAGATGACCACCCTGCAGGATTTCCGCTACCGACGGAAGTACCAGGCCGGAAACGGGAGCGCGGGCTCCGGACGCCGGAAATCGGGCGCCGACGGCGAGGACGTCGTGGTGAAGGTGCCGTGCGGCACCCTGGTGTACGAGGCCGGAAGCGATCAGCTGCTGGGAGACCTCGTGGAACCCGGCCAGCGGCTCTGCGTGGCCGCGGGGGGCCGCGGGGGCAAGGGCAACTGGGAATTCCGTAACGCCCGCAACCAGACGCCCATGAGGGCCCAGCCCGGCCGGCCGGGCGAATCCCGCACCGTGCGTCTGGAGCTGAAACTCCTGGCGGACATCGGTCTGGTGGGGGAGCCCAACGCCGGCAAGAGCACCCTGCTGAGCGTGCTGACGGCCGCCAGACCCAAGATTGCCGACTACCCCTTCACGACCCTCATCCCCAACCTGGGAATCATCGACCTGGGCGAATATCAGAGCTGTACCTTGGCCGACATTCCCGGCCTCATCACAGGTGCCAGCGAAGGCAAGGGCCTGGGTCATGACTTCCTGCGGCACATCGAGCGGACACGGGCACTGCTCTTGCTGGTCGATGCCGCCGGGGGATCCTGCCTGGACACCCTGGACAACCTGAGGGGGGAACTGCAGGCCTACGGCAATCGCCTGGCCGAGTTGCCTTACGCGGTGGTACTGAGCAAGGGTGACCTGCTGCCCGACGAGGCGGTCCAGGAGATCCTGACGGAGGTCCGGGACTGGAGCCGGACCCACGGCGCCCTGGAGACCCTGGTGATCTCCTCGGCCACCGGCACGGGCCTGACCCCGTTGCGCCGGCTGCTGCTGCGGCTCTATTCCCAGAGCACGGACTGAAATTCCTCCCGGGATGGATGATCCGGAACATGGCCGTTTCGCCGCCGGTCGCCAGGCTGCGACCGGGAACATCCCGATGGCCTGAACTGCTGGACCAGATTCCGGATCCCCCTGCTTGGCTGGACGTCAGCGGCCATTGGGCGGTGCTGGGCGCACCATGCCTGGCCATCGTCGGGACACGCCGGGCCACGGCACGCGGGTTGGCGGTGGCGCGCGGGCTGGCTCTCCAGGCGGTCCTGCAGGGTTGGACGGTTATCAGCGGCCTGGCCCTGGGGATCGATGCCGCCGCTCATGATGGAGCCCTGGCCGGTGGCGGGATCACCGTGGGCGTCATGGCCACGGGCCTCGACCGGACCTATCCCTCCCGGCACCGGGACCTGCGCCGCCGGATGGAACGCCGGGGTTGCGTGCTGACCGAATTTCCGGCCGGAACACGGCCTCTCAAGCATCATTTTCCCCGGCGCAACCGCCTGATCGCCGGTTTGGCGCGGGCGGTTCTCGTTGTGGAAGCCCCCCTGCGCAGCGGAGCCATGATCACGGCCCGCCTGGCCCTTGACTACAATCGAGAGGTCATGGCCGTGCCGGGCCCTGTGGACAGCGAGGTGAGTCGGGGTTGCCACGAACTGCTGAGGCAGGGAGCGACGCTGGTGGAATCATGGGCCGACGTGGCCGCGGGGTTGGGTATCGCCTCCGGAATCGCTCCGGAGGTTTCAACTCCGGCAATTCCTGCGTCTCCGGCACCCGATGGAGCCGCGGCCTGGATCCTGGCCCGGCTGGACCTGGATGGTGTTCCACGCGACGACCTGCGCCGCGACTGGCCCGGGAGCGAGGACTGCTGGCAGGAGGGGCTGCTGGTCCTGGAAATCTCAGGCCTGATCCGGAGGTTGCCGGGAGGCCGCCTGGCCCGTAGTATCTGGTCCGCCTGAAATCTTTTCCCCGACCCTGGAGTCGTGATGACCTCCCGACCGCGACAGTGGTTCGATTTCCTGCTGCTGTACGGACTGTTCCTGCTGGCCCGTCCCCTTCCGCGCCGCTTCCTGCTGGCGGTGGGCCGTGGCCTGGGTTCCCTGACCTGGCACGTCTTCGGCTATCGTCGGGAGGTCGTGCTGGACAACCTGCGCCACGCCTTCGGGTCCGAACAGGACGAGGCCGGGCTTCAGCGGCTGGCCCTGCGGTTCTACCGCAACCTGGGCATGACCCTCATGGAGTTCCTGGTGTTTCCCCGCCTGCGGCGCAGGGATTTCCTGGAGTTGGTGGAGGTGGAGGGGGCCCGGCACATCCAGGCCGTAGCCCGGGAGGGTCGCGGAGGCCTGTTCGTGACCGGGCATTACGGCAATTGGGAACTGCTGGCGGCCCGGGCCGCCGCCGCCGGGTTCAAGGTCACGGCCGCGGCCAAGACCCAGTCAAACCCCATGGTCGATCGCATCCAGAACGATATCCGGCGCCGGGCGGGGGTGGGGATCCTGCGGACCGATTCCGGGGTCAAGGCCATGCTCAAGGCCATCCGGCGGGGGGAGATGATCGCCCTGGTGGCCGACCAGGATGCCGGCAGCGAGGGATTCTTCGTCGATTTCCTCGGCCGGCCTGCTTCCTTCTTCAAGGGACCTGCCCTTTTCGCCTACCGTACCGGGGTGCCCCTGGTGACCGTATTCATCCAGCGCCTGCCCGATTTGCGCCACCGGATCGTATTCGAGCCTCCGGTGCGGGTGGATCCTTCCTGGGACGAGGAGACCGCCGTCCGGGAACTGACCCGCCATCACGCAGCCCGCCTCGAGGCTGCGGTGCGCCGCGCTCCCGAGCAGTATTTCTGGGTTCATCGGCGCTGGAAGACGCAACCCCCGTCGGGTGGGACGGAGTGAACGTGCTCATTCGGTGTGAAACCCGATGTTCTGGCCCGGCTGGGGCTGGCCGGCCAGCTTGATCTCGCCGTAGGTGGACTCGAAGCGCTCGATGTTGGTGACCAGGGAACGCTGCAGGGCCTTGACGGCCTGGGGGGTCATGATGATCCGGGCGTGGACCTTGCTCTTGGGCAGACCCGGAACCAGACGCGCGAAATCCAGTATGAATTCGGCGGGGCTGTGGCTGATCAAGGTCATGTTGGCGTAGATGCCCTCGGCTTCCTTTTCGCCGAGATCGAGGGTGATTCGCTGCTGCTGCGGCTTGTTGTTCATGGTCGACGCTCCTTGCGGGTTCTGCGGCTCCGTTGACACCGGGAAAGCGGAATGATAATTTTCCGCGGCACCGGTCGCACGTCCTGAACTCTTCCCTGACGCCAAGAAAGTGCTCATGAACAAGGAATACAAGAAGATCCTGGCCGCCATCGCCCGGACGCGTCTGGCCGTGGTCGGCGACAGCATGGTGGACCGGTTCCTGTGGGGAACGGTGGACCGCATCAGCCCCGAAGCGCCCGTGCCCGTGGTCAGGATCCAGCGGGAGACCGCCAAGCTGGGCGGGGCCGCCAACGTGGCCGCGAACATCCGCGCCCTGGGGGCCGGCGTGGTCCTGTGCGGCGTCTGCGGGCGGGATGCCGTGGCCGACCAGATGGAACAGCTGCTCCTGGAAAAGGGGATGGATGCCGGCGCCATGACCCGATGCGGGGATCGCCCCACCACGGTCAAGACGCGCATCCTGGCCCATAACCAGCAGGTGGTCAGGACCGACCACGAGCTCAGCGCGCCCATCGACGAGGAAACCGGAGCGGCGGTGCTGGCAGCTATCGAGGGCGCCGGGCGCCTGGACGGGATCGTGCTGAGCGACTACGGCAAGGGTGTCCTGACACCGGAAGTGTTGCGGGAAGTCATAGCCCTGGGGCATGAACTGGGTGTTCCCGTGGTGGTCGATCCCAAGCAGGGCGATTTCAGCCAGTACCGGGGTGTGACCTCGCTGACGCCCAACCAGAAGGAGACCGAACAGGCCTGCACCACCACCATCAGCGATGCCGCCGGCCTGCGGGAGGCCGGTCGTCGCCTCCTGGACCGCACCGGGGCGGAGGCCGTCCTGGTCACCCGCGGCGAGGAGGGCATGGCCCTGTTCGAAAAGGGCGGGGCCGAACATCATCTGCCGACCCAGGCCACGCGGGTCTTCGACGTGACCGGTGCCGGGGACACGGTCATCGCGGTCTACACCGCGGCTTTGGCCGCGGGAGCCGATTTCGCCGCGGCCGCGGTGCTGGCCAACCACGCCGCCGGGCTGGCCGTGCGCGAGCTGGGCACGGCCGCGGTCTCGGCGGAGCAGCTGGCCGCGGTCCTCGAGCAGGAGGATCCGACGTGAGCGCCCCCGGGCAGACGGGGCTGATCCTGGAACGGTCCCAGCTCGCCGCCTGGGCCGCCGAGGTCCATGCCGCCGGACGGACCATCGCCTTCACGAACGGGTGTTTCGACCTGGTCCATCGCGGCCATCTGACGAGCCTGCAGACCGCCGCCGCGGCCGCCGACACCCTCGTGGTGGCGGTCAACAGCGATGATTCCGTGCGGGCGCTCAAGGGCCGGGGACGTCCCCTGGTGGGGCAGCAGGACAGGGCTCTTCTCATTGCCGCCTTGCGGCCCGTTTCCGCGGTCACTATTTTTGCCGAGCCTACACCCCTGGAGTGTATTCTCCAGCTACGCCCCGATGTACTCGTCAAGGGGTCCGAGTACCGCGAAGAAGATATTGTCGGGGCCCGGGAAGTCCTTTCCTGGGGGGGGCGCATCCTGCGCGTGCCCATGGTGGAAGGCTTGTCGACCTCACAGATCATCCGCGCGATCCGCAATCTGCCCTGATCGCGGCGGATCACCCAACCCCTTACCGGGTCAAGGAGTCGTCATGAGCAAGATCAAGGTCATCATTCTGGGGGCCGCAGGACGGGACTTCCACAACTTCAACTGCCGCTTCCGCGGGAACGAGCAGTACGACGTGGTCGCCTTCACCGCGACCCAGATTCCCGACATCGACGGCCGGAAGTATCCCGCCGAGCTGGCGGGAGATCTCTATCCCGCCGGGATCCCCATCGAGGACGAGGCCAAGCTGCCCGAGCTGATCGCGGACAAGGAAGTGGATCTGTGCGTCATGTCCTACAGCGACCGCTCCTACCAGCAGGTCATGTCCCTGGCCTCCATCGTCAACGCCGCCGGCGCCGACTTCTCCATGCTCGGAGAACGTGAGACCCAGATCAAGAGCACGAAGCCCGTCATCAGCGTTTGCGCCGTGCGCACCGGCTGCGGCAAGAGCCAGACCAGCCGCCGCATCTGCAAGATCCTGCGCGAGGCCGGCAAGAAGGTCGTGGCCATCCGTCATCCCATGCCCTACGGCGACCTCGTGGCCCAGCGCGTGCAGCGGTTCGCCGAAATCGGCGACCTGGCCAAGCACAAGTGCACCATCGAGGAGATGGAGGAGTACGAGCCGCACATTGCCGCCGGCGGGGTCATCTACGCCGGTGTGGACTACGAGGCCATCCTGCGCGAGGCGGAGAAGGAAGCCGACATCATCCTGTGGGACGGCGGCAACAACGACACGCCCTTCTACAAGAGCGACCTGCATATCGTGGTGGCCGACCCGCACCGCCCCGGCGACGAGATCGGTTACTTCCCCAGCGAGACCAACGTGCGCATGGCCGACATCGTGATCATCAACAAGGTGGTCGAGGCCGAGTTCGAGAACATCGAGCAGGTGCGCGAGAACGTGCGCAACGTCAATCCCAAGGCCGTGATCATCGACGGTGCCAGCCCCCTGACCATCACCGGCGACATCGATCTGCTGGGCAAGAAGGTGCTGGTCGTGGAGGACGGTCCGACCCTGACCCACGGCAACATGACCTACGGGGCAGGCGTGGTGGCCGCCCTGCGCATGGGCGCCGAGGAGCTCGTGGATCCGCGTCCGTGGGCCACGGGCCGCATCGCCGAGACCTTCGAACTGTATCCGGAAATCGGCACCCTGCTGCCGGCCATGGGTTACGGCACCGAACAGGTCGCCGACCTGGAGAAGACCATCAACGCCGTCGACTGCGACGTCGTGGTCATCGGGACGCCCATCGACCTGACGCGGATCGTGAAGATCCAGAAGCCCACCGTCCGTATCCAGTACGAGCTGCAGGAGATCGGCGAGCCCGACCTGCCGCAGCTCCTGAAACGTTTCATGGGTTAGATTCTACCGGTCGCCGCCCCGGCTCTCGGGCCGGGGCGGCCCATTTCGCAGGGAGGAACGCAGTGAATATTCATGAGTACCAGGCCAAGGAGATCTTCCGCAGCTTCGGCCTGCCCGTGCCCGGCGGCAAGGTTGCCGTGAGCGTGGACGAGGCCGTCAAGCTGGCCGAGGAACAGGGACTGCCCGTGATGGTCAAGTCCCAGGTGCTGACCGGCGGTCGGGGCAAGGCCGGCGGGGTCAAGTTCTGTCCCACCATGGACGACGTGCGGCAGAGCGCCGAGAAGATCCTGGGCCTGGACATCAAGGGCCACATCGTGCGCAAGGTGCTGGTCACGCCCGCGGTGGACATCGCCTCGGAGTACTACATCGGCATGCTCATCGACCGCGACAGCAAGAAGGTCCTGCTCATGGCCAGCGCCGAGGGCGGGGTGGAGATCGAGCAGGTGGCCAAGGACACTCCCGAACTGATCTTCAAACAGACCATCGATCCTCGTTACGGCCTGCTGGACCACGAGGCCATGGGCATGGGCATGCGCCTGTGTCCCGACGACATCAAGAAGGCCCGCCAACTGGCCGCAGCCATGCAGAAGCTGTACAAGGCCTTCATCGAATCGGATGCCAGCCTGGCCGAGATCAACCCCTTCATCTTCACGCCCGAGGGCCAGGGCCACGCCATCGACGCCAAGGTGAACCTGGACGACAACGCCATGTATCGCCACCCGGGCTACGAGGCCCTGCGCGATCTGGACGAGGAGAACCCCGCCGAACGCCGCGCCCGCGAGGCTCACCTGAGCTTCGTGAAGCTGCAGGGCAACGTCGGCTGCCTGGTCAACGGCGCCGGCCTGGCCATGGCCACCATGGACCTGGTCAAGTACTACGGCGGCCAGCCCGCCAACTTCCTGGACATCGGCGGCAGCTCGAACCCCGAGAAGGTCGTCAACGCCCTGGAGATCATCCTCAGCGATTCCGAGGTCAAGGCCATCCTGTTCAACATCTTCGGCGGGATCACGCGTTGCGACGACGTGGCCAAGGGCATCATCGCAGCCACCAAGGCCATGGACATCAAGGTGCCCATCGTGGTGCGGCTGACCGGGACCAACGAGGAGGAGGGCCGAGCGCTGCTGGCCGAGACCGAACTTGTGCCCGCCGCCACCATGGACGAGGCCGTCCAGAAGGCCATCGAGCTGGCAGGTTGAGCGGACCGCGCTCATCGTGAGTTTCCAGGGCGCGCAAGGCGTCAACCAAGGAGTGGATGATCATGGCAATTTTCGTGGATGATGCGACCAAGGTGGTCGTGCAGGGCATAACCGGCCGTGACGGCGGTTTCCATACGCGCGAGATGATGGCCTATGGCACCAAGGTCGTCGCCGGGGTGACCCCCGGACGCGGCGGCCAGAAGTTCGACGACAAGGTCCCGGTGTACGATTCGGTGGCCGAGGCCGTCGCTGAGCAGGGCGCCAACACCTCCGTGATCTTCGTGCCCCCGTTCGGGGCCGCCGGAGCCATTTACGAGGCGGCCGACGCCGGCTGCACGCTCATCGTTTGCATCACCGAGGGCGTGCCCACCGTGGACATGGTCAAGGTCATGCCCTACCTGCAGGAGCGGGGCGCACGGCTCATCGGCCCCAATTGTCCCGGCCTGCTGGCGCCGGGCATCGCCAAGCTGGGCATCCTGCCCACCAGCATCGTCAAGGAAGGCCCCGTGGGGCTGGTGTCGCGCAGCGGCACCCTGACCTACGAGGTCGTGTACCAGCTGACCGCCGCCGGGCTGGGCCAGACCACGTGTCTGGGCATCGGGGGCGATCCGGTCATCGGGACCACCTTCATGGATGCCATCATGGCCTTCAACGAGGATCCCAAGACCGAGGCCTTCGTCATGATCGGCGAGATCGGCGGGGACGCCGAGGAGAAGGCGGCCGAGTACATCAAGGCCCATGTCAAGAAGCCGGTGGTCAGCTTCATCGCCGGCCAGACCGCGCCTCCGGGCAAGCGCATGGGACACGCCGGCGCCATCGTCAGCGGCGGCAGCGGCACCGCGGCCGAGAAGAAGAAGGCCCTGGAGGCTGCGGGGATTCCCGTGGCCGAGAGGCCCATGGACATCGTGCCCAGGCTGCAGGAGATCTGGAAGCGCTGAGCTTGCTCGGCACCGGCATGGCGGGAACAGGACGCCGAACGCGGTCCCTGTTCCCGCTTCTTCACGCGAGAGGATGAGTGAGCCATGCAACAGACGTATTTCATGATCAAACCCGAGATCGTGGCGGCGGGGGACCAGAAGATCGGTGATATCCTGGCCATCGTGAACCGCGCCGGATTCCGCATTACGGGCTTGGCCTTGCGTACCTTGCCCCGTGATCTGGTGGAGGATTTCTACGGCGAGCACCGGGGCAAGGGCTTCTACGGGGCCCTGGTGGATTACATCGCCGGCGGACCTGTTGTCGCCGTGCGCCTGGAACGGGAGAACGCCGTGGCTGCCCTGCGCGAATTGATCGGGGCCACCAACCCCGAGGAGGCAGCCACAGGGACCATCAGGGATCTTTACGGGGCTTCCCTGCAGAACAACGCCGTCCACGCCTCGGCGAATCCCGAGGATGCCGCGCGCGAGATCGGGCTGATTTTCGGCCGGTAGCGTTGGTGCGGCAACTTGACAGGCTGCAGGGGGACTATTAAGGTGTGACGCTTGTATGAAGCTTGATCTAGACAGGACGCCATCGGGGCGATCGGAACTCGTCCTGGCCGGGGATATCGCCCTGGATTGGGCAACCGGCCGACCTGAGCGGGTCCACCTGGAGGGTATCCTCCGTGTGGACAACCTGGAAGGTCGTGTGCTGGTCACGGGTCAGGCGGAAGCTTCCGGCGAGGCTGTGTGCAGCCGTTGTCTGGAGGGTTTCCCCCTTTGCTGGCCCGTGGACATTGAATGCATGGTCCTGCGCGATCCGGAAAGTGAAGAGGGCCGCGACGACTCCATGGTCCTGCATCAGCGGGCCGGAGAGGTGGACCTGCGGGAGATCTGTCGGGAAAGCATCATCCTGGCTTATCCCCAGACCACCGTCTGCGGCGAGGATTGCCGGGGTATCTGTGCCGGTTGCGGCCGGAACCTGAATCACGAGGCCTGCGTGTGCGAGGCCGAAACGCATGATCCCCGCTGGGATGCCCTGCCCTGAGACCGGGCGCCCGGCACGAGGAAGGTAGAGAATCATGGCTGTTCCCAAGAAGAAGACTTCGCAGGCCCGCAAGGGCAAGCGTCGGGCCAACTGGCGGCTGGCCAAGCCCGATCCCAACAAATGCCCCCATTGCGGCGGCCCGCGGCTTCCTCATCGTGTGTGCCGCGAATGCGGTTACTATGGCGAGCGTGAAGTCATGGTCGTGGAATCCTGATCCTGCCGTCGAGGATGAGGGTTGCGCGGTCTGGCCGGACATGGAGGGGGCTGGATGAGTAACGGAGCCAAACCGGTTATCGCCATCGATGCCATGGGCGGGGATCATGGGCCCGAGGTCATCGTGCCCGGGGTCGTGGCCGCACTGACGCCCGATTCCCCCTTCACCGCCGCCATCTACGGGGACCGGGACGCCGTGGCGCAGGTCATGGACGGACTGGACACCACCGACCTTCCGCTGGAGATCCGCCATTGCAGCGAGGACATCGCCATGGGCGAGTCCCCGGCCTCGGCCATCCGCAAGCGCAAGGACAGCCCCATCGTGCGGGCCATGTCCGACCAGAAGGCGGGTCAGGTCCAGGCAGTGGTCTCGGCCGGTTCCACCGGCGCCATGGTGGCGGCCAGTCTCATCATCCTGGGGCGCCTGCCGGGTGTGGATCGCCCCGCCATCGGGACCGTGATCCCGACTCTCAAGGGCCTGTCCCTGCTGCTGGATGCGGGCGCCAACCTCCAGTGCACGACCGACCACCTGCTGACCTTCGCGGCCATGGGGGACATCTACGCGCGGGAGATCCTCGGGTGTGAACGTCCGCGTGTGGGCCTGCTGAACATCGGCGGAGAGGCCGGTAAGGGAACCGAGATCCTGGTGGAGACCCATGCCAGGCTCGATGCCAGTCGCCTGGAGTTCGTCGGCAACGTCGAGGGCAACCAGATCCTGCTGGGCGGTTGCGACGTCATCGTCACCGACGGTTTTACCGGCAACAACACCCTGAAGCTGCTGGAAGGTTTCGCCATCTTCATGGCCGAACTCGCGCGCTCCAGCGAGGTTCCCGACCAGCTGCGCGCTTCCCTGCCGCCCATCCTGCAGTACCTGCTGGCCCACTTCTCCTACGAGGTATACGGTGGAGCCATGCTGCTGGGTGTCGACGGCATCAGCATCATCGCCCACGGGCGCAGCAGCGCCCGGGCCGTCACCAACGCCGTCAAGGTCGCCTGGCAGCAGGTTGAGAAGAGCCTGCCGTCGCGGATGACAGGTCTGGCGCTTTGAATTCCCGAGGACACGATATGACCGATCTACGTTTGCCCATGATGTTCCCCGGACAGGCTTCCCAGGTCGTGGGCATGGCCCGGGACCTGGCAGAAGCCGATGGGGCCGCCGGCCGGTTTCTCGCCGGCGTCAACGATATCCTGGGCTTCGACCTGCTGAAAATCATGTTCGAGGGGCCAGCCGAAACCCTCACGGAAACGCACAACGCCCAACCGGCCATCCTGGCCCACTCGGTCGCCATGCTGCTGGCCCTGCGGGAAAGGAACATTCGCCCGGCGGCCGTGGCGGGGCATTCCCTGGGGGAATACAGTGCGGCCGTGGCCTGCGGCTCCCTGCGTCCCTTCGATGCCCTGCGCGCCGTGCGGCGGCGGGGAGAATTGATGTTCGCCGCCGGACGGTCCAGGCCCGGTGCCATGGCCGCTGTGATGGGCCTTGGTGCGGAGCAGGTCAAGGAGATCTGTGAGAACACCGGTGGCGTGGTGGTGCTGGCCAATTTCAATTCTCCCCTGCAGATGGTGATTTCTGGTGAAGTGGCCGCTGTGACCGCCGCGGGAGAGGACCTCAAGGCCGCCGGCGCCCGCCGGATCATCCCCCTGAAGGTCAGCGGGGCCTTCCATTCCCCGCTCCTGGAAGAGGCCGCTGCGGAGTTCCGGGCCTTTCTCGCCGAAATACCCCTGAAGGATCCCGAGGTCCCCCTGGTGGCCAACGTTAGCGCCCGGGCCGTGACCGACGCCCGGCAGTTGCGGCTCGGGCTGGAAGCCCAGTTGACTTCTCCCGTCCTGTGGCACCCATCGATGGCGACCCTGCTCTCGGTGGCCGGGAACGCAGGCAAGACGCTGGAGGTGGGTCCGGGCAAGGTCCTGACGAATCTCGCCAAGCGCAGCTACCCGACGGTTGATTTCGTGGCTGTCGGTTCCCTTGCCGACCTGGATTCCCTCGCGTCCAGGGACATGATGATGGAGGAGGAAGCATGACCCAGGATGTTTCGCGGCCGGACGAAAGCCGACAGGCGGTCATCGTCACCGGAGCCAGCCGGGGCATCGGGGCTGCCATCGCCCGGCGTTTGGCCGCCGGCGGTCATCGCCTGGCCCTTGTGGCCCGCAACGGCGAGGCCCTGGCGGAAATGGCGGATGAACTGGGTGACGGCGTACGAGCCTATCCCGCCGACATTTCGGATTGGAATGCGGTGCAGCAGGTGGTGGCCGCCGTGCAGGAGGATTTCGACGGGATCTACGGGCTCGTCAACAACGCCGGCATGACCAGGGACGGGTTGCTGGTGCGCATGAGCCCCGAGCAATGGCAGGCCCCTCTGGATGTCAACCTCAACGGGACGTTCTATTTCACAAGGGCTGCCGCCTCCGTCATGATGCGGGCGCGGCAGGGGCGAATCGTCAACATTTCCTCAGTAATCGGCTTGACTGGCAACGCCGGTCAGGCTAATTATGCTGCGAGCAAGGCGGGCATCATCGCCCTTACCAAATCGGTGGCCAAGGAACTGGGCGGGCGGAACGTCACCTGCAACGCCGTGGCCCCCGGTTTCATCGAGACCGAGATGACTGCGGACTTGCCCGCGAAAGTCAAAGATGGGATGCTGGCACAGATTCCCCTGAAGCGTCTTGGACGGGGGGAGGACGTCGCCGGTGTCGTGGAGTTTCTGCTTTCACCCGCGGCCGCGTACATCACCGGGCAGACCCTGGTGGTCGATGGCGGCCTGATCATTTAGCAATCACCCCATTTTCCGGGAGGGTTACCAGAAATGGCGTCGATCCAGGAACAGGTTTATGAAATCATCCAGCGCAAGCTGGGCGTCAACCCCGAACAGATCACTCCCGAGGCTTCTTTCACCGAGGATCTGGGTGCCGATTCCCTCGATACCGTGGAACTCGTGATGGACCTCGAGGAAGAGTTCGACATCACCATTCCCGAGGAAGACCAGGAGAAGTTGCAGACGGTGCAGGATGCCATCGAATACCTGGAACAGCACCTGGACTAATTGCCGCGCGGCCAAGGGGTTGCTATAACTGTAGTTTCGGATCCGCCCGGGAGCACCACGGTGCTCACCGGGCTGATCGGTATCATGACCACCGGCGGCGGTGTCTTTTAGGACTGCGCGGTTTTCAGTGGGCCGCGGGATTATGGAGGTTGGTTGTGTCCAAGCAGAAGATTGCTGTTACGGGCCTGGGCATGGTGACATCCGTGGGCCTCGACCGCGAATCGACCTGGGAAGGCCTGCTCGCCGGTCGTAGCGGCGTGTCGCGGATCGAAGGCATGGACCTGACCGATTTCAAGGTGGTCATCGCCGGCCAGATCAAGGGGTTCGATCCGACGGCCTTCATGGAAGCCAAGGATGTCCGCAAGGCCGACCGCTACAGCCAATTCGCCCTGGCCGCCACCGTGCAGGCCATGGACCAGGCAGGGATCCACGAAGCCGCGGACCCCTTGCGCTGCGGCGTGATCATCGGTTCGGGCATGGGTGGCATGAACACCTTCCAGGACCAGGTCCTGCGCATGGCCAAGCGCGGGCCACGCGCGGTTTCCCCGCTCTTCATCCCCATGACCATCGCCGACATGGCCGCCGGCCTGGTGTCCATCCGCTACGGTTTCCGCGGCCCGAACTTCTGCACGGTCAGCGCCTGCGCTTCCGGCGGGCACGCCATCGCCGTGGCTGCCGATCAGATTCGCAACGGCCATGCAGACGTCATGATCAGCGGCGGGGCCGAGGCCGGGATCTGCGCCGTGGGGCTGGCCGGCTTCGCCAACATGAAGGCCCTGTCCACCCGCAACGACGAACCGGAAAAGGCCAGCCGGCCTTTCGACGCCGAGCGGGACGGTTTCGTCATGGGCGAGGGCGCCGGGATCCTGGTGCTGGAATCCGAGGAACATGCGCGGAGCCGCGGGGCCGAGATCCTCGCCTATCTGGAGGGCTACGGAGCCACGGGCGACGCCTACCACATGACCCAGCCCGACAACGAGGGCCGCGGGGCCATAGGTTCCATGACCACGGCGCTGAAGGACGCGGGGCTCGAGCCCGGGGACATCGAATACATCAACGCCCATGGGACGAGCACCTATTTCAACGACAAGATCGAGACCTTCGCCATCAAGGAGGCCTTCGGGAAGCATGCGCGGAAAGTGAAGATCAGTTCCACCAAGTCCATGATGGGCCACCTGCTGGGGGCTGCCGGCGGGGTGGAGGCGGTCGTCACCTGCCTGGCCCTGCGGGACGGGGTCCTGCCGCCGACCATCAACCTCGAGAATCCCGACCCGGAATGCGATCTGGACTATTGCAAGGACGGGCCCGTGGAGATGAAGATCCGGCATGCCCTTTCCAATTCCTTCGGGTTCGGGGGGCACAACATCACCCTGTGTTTCGGCGGGGTCGATTGAGTAGGCGAGGCCGGGACGAAAGGTTTCATGTCAGCAAGGTCTGCACCCACCGACATGCATCGACCGGGGATTTTTCTGCGGTTACGGCAACGGCTGGGTGCCTGGCTTGGCCGTAGGGGACAGGAGAACCGCTTTCCCCGGCTGGAAGCCAAGCTTGGCTACCGTTTCCGCGATGCGGATCTGCTGGCCAACGCCTTGCTGCACCGCTCCCAGGTGCATGTGAGCGGCCAGGACCGCACCGATTCCAATGAACGACTGGAATTCCTGGGAGACGCCGTCTTGGGCGCCGTGGTCAGCGACCACCTCTACCATCTCTACCCCGGACACAGTGAAGGTGATCTGACCAAGATGAAATCCCTGCTGGTGTGCGGAGCCCGTCTGGCCGAGGTCGCCATGGCCCATGACCTCGGGCACCACATCAGGATGAGCCGCTCCGAGGCCTCAGCGGGGGGGCGGCAGCGCCCGACCATCCTGGCCGACGCCACCGAGGCGGTCATCGGGGCGGTCTATCTCGACGGGGGTTTTCAGGCCGCCGCCGACGTGATCCATCGCCTTGTCCTGGCCGGCAGCGAGGAGATCCTCTCCAGGCGGTCCCGCCGCAACTACAAGAGCAGGCTCCAGGAACTCATCCAGGCCAGCCACAAGAGTCCTCCGCGGTATCGCGTCGTCTCGTCCGCGGGCCCGGACCACGACCGGCGTTTCGAGGTCGTGGTCACCTTTGAGGGTCGGATCCTGGGGCGGGGGGAAGGCACCAACAAGAAGGCCGCCGAGCAGATGGCGGCCCGCGCCGCCCTCGATAATCTTCCTGCGGAACCCTGACCGTCTGCGGCGGTTAACCGGCGCAGGTCCTATTTTATCGGGCGGAAACCTGCAACCAGGCCTGGAGACAACCGATGGCTATTGCCCCCAATCATCGTTCGCGCAGGGTGTTTCTCCTGCTGTCGCTGATCATCCTGCTGGGCGCAGAGGCGGCGGCGGAAGCCGAGCCGGCGGCCAAGACCATGGGTGACGGCGCACTGCCGTACGGATCCGGATCCAGCTGGGTTGTCGGTCACGAGCTTTTCGTCGCCGGGGATATAGACGAAGCCCTGCCGTTGCTCCATCTGGCCTATCGCTCGGCGCCTGGGGTCCCGGTTGTGGCCATGGAATTCCAGCAGGCCCTGCAGGCCAGGGGTTATCTGGATGACGCCATGGGCGTCCTGGATTCCCTGGTATCGGAATTCCCCGATTCCTTGTCGTTCCGTTTCGAGCGGGCCAAGCTGGCCATCCGGTTGGGCCGCAAGAAGGACGCCGCCGAGGACCTCGCCCAGTTGAGGCGACAGGACGGCGTCACGGACGAGATGGTCTCCCTCGAGGCCTCCTTGCGCTCTTCATCGGGTGACGTGGACGGTGCCTTGGCGGTGCTCCGGGAGGGACTGGAACTTTTCCCCGCTCGCCGCGCCGCCATCTACCAGGGCATGGTGACGGTCCTGGAACAGAACGGTCGTCAGAAGGATGTCTTGGCCGTGGTCCGGGAAGCGGTGGAAAAGTTCCCTCGCGATCCACGCTTGCGCCTGAGCCTGATTTCCACCCTGGCTGCCGCGGGCGAGAAAAAGGATGCCTTGGCAGCTGCGGCGGTTGCCGACAGCGTGTTCCAACTGCCGGCCTTCCTCAGGCCCGATTCGCTGGCGGTGGATGGGCTGACACCTGGAACGGGTCGGGACCAACCGCCGTTGCCGGATTCGTTCCGGGTCGAACTTGCGGACGTCTACGCCCAGAACGGGGACCCCGAGTCGGCCATGGCGTTGCTGGCGGAGATGGACGCCAAGGGTGAACTGGACCTGGGTCCCAGCCTGTGGCTGGCTCGCATGTACCTGGGGAACGGGCGTTTCACGGCGGGAACGGCCCTGGTGGACCGGATCCTGGAGCGGTGGCCCGAAGCGGCCAGGGGTTGGTTCCTCAGGGGCAAGATCCTCGAAAGAATCCCGGATTGGCCGGGAACCGTCGCCGCCTACCGCCGGGCCGCCGAGTACGGCGGCCATGATCCGGAAATCAGGCTGGCCCTGGTGCGGGCCATGATGCTCGC
>Ga0164318_10002180_pt1 | contig 18015 bp, 16 predicted proteins | sample GuaBasSedimGuay9_FD_113734 | JGI IMG/M metagenome (GOLD analysis project Ga0164318, IMG submission 113734) | Subseafloor sediment microbial communities from Guaymas Basin, Gulf of California, Mexico - Guay9, Core 4571-4, 0-3 cm | ecosystem: Environmental > Aquatic > Marine > Hydrothermal vents... | reverse complement strand
ATCTTGCGGGAAGATAACAGAGCCATTATATCCACGATTCATAACATGGTGAAAAGCACCTTTAAAAGTGAATCTTGCTCGTCTCATATATATATTATATACAATAAAAGATGCCGATTTTTCCATAATTTAGTAAAAAAAATTAATAAAGTTGTGCACCGTCCCTCTGCTTGTGCTTGTAATGCTTGTGCTTGTAAAGCAAAAATAAAATTAGTGCATTAATTTACTTGACATAATATAGAAAAAACATATAATATCTTTATGCGTTTTATTGCGGATTTTCATATACATTCTAAATATTCTCGTGCCACAAGTAAAGAGTGTAATATTCCTTCCCTTTATAAATGGGCAAAAATTAAAGGTATAACTGTTCTTGGGACAGGCGATTTTACACATCCAGCCTGGTTTGCCGAATTAAAAGACTCTCTTATTCCTGATGGTAATGGCCTTTTTAATGTTACTTCTGAAATCAAAAAAAATATTGATAAAGAAATACCATCTCTTTCAACTAAAACTGTAAAATTTATTCTTTCTGCTGAAATAAGTTCTATTTATAAAAAAAATGGTAAAGTGAGAAAAATTCACAATGTAATTATTATGCCTGATTTTGAGAGTGTAGAAAAATTTAATAAGAAATTATCCACACTTGGTAATATTACTTCAGATGGAAGGCCTATTCTGGGGATAGACAGTAAAACTTTACTTGAAATAACATTAGAAATAAATCAAGAGGCAATGTTTATTCCAGCTCACATCTGGACTCCCTGGTTTTCACTTTTTGGTGCAAATTCTGGATTTGATTCTATTGAAGAGTGTTTTGAAGATTTAACATCTGAAATATTTGCACTTGAAACGGGGTTATCGTCGGACCCGCCAATGAATTGGCGATTATCCACACTTGATAAATTCAATCTTGTATCTAATTCTGATGCTCATTCGCCTGCAAACCTTGCACGAGAAGCCAATCTTTTTGATACAGAACTTTCATATAACCATATTCGTAATGCCCTAAAGAACAAAAATAGTAACGAATTTATTGGCACAATTGAATTTTACCCTCAAGAAGGGAAATATCATTATGATGGTCATAGAAATTGTAACATAAGATTAACACCTAAGGAAGCAATTAAAAATAATTTAATATGTCCTGTATGTGGAAAACCTATAACAGTTGGAGTGCTTCATCGTGTAGAATCTCTGGCAGATAGAGAGGAAGGTGTAAAACCTGAAAATGCAAAAGAATTTGAAAGTATTGTGCCTTTATCTGAAATTATAGGTGAAGCATTAAGTATTGGGAAAAATAGCCCAAGAGTAAAGTATATATATAATCAATTAGTAGGTAATCTTGGAGACGAGCTTTCAATATTGCGTGAAGTTCCTATTGAAGAGATAAAAAAAATAAGTACTGTAATTATTGCAGAAGGAATTAAACGGGTAAGAGAAAAGAAACTAACAATTTTACCTGGATTTGATGGAAAGTATGGGAAGATAATTATCTTTACAGAAGAGGAAAGGAATAATAATGCTGCCCAAATGTTACTTTTATCTATCAAATCCAAGCGAATAGAAAAAGAGAAAAAAAATAGGATAGAAAAAACTAAATTTCAATCTATTTCAGCACACAAAAAAGAAAATATTTTGGAAATTAATAAAGAACAGCATAATGCCATTAAGTGTGAAGATGGACCTGTAATAGTAATAGCAGGGCCTGGGACAGGGAAAACTTATACATTAATTGAAAGAATTCTCCATTTAATAAAGGAGAAAAATGTCGCACCTGAGAATATCCTGGCTATAACTTTTACAAATAAAGCAGCAAATGAAATTAAAGCAAGGATAGGAAATGAAGTTAATATTACTGTAGGAACTTTTCATACTATAGCGCTGTTACTTTTAAAAGAGAACAATTTTTTACGAGAAATTTTTGATGATATTGATACTTCTATTGTGTTAAAAAAATTATGCAAAGAGATAGGTATAAAAGAAAATCCACAAAAGATAAAAGAGAAAATATCATTAATTAAGACAAAGTTAATTCATCCTGATACACTCAAGGATGAATTTCTTAAAGAAATATTTTTAAATTATCGGAAGCAAATGGAAAGACTTTGTGGAATGGATTATGATGATATAATTATTTTTGCAATTAAATTATTAAATGCAAATGAATCTTTGCGTGAGAAATATAGAAAAAGATTTAAACATATTTTAGTTGATGAATTTCAGGATATTAATTTCGCTGAATATAAATTTATAAAATTACTTGCAGGTAATGGAAAAAATCTGTTTGTAATAGGAGACCCTGACCAATCTATATATCAATTTCGTGGAGCTAATCCGGACCTTTTCTTTAAATTAAAAGAGGATTTTCCACAATCGCAAATTTTTAGTTTGAAACTGAATTACAGAAATCCTGAAGTAGTGTTGAAATCAGGATTGAATCTAATCTTAAAAATTTCTAAATCAATTAGCTCAGAAAACGATATAGAATCCAAAATACAAAGTAACATTAAAAAAATTCCGTTAATATCAGCTCCTACCGAACTTTCAGCAGGTATTCAGATAGCAAAAATTATAACATCTGAATTTGGTGGTTCATCAATGCAACAGACTGATTTACTTGATGAAAAAAAATCAAGAAGTTTTTCAGATTTTGCTATATTAGTAAGAGCAGCATTTTTAATTCCATTAATAGAAGAAGTTCTTATTAAAGAAGGGATACCTTATAGACTTTACGGTGAAAAGTCATTTTTTGAAAAAAAACTTCCACGAGCTGTAATTAATATTTTACGTTTATGTAATGAAGGATTTAGTAAATTTCGTTTTTTACAGGTTTTAAATTTTTTTAATAATGGAGAAAGAATTATAAAGGAAATTGAATCACTTATAAATGAAAAAGAAATAATTTCTAAATTTAAAAACACAATTTTATCATTTAAAAAGGAAGAGTATGATAGGTTAAATGAATTTATAAAGGTATACGAAAAAATTTCAAAGCTTGCTAAAGATGAAAAACCTGAAACATTTTTTAAAGAAATGGCTCCAATTTTTGGTGAGAAAAATGAAGATTATAAGCGACTCCAAGGAATATCTGAAAGATTTGATACAATCAAAGATTTTTTACAAGCAATTCTTACTGGAAAGGAACAAGATATAGAAATATCTCCTAAAAAATTAATCAGTGAAATTGAAGCAGTTTCTGTTATGACAATTCATTCAGCTAAAGGTCTGCAATTTCCTGTAGTGTTTGTATATGGGATTAATGAAGAGATACTTCCGTATAAAGATTCTGATATAAATGAAGAACGAAGATTATTTTATGTAGCAATAACGCGTGCAAAAGAGAAATTATATTTAGTAGCTCCACAGAGAATAAAAATTTTTGGGCAGACAAGAGTTTTACCGATTTCTCATTTTATAAATGATATTCCTGAAAAGTATATTGAAAGAAAAGACATTAAATTTAAATCTTACAGAAAGGAAAAACTTAAGCAATTATCATTATTTGAATGAACCGTGGGCGAACCGGGGGACGGTGCACAACTTTATTAACTTTTTTTGTGCAATATATTTATTTAACAGACAGGAAGGTCTGTTTTTCCTTTAGGACTTTTTTCTCACTGTCAACTATAACTTCCCTGTCGTCTGATAAGGAAAGTCAATTGGAAAATACAAATTTTAATGATTTTCTCTTTTCCATAATTAAAGATTATATATTATAAATAAAAAATAGAGAGTCAGATTTTGCCTATCAAAATTTTAAAATTTCAATTGACTTTCTCTTTTTTATTGTATATAATATTTTATAGATGGTAGTGCATGTTCTACTGATGGAGTTTCTTCTTTTATGCCTAAAAATAATGCCACTACCGTAAAATGCTTTGCAAATGATTTAAAAAAATCGTCTCGTGATTTTAAATCTATTCTTAAAAGTGGCATACTTACTATGCAGATGATAATGGTTAAAAATGGGATTTCAGGATATACACGACCATCCATAAGAAGTGACAATACAAGTGTATCAAAACAAAATTTCCGCTTTAAAAAATAATAAAAAGAATATAAGTTAAAATCTTGCAAGTCCAAAATTCCATTAATTACCACTTTGGGCATTAACTTTCTTACTAATTTCTTGATTTTCATCTTCTGCTTATTTGTAATCATACTTCCACCCCCTATTTTCAAAAATTTTTATTCTTTATTTCGGTTATCTTTTTATATAACATTAATTATAAAATATTTTTTCAACGCCATTAAAAAAATTCTTGACAAATAAGTGGAAAAATATAAATTAAATATTTTAGAAATTACAAAAGGGAGATGCTAAAATGGTGGAAGGTTTAGATCCAGAAATAGCTCGTCTTTTAGAAGAGACAGAAAAAGATATATCAAAGATAGAAAATGGGCGTAGCCATTTTAAATCCGACAAATTCTTCCAAAAAGTTCTTGAAGGTGGGAATGAATATGCAGCGAAGTTAGCAGAACAATTGGACAAAGCATTAAATGCTCCTGTAAAAGACGACAGAACTCTTTTTAAGCAAAAAGTTATACCTACATACTGGAATTTTGTTGAAGGAATTGTAAGAAATATTACACAAGTTCTGCCAAGAGAAAAGCTTTTATGTTTACGCTACGGAATGGTAGATATAAATCTTTTAACACCTCATCAACAAGAAATATTTAGAAGCATACCGTGGGAGAAAAGAGAAGAGGCGTGGCCATTCTATTATATGGATGAATGGCTACGAGAAATTGCTACAGGCAGAATAAAGCCAAGTATGGTAGATGAAATAGTCCAGAAGAAAGTCAAGCATCAAGACGCCATACAAAATAAGCTTATTAATAAACAAGATGCAAGAGCAGCAGAAATTAATATATTAAAGAAACATGCTTATGACCGAGAAATAATTGAAAAAAGTTTGCTTAGCGAGGTTAATATTTTACTTCAGCACCAGCCTCTTCCACAATATGATAATGCACCTGATGCTTACACTAAAGCTCAAAAAGATACTATGGCTCAAATTATTGAAGATATTAGAAAACTTAAATATATAGATGATTTAATACAAACTTCACTAAAAGAATTACGAAATATAGATTTACAAATCCACGACCTTCAAAGTCGTATTGGAACTGCACAACAATCTGTAGATGGAAAAGTTGTAATGGATGAATTTAATTCTTTGAAACAAATGATAAAGATGTGTGCAGGACCAAGAGGAAATCATTTTCCAATATTAATTTCTGATTATTGTCCTAATAATATAAATTATATAGCAACTCGTGAAAATGTTATAAAAGAAATTGAAGAGATAGAGAAAAGAGATGCAGGAGTATTTGTCCGAAGATTTAAAAATCAAGATAATAGAATTGTTCCATATATTATACTTGTTCCTTCTTATGGCGAAAGAGGTATTTGTTGGGAACCTTTTGATGTAAGGCAGCGAGCTACAAGTCGTGGCAGGTTAGCTATTCCACTCTATCCAAGGTCAATTAGAATGGCTATTCTTTATGCACTTGGTGATTTAAGATGGCAAGTCGCTAAAGAATACGCAAGCTATAGATGGATGGAAGAAGGTATTACAGGAAGATATTATGATTATTTTACTGAAAATAAATTAAGAGGGAACATAAAAGAGGAATTTATTAAAGATTATATAAAATGGATTACTGACGAATGGGAAGGGAGACAAAAGTTGCATAAAGATGTAAGAATGATTTTTTGGCGATATATTCCATTTCCTCAATGGAAAAAAGATGAGCTTAGATATAGAGGATATTATTACGAGGACCTTTATAAGCGCGATATGAGACGTGCTATGTCTGATGGATACTAATAATTGGTTCTTTCGCAAAGTGAATGGAAAAGCCGAATATGAGGAATAGTAATGTCACGCTTATCGGATTAACAGAATAATATATAATTTAATAACTTATGGAGGTTTCAAAATGAGTGTTATTCAAAGGAAATTTCTTAAAATCGTAAAAATCTCTGCAATATTTCTTTTTATTATATTGCTAATTATTCTTACTGCATTTACTTTTAAAGTTTTTGCAACAAATAGTGTATCTTCACACCAAGCACCTGCAATACATAAAATAAATGTAAAAGTTGTTACTTGGGGATTTATTTCTGCGGCAGCAGTTGTAGGACTGGGCTCTATTGGAGCTGGGATTGCAGTTGCATATGTAGGCTCAGCAGCACTTGGGGCATTAGGGGAAAAACCAGAAATATTTGGACGTGCACTTATATTTGTTGCCCTTGCTGAAGGTATTGCTATATATGGTGTTATTATTGCTATGATGATTCTTGGTAAATTAGGGTAAACTCAAAAATGCAATATGTTGTGATTGGTGATGAAGAAACTGTGCTCGGATTCTCTCTTGCAGGTGTTGAAGGTAAAATTGCAAATTCAAAAGAAGAAACCGAAAAATATTTAAATGAATATATACATAATCCACAGGTTGGAATTATTATAATTACAGAAAAACTCGCTGCGCCTCTTAGCGATTTCATTAACCAATATACTTATACAGAATCCTTCCCCCTAATCATTCAGATCCCTGATAAGAGAGGTTATCAAAGAAAAGTTTCTGTTGAAGAAGTCATAAGAAAGTCAGTTGGAATTAAAATTTAAAATGGAAATTTATGGTGATATTCAAAATATCTTGAAAACTCTCAATGATGAAGCACAGGAAGAAATTAGAGATATAATTGATAATGCCAAAAAGTATGCTGAAAGCAAATTAAAACAGGCTGAAAGAGAGGCTGCAATTCATAAACGAAGGATATTAAAAGATACAGAAAAAAAAATTGAAAGCATCAAAAGAAAGATTTCTTCCACACTTACGCTGGAAATTAACAGAATGAATTTAAAAAAGCAAGGTGAAATTGTAGATAGAGTCCTTGCAAATTTAAAAAAGAAAATTGAAACATTTAGAAAGGATGAAGGATATAAAAATTTTATAGAAGCATTGATAAATGATGCACTTTCCCATCTTGATGAGAAAGAAATTGAGTTAATATTTGATGAAAAAGATAAAAATATACTTGACAATAATTTTGCAAAAACTTTAATTGCTTCACTACAGAAAAAAGGGTATAAAGTTTCTATAAATGATATAAAGTATAATAATAATTTGAATGGCGGAGTTATTATTAAATCTAAAAACAAGCCATTGATTTATAACAATACTCTAGAGAGTAGATTTAATCGCATGAAAAATGAACTTATCCTTAAAATTTACGAAGAATTATTTAAAGATGGAAAAAAGTTATCATAAACTTATTGGAACTGTAAAACGTGTAAATGGACCGGTTGTTACTGGCATTGCAACTGAAGAAGAAGTTAAGATGCTTGACATAGCAGAAGTTGGTGAGGAACATTTAATTGGAGAGATTGTAAGAATAGAAGGTAATTTAATAACAATTCAGGTATATGAGGATACAACCCTTATCAAACCTGGTGATAACATTTATGGCACAGGAATGCCTTTAAGTGTTGAGCTTGGGCCTGGACTTTTGGGTAATATATATGATGGGATTCAGCGACCACTTGAGGACATACGAAAAATATACAATTTTTATATCCAACGTGGAGTGCAGCCTCCTGCACTTGATAGAAGCAAAAAATGGATATTTACACCTTCTGTTAAAAAAGGTGACACACTTGTTTCTGGAACTATCATTGGTATGGTTCAAGAGACATCTTTAATTTCACATAGAATCCTTTTACCACCTGATATAGAAGGAACTGTTGATGAAATAAAAGAAGGCGAATTTACTATTGATGATACAATTTTAATACTTGAAACACCTCAAGGGAAAAAAGAAATAAAAATGACTCAAAGATGGCCTATAAGGAAAGCGCGACCTGTAAAAGAGCGAATAGCGATTAATGAACCATTAATTACAGGACAGAGAGTAATAGACACTCTATTTCCTATTGCAAAGGGAGGTTGTTGTGCAGTGCCAGGTGGATTTGGCACAGGTAAAACATTAGTTCAACATCAACTTGCAAAATGGTCTGATGCTGATATTATTGTTTATATAGGTTGTGGTGAACGCGGGAATGAGATGACTGATGTTCTTTTAAGTTTCCCAAAATTAAAGGACCCTAAAACAGGCAAACCTCTAATGGAGCGAACTATACTCATTGCAAACACATCCAATATGCCTGTTGCTGCGCGAGAAGCTTCTATTTATACTGGTATTACTATTGCTGAATATTATAGAGATATGGGTTACGATGTTGCTGTTATGGCTGATTCAACTTCAAGATGGGCAGAAGCGTTAAGGGAGCTTTCCGGCAGAATGGAAGAGATGCCAGCAGAAGAAGGATTTCCTGCATATCTCCCTACAAAACTTGCTGAATTTTATGAACGAGCAGGAAAAATGAGGACTCTTTGTAATAAGGAAGGGTCTGTCACTATTATTGGAGCAGTGTCGCCGCCCGGTGGTGATTTCTCAGAACCTGTTACTCAACATACCAAAAGATTTGTAAGAACCTTCTGGGCTCTGGATAGGCATCTTGCAAATGAACGACATTATCCTGCTATAAGCTGGCTTGATTCTTATAGTGAATACCTTGATGTTATATCCGAATGGTGGGAAACAAATATAGAGCCGAATTGGACAAAAATGAGAAACGAAATTATGAGGCTTTTGCAAAAAGAAAGGAAATTACAGCAAGTGGTAAAACTTGTAGGCCCTGATGCTTTACCAGATTCACAAAAATTTATAATTGAAATATGCACAATGTTTAAAAATACATTCCTCCAGCAAAATGCATTTGATAAAATTGATATGTATACTACTGCTGAAAGACAGGTAAAAATGCTTAAAATTATTGTAAAATTTTATGAGAAAGGTGTGGAACTTCTTAAAAAGGGTTATACACTTTTACAAATAAAAGATTTAGATGTTTATAAAGAAATTTATAGAATGAAATTTAATTATTCAAATGAAGATATAAATAAGTATGATGAGCTTTTAACAAAAGTTGAAAGGATTGCAGAGTAATAGAGGTGTGAAATGGGGAACATAGAAGATGGCAGAGAATATTTAGGCATTAAAGAAATTGTTGGGCCAATTATTGTTCTTGAAAAAACTCATCCAATAGGATATAATGAATTTGTAGAAATAGAAGACAAAGATGGAAATATTCGTTCGGGCATTGTTCTTGATACTTCAGATGAAGCTGTAATTGTTCAAATTTTTGAAGGCACAACAGGGCTGGATATTGAAAATACAAAAGTAAGGTTCAAAAACAAGCCACTTATGATACCTGTAACTGTAGATATGCTTGGAAGGGTTTTTTCTGGCACAGGGAAGCCCCGTGACGGAGCACCTTTTCCTGTTTCAAGAGAGTATAGAAATGTTAATGGATTACCAATAAATCCTACAGCGCGAACATATCCTAAAAAATTTATTCAAACTGGGCTCTCATCAATTGATGGAATGAATACTTTAATTCGTGGTCAAAAGCTTCCAATTTTTTCTGGAAGTGGTTTGCCTCATAATAAGCTTGCTGCCCAAATTACAAGACAGGCAAAAATTATTGGGGAAAATACAGAATTTGCCATTGTTTTTGCTGCAATGGGCGTGAAAAATGATGTAGCTGAATATTTTATAAAGAATTTTGAGGCATCTGGTGTTTTACAAAAAGTAACAATGTTTTTAAGTCTTGCTAACGACCCTTCAATTGAAAGACTGATTACGCCAAGATGTGCGCTTACTTTCGCAGAATATCTTGCGTTTGAGCTTGGCTATCATGTGCTTGTTATACTAACTGATATGTCAAATTACTGTGAAGCATTAAGAGAAATTTCAACAATAAGGGGCGAGATTCCAGGGCGGAAAGGTTATCCTGGCTATCTTTACAGCGATCTGGCAAGCATCTATGAACGCGCAGGAATGCTTAAAGATACACAAGGCTCAATTACGCAAATGCCCATTCTTACAATGCCAAACGATGATATTTCACATCCTATACCAGATTTAACAGGTTATATTACAGAAGGACAAATTGTGCTTGAAAGAGATTTACACAACAGAGGAATATATCCGCCTGTTGCTGGCTTACCCTCACTTTCACGATTAATGAAGGATGGAATTGGCGAAGGTTTAACCAGGGCAGACCATCCCCATCTGGCATCCCAACTTTTTGCAGCTTATGCAAAGGTCAAAGATATCCGCGCTCTTGCATCTGTAATTGGTGAAGAAGAACTAACCCCTATTGACCATAAATATCTTGAATTTGGTGAGGCGTTTGAATCCCGTTTTCTTAGTCAAGATGAATATGAAGATAGACCAATAGAAGAAACGCTTGATATAGGCTGGAAAGTTTTATCAATGTTACCACGTGAAGAATTACATAGAGTTACAGAAGAAGAATTGCTACAATATTATGCAGGATAAAAATGGCACGATATGAGATAGCACCAACAAAAACAAATCTTTTGAAGCTTAAACAAGAATTCTCATTTGCTGAAGAGGGCTATCAATTATTAGACCAGAAAAGAAGTATATTAATTGTTGAACTTATGAGAATTATAGATACTGCTAAAAGATTAGAGTTAGATATGGAAGAGAATTTAAAAAAAGCATTTAGTTCATTACAAATGGCTGCACAAACTAATGGAAGAAGAAATTTAAATTTAATTGCAAATACTATAGGTATAACACATAACATTTCAATCTCGCAGAGAAAAGTTATGGGTGTTCCATTACCTATTGTTAATGTCTCATACAGAGAAAATCCACCTTATTTCAGCTTGACAGATACAAGCTTTTGGGTTGATGAGGCAATTCAAAATTTCAAAGAAACATTAAAAATAATTGGCGAGCTCGCACAAACCAGAATTTCGCTTATAAGACTTGCAAGAGAGGTTAGTAAAACTATAAGAAAAGTTAATGCACTTGAGAAAATTGCAATCCCAGATTATAAAGAAACAATTAAATATATTGAAGAACGCATTGAAGAGGCAGAAAGGGAATCTTTTTTCCTTATGAAACTGGTCAAAAAAAGATTGGAGAAGAAAAAAGGGAACAATTAAGGAGGGCTTTATGGAAGCAGTTATTGATAGGATTGAAGGAAAAATAGCTGTGCTTGAACTTGAAGGTAAAATAATAATTGAGATCCCTAAAAAATTTCTTCCAAAAGGTGTAAAAGATGGAGATGTGCTGAAAGTTACTTTTGATATTGATAAAAATGCCAAAAAAAGAAAAATTAGTAAGGTAAAAGAATTACAAAAAAAATTGAAAAGCAAAAAGTGAAAGTTGATATTATATTATCTGTTCAGTTTGGTAAAAAAATCGGGTATGGACACTTAAAACGAATTTTAATCTTTTACAAGATTTTGAAAGATAAATATAAATGTATACTCGCTACTATAAATAATAAAGAATTAAAATTAGAAATTCCTTTAAATTTAAAGATTTTAAATTTCTCTTCAGAGCAAGATTTCTTTTCTTTTATTTACAAAGATAATGTAAAATTAGTTATTCTTGATTATAGATATTATAAAAAAGATTTTGTTATAGAGCTATCAAAAATTACTCGCCTTATTCTTATTGATGCTTCAAAAATGTTTCCTGGTGTAAAGCCTTTAATTTATTTAAATATTTTAACTCCGCTAAAATTTAAAAAATTTTTACCATTACAATTTTATTACTCAGGTTTAGCATTTTATCCAATACATAAAAAATTGCTAAGATTTCCTTCCATAAAATTTAGAAATAATATTTTAATTACTTTTGGCAACAGTGACCCTAACAATCTCACACTTAAAATATTAAAGAAATTAAATAAAATAGAAAAATTACCTATTGTGAAAATTGTTTTGGGAAAATATTTTGATTCAAAAAATAAATTTAAAATAAAAGTTTTTTTAAAAAATAAGTTTCTGCATCAATATCAGATAATAGAATCACCTGAAAATATATATGATTTAATTTATAATTCCAAATATATAATAACTTCTTTTGGACTTACATTTATTGAAGGCTTGATTTTAAATAAAAATATTGGGCTATACAACAATAGTATGTATCATACATCTCTTGCCAAAAATTTTAAGGAATATTTTTCGTATATAGGAACATACCCTTTACCAGTTTCAGTAAAAAAATTAGTAAAGTTTATAAATGCCAAAAAAAGGAAGGATTTTCCTTTTGAAATAAAGAGAAATAATAAAAGAATAATAAAAATTATAGACAATCTTTTCAAATTAAAGAAACATTCTATTGAAACGAACTGCAAGATTTGTGGTGGAACTGTTAAATTGATTTTAAATCAATTTGAACGAAAAATTTATGAATGCAACCAATGTAAAGTTAAATATCTAATTTTGAACAGAAGCATAAAACCTGAAAAAGTATATAAAAAAGAATACTTTACAGAAGAATACAAAAAGCAATATGGAGTTACTTATTTAAATGACAGGGAAAACATAATAAAGCTGGCTGATAAGAGATTAAAAATAATATTGAAATATATTAAATCTGAAAATAAAAACTTACTTGATATTGGATGTGCCTATGGCTTTTTTCTTGAAAAGGCGAGAGAAAAAGGGTTTGATGTTGCTGGGATTGAAATTGAAAAAAAAGCAGCAATTTATGCAAAGAAAAAATTAAACTTGAATGTAATAAATAAAAATTTTTTTGATGTAAAAATGAATAAAAAATTTGATGTAATAACAATGTGGTATGTAATGGAACACTTTGATTCACCCGAAAGAGTATTACAAAAACTTATTACTTTTTTAAAACCTAATGGAATGATTTGTATCTCTGTTCCAAATGGCAATGGCTCTTTTTATAAATTTAACCGTAATAAATGGCTTTCAATTCATCCAGATGCACATTTCTTTGACTACTCAATCAAAAGTTTAAAAATTCTTTTTAAAAAATTTAATTTAAAGCTTATAAAAAGAAAAATTACAGGAATTCATCCTGAAAGGATTGGAATAACAAATAAATTTTTACAAAGATTGTGCATACCGATTTTTAAATCTTTCAACCTGGGAGATACAATGGAGTTATATTTTAAACAATTTTGAGATATACCTCACTCAACACTTAACATCATTTGATATTGTTTGGCTTTCTGTCTCACAGATTCAAAATAATTTTTTTTATCTGCCTGGTAAATTATACTGCGTGAAATATTGAATATACCTGTGCCTTTCCTCATAAATGCATACTTTATACTTTTCTCTGCATCACCTTTCTGTGCACCTATGCCTGGAATTAAAAATGTCTCTTTAAATCCTTTTTCTCTAAGATACCTTATTTTTTCTGGATATGTTGCACCTACTACATAACCTGTATTTTTATATTTGTCTGTTGATTTACATTTTTTCATTATCTTTAAATAAATCGGATTCTTTTTAGATGGAAATTCCTGAAAATCTTTCGCACCTGGATTTGAACTTATTGCAACAATAAATACGAACTTCTCTTTATAATTTCTAAAAACATCTATTGTATCAATTCCCATATACGGGATAACAGTCATTGCATCAGCATTTATAATTTCAAATCCAAATTTTGCATAAAATTTTGCTGAATTTCCAATATCACTTCTTTTAGCATCTAATATCACAGGCACATCCTTTATAATTTCTACTGTTTTCTGTAATGCTTTTATTCCATCAATCCCATATGCTTCATAAAATGCAGAATTAATCTTGTAACAACAGACCAAATCTTTTGTAGCATCTATAATATTTCTATTAAACTTTAAAACTGATTTATAGATATTTTGTGTTTTAAATGGAATTAAATTATAGTCAGTATCAAGCCCAACACATAAGTATGATTTGTTATTTTTTACTGCATTACTAAATTTTTGTATAAACTTATTCATTGTCAGCATCTCCCAATTATCTGATATATAGATTTTAAATTATGTTTTTTTAAATAATTTTCTATTCCATCAATAATTTGGGGACCTATATCTGGTTGAACAAAATTAAAGGTGCCAATCTGTATTGCAGTTGCACCTGCAAGAAAAAATTGTAATGCAACATCTGAATTATAAATTCCACCACACCCCATTACAGGAATATCAATCTTTTTTGAAACCTCCATTACATTATTAAGTGCAATTGGAAAAATTGCAGGTCCAGAAAGTCCACCACGAATTTTGAGTTGTTGACTCTCTGTATCTATTACTACTCCTTTAAATGTATTATTTATAGTTATACCATCTATACCCATTTTTTCAGCAAGTATAGATAAAATTATAAGATTTCCAGCAGATGGTGAAAGTTTTATAATTAATGCTTTCCTTGTTAGTTGTCGTAAAGTTTTTAAAAGATTCTTTAATATTTTTTCATCTTCGGAAAATTCTATTCCACCTTTCTCAACATTTGGACAGGATACATTTATTTCAATTGCATCAATTCGCTTTATTTTATCAAGTTCTTCTACAATTATTTTATACTCCTCTATTGTTTCGCCTGCAATATTAACAATTATACCTGTATCAAGTAATGATAAAAATTTCATTTTTTCTTTTATAAATGCTTTAAGGCCCACATTCTGGAGTCCAATTCTATTTATAATTCCTGCAGGAGTTTCAGCAAGCCGTATGCCATCAAATCCATCGCGCGGATTTAAAGTAATCCCTTTTGTAATTATTGCACCTAATTTCTCTATATTAAATAATTTAGAAAACTCTTCTCCATATCCAAAAGTGCCTGATGCTACAAATACAGGATTTTTAAATATTTTATTCCCAATTTTTACTTTTAAATCCATACTATCTCGTTCCCTTTAAATACAGGTCCATCTTTACATACAAGTTTAATCTTTATTTGTTCATTCTCTCTTACTTTCAATGCACATCCAAAACAAGCACCTATACCACATCCCATCTGTTTTTCCATAAGAAATTCTGTGGATATTTTCAAATGTGATGCTATATCATAAAGTGATTTCAACATCTCTATAGGTCCACATCCTACTATTATCTCTGGTTTTTCTTTTTTTAGATTTTCCTGTAATAATTTTAAAATATCTCCGACAAAAAATTCATTTTGTTTTTTTATCACTGAAATTTTTATATCTTCTTCAGCAATAATCTTTTCCTTTTTTAAAAGTTCTTTTATAGCAATTGCATTATCCAATAAATTAAATCCTGCAAATAGTTTAATATTTTTATCTTCAATAAATTTTAGAAGATAAAAAATTCCAGCTATACCAACACCTCCTGTTACCAACCAGATATTGTCTTTAATAAACACATCTTTAAATCCATTTCCCAAAGGAAATATATAATCAATAGTATCGCCTGATTTAAGCTGTGAAAGAATCTTTGTGCCCCTGCCTTGAATTTTATATAATATTGATAAAATTCCATCTTTAAAATCAAATATACTAAAAGGTCTGCGTAACAATGGGTCAAATGTATTAAGAATACGTATATTGATAAATTGTCCAGGATTTATCTGAATCTTGTGGTGAGATGTTTTAAATCTCATTAAATAAAAACTTTCACTTATTTTTATATTTTCTATAATCTTGTTTTTTTCCTGAAAAATTTTATTTTTCACTCTTTACCCTTGAAAAAATTAAAACTCAAAATATTTACACCAAGATTCTATCTTTCATTACAATTTTACCATTTACCACTGTAAGAGTTGGGAATCCTTTTAATTTTTTTCCAATGAATGGTGAATTGATACCTTTTGAAGCGACCATATCTTTTGTGTAAACAAGTTCAAGTTCAGGATCAATCACAGTTATATCAGCAATTCCCCCTTCTTCTATTCCTGTATCTTTAATTTTTGTTATTTGTGCTGGATTTTTTGTTAATTTCTCTATTGCTTGCATAAGCGAAAGATGACCAGGTTCAATTAAATACATAAAAACAAGTGGCACAACAGTTTCTAAGCCAATAATTCCAAATGGTGCATAATTAAATTCCTTATCTTTCTCAAAAATAGTATGTGGTGCATGGTCTGAAGCTATAACATCAATAGTGTTATCCTTAAGACCCTCTATTAATGCTTTTCTATCCTCCTCACTTCTAAGTGGCGGATTAATTTTATAGTTTGTATCATAATTAACAATTTCTTTATCAGTTAATGAAAAATGGTGTGGCGTTACTTCAGCAGTAACATTTACATTTTCATTTTTTGCATCTTTAATAAGTTTAACAGATTCTTTGGTAGTTATATGTAGTATGTGCAATTTTCCAGCTGTATATTTTGCAAGTAAGAGGTCCCGTGCTACTAATACGCTTTCTGATACGGCTGGAATGCCTTTTAATCCTTTAACTGTAGAATAGTAACCCTCATTTGCAACTCCATCAGCCGAGAGATTTAAATCCTCACAATGAACCATTACTGGCAAATCAAACATTTTAGCATACTCAAGAGCACGCCGCATAATTTCAGCGTTCATCACAGGATTCCCATCATCAGAAAATCCCACAACTCCAACTCTATGCAAATCGCCAAATTCAGTTAATTCTTCCCCTTTCATTCCTTTAGTTATTGCAGCTACAGGATAAACTTTAACAACACCTTCATTCTCCGCTATATAATGAATAAGTTTAACAGTAGCTTGATTATCAATAACAGGATTTGTATTTGCCATACAAATAACAGATGTAAATCCACCCAAAGCAGCACTTCTTGTCCCTGTTGCGATTTTTTCTTTGCTCTCAAATCCCGGTTCCCGAAGATGTGTATGCATATCTATTAGACCCGGTGTAACAATTTTACCATTGGCATCATATATTTCATCTACTTTTATATCTAAATTTTTTCCAACTTTTTTAATTCTTTCATTTTCTACATATATATCAAGTTGCTCATCAATATTATTAAATGGGTCAATAACTCTACCATTTTTAATCATTAATTTCATTTAAATCACCTTCGCCAGCAATAAGATATAAAACAGCCATTCTTACAGCAATACCATTGGTAACTTGTTCACATATCACAGCTTGCGGAGAATCTGCTATATAATCTGAAATCTCAATTCCACGGTTCATAGGACCTGGATGCATTACAAGCACATTCTTAGCAGTTAATGTAGTTTCATCTATTCCAAATAAACGATTATATTCTCTTATCGTAGGGAACAGCATCTCTTTCTGTCTCTCTCGCTGAATTCTTAAAATATTTACTACATCAACATTTTTAAGTCCTTTTTCAAGAGAATAAAAAACCTCAACGCCTAATTTATCAATATCTTTTGGAATAAGTGTAGCAGGACCAATTATTCTAACTTTTGCACCAAGTTTTTTAAGGCCCCAAATATTTGAACGGGCTACCCGACTAAATGTTATATCACCAATTAAAGCAACAGTTATACCTTCAATTCTACCAAGCTTCTCTCTGATAGTAAACATATCTAAAAGAGCCTGAGTTGGATGCGCATGTGGACCATCACCTGCATTTATTACAGAAACATCCAATCTTTTAGCAAGAAGATGTGGGGCACCAGCACAACTATGCCTCATAACAATTATATCAGCTTTCATTGCCTGAAGTGTCCTGATTGTATCAAGAAGACTTTCCCCCTTTTTAACACTGCTTGTAGAAACAGCAATATTTACAACATCTGCACTTAATCGTTTCTCTGCTATTTCAAAAGATGTTCGGGTCCGTGTGCTTGGTTCATAAAATATATTTACAACGGTTTTTCCCCTCAGAAAAGAAACTTTTTTAACAGATTTTGTAAACAATTCCTTAAAAGGAACAGCTGTATCCAAAATAAGTTCTATCTCTTCCCTTGTTAAAGATTCAATATCTAAAAGATGTCTCCCTTTAAGTCTTTGAATACTCATAAACTTGCGTGATAAAAATAATATCTTTGCAGAAAAAGTCAATAAAAAAATGAATAATGGGGACGGTGCACAACTTTATTAATTTTTTTACTAAATTATGGAAAAATTGGCATCTTTTATTGTATATAATATATATATGAGACGAGCAAGATTCACTTTTAAAGGTGCTTTTCACCATGTTATGAATCGTGGATATAATGGCTCT
>Ga0164318_10002179_pt1 | contig 18019 bp, 14 predicted proteins | sample GuaBasSedimGuay9_FD_113734 | JGI IMG/M metagenome (GOLD analysis project Ga0164318, IMG submission 113734) | Subseafloor sediment microbial communities from Guaymas Basin, Gulf of California, Mexico - Guay9, Core 4571-4, 0-3 cm | ecosystem: Environmental > Aquatic > Marine > Hydrothermal vents... | reverse complement strand
TCAGCGGCCAGTTAGGTATAAAACCTGAAACAGGAGAATTGGCCGGTCCAGGCATAGCGGCTCAAACTAATCAGGCTCTTGAGAACATCAAACATATCTTATCGGCAGAAAGGTGCGACTTTGATCATGTTGTATCTGCTGATGTCTTTCTTACGAACATGGGTGACTTTGATAAATTTAACGAAATATATCTTAAATATTTTTCCAGAAATCGGCCTGCCAGAGCAGTGGCGGAGGTAAGCGCACTTCCCAAAGGAGGGTGCATAGAGATAAAGTGTATCGCAGTCCAAAGGTAAAAGATAATGGAACAAAAAGATTATTATCAAATTTTAGGGGTTGCAAAAGATGCCGGTTCCAGGCAGATTAAAGATGCTTACCGTGAACTGGCCTTAAAATATCATCCTGATAGAAACAGGAAAGATCCTTTAAATGCCGAGAAGATGAAAGAAATAAATGAAGCTTATGCAGTTCTTTCCAATTCTGAGAAAAAACGTGAATATGATATGATGAGACAACAGTTCGGATCGTCCGCCTACAGCCGGTTTAGAAAGAGTTATAATGAAGAGGAGATCTTCAGCGGTTCGGATATTAACCATATTTTCGAAGAAATTGCAAAATCATTTGGCTTGAGAGGCTTTGACGATATTTTTAAGGAATTTTACGGCCATAGGTACCGAACCTTTGAATTCAAGCAACCGGGCATTTATGGCGGGGGTTTTATATTTTCCGCACATTTTGGGAAAGGCAGACAGCCTTTGACTCAGTCTCCCTTGTTGGGGAATCTGGGCAGGTTGCCCGGCTATATTTTAAAAAAGATCAGCGGGATACAATTGCCCGAAAAAGGAGCGGATATAAATGATGTCATTTATCTGAATCCGCGACAGGCAAAAGAGGGCGGTCCTTATGCTTATTTTCATCGGAAAAGATCCATAAAACTTATTGTTAAAATTCCACCGGGCGTCAGGCAGGGCCAGAAAATCAGGCTTGCAGGAATGGGCAATGAAGGAAAAATGGGTGGAAAATCCGGAGACCTGTACCTGAAAGTTCATATTAAAAAGCCCTTGTTTCAGAAAATTAAAGATCTGGTCACAGACCTTCGCAAATAGTTTCAAGGCGGTGTGCAATTACGAATTAGAAATTACGAATTTTGACACATGATTTTTGGTATGCAATAGTCATTTTGGAATAAGTGGTCAAGATGTGGACATTTGAGGTTATTCAAGACCTTGGTTCCTGCATGAATTACTGTAAGCGCGGCTTAAAAAGGCTGCTTGATTTGATTATTAACCGGTGGACCAGGCGTCTGGTACTCACCCATAAAAATAGATTATTGCATTTTGGTGCATAGCTGGTCTTTGCCTTATGCGAAGCCAGGAAAGAGAGTTAAACATGGCTGAAAAAGTAAAGTTAATACCGGCAGATCGAATTGAGATTACAACCCTTATCGACAATTACTGCAACCTTGTATTGCCAAGTACGGAGATGATTCAGAGGGTGAAGCGGGCAGATGCTGAAGGAAAAGTCGCTCAGTCACCCCTTGCCGGTCATGGGCTGTCGCTCCTTATCGAAATCTTCCAGGGAGATGAAAAATATGTAACCCTGATGGATGCCGGTTTCCCAGTTTCTGCCGTCAAGCATAACTGGAATCTTTTAAATTTTAATCCATCGCTTGTTGACACTATCTTTCTCAGTCACGGGCATTTTGATCATTATGCCGCTCTGGATGAGTTCTTAAAAAAAAGAGAGCGAAAGATTCCCATGGCGCTGCATCCGGAAGCATTCCTCGAAAGAGCGCTTATTTTCCCCGACGGCAGCAAGGTTGAACTGGGCAGACTTTCCTCCCGCCAGAGTCTGGAAAAATCAGGTGCGGAAACAATCATTACAGAAAAGCCGTATCTATTGTCACCCTGTTTGGTCAGTACGGGAGAGATTGAACGGCTGACATCATTTGAGGGCCGTTTTCCGCAGGCTTATGCAAAAATTGATGGCAAGTGGCAGCCTGACGACTTTTTTGATGACCAGGGTCTGGCGGCGATTGTCGGGGAAAAGGGCATTGTGGTAATAACCGGCTGCGCCCATGCCGGCATTGTCAATACAGTGGTTCAGGCTCGGAAAATAACAGATGTTGAAAAAGTTTATGCCATAATCGGCGGATTTCATTTAACCGGTATGCCCAGAGAACAGATTGACAATACAGTCCGGGCGATCAAGGCATTTGATCCCGATTTGGTGGTTCCCATCCACTGCACAGGTTTTGAGGCTCAGTGCGAAATTGCAAGACAGATGCCGGAAAGTTTTGTGTTAAATTCAGTAGGTACACGTATTGTGCTTTCCAGTTGAAAGTCATTCTTGCAGGCTCAAAGTAATTGCTTGCTTTAATCATTTATTCTATGCTATACGGTAATTGATTTTGGTGTCGTCGGCTTGACCATCGGCGATGAAAAGGGAATACGGTGGAAATCCGTAACGTTGGACCGGCGCTGTAAGCAGGGACTGATGCTGCATAAAGCCACTGCCGGGCAATAAGTTCTCCGGTTATCTTATCAGAAATATAAAACAGTGAGAGGGGAACTGTTTGTCAGGCGGGAAGGCGCAGCCAAGGGATGATCTGCGAGTCAGAAGACCTGCCAAAATAATGAAGGCGGAAAAGGTTGTCCAGAATATTCCGTGTTACAGGTAACTGTAACACGGTTTTTTTTTTGCTCGAATATTGCCGGTCTTTTTAAAAGGGGATTAAAAGAAATGGAGAATATATTATATGAAAACTCAGCTTGAACTCGCAATAGAGGGAATTGTCACATCACAAATGGAAAAAGTTGCCGAAGATGAAGGATTTGCCGCATATGAAATATGCAGCCGGGTTGCTGCCGGTGAAATCGTTATACCTAACAATCCTTGCAGATCAGCGCAAAAGGTTGTTGGAATCGGGAAAGGCCTTAGAACCAAAGTAAATGCTTCGATCGGAACTTCATCAGATATCTGTAATATCGACCTTGAGATCAGAAAAGCAAAAATTGCAGAGAGTGAAGGTGCGGACACACTTATGGAACTTTCCACGGGCGGAGACCTTGACAAAATTCGCAGACTTACCCTTGAAAATTGCATGCTTCCTGTGGGAAATGTCCCTCTTTATCAGGCATTTTGTGAAGCTTCACGCAAGTACCGCAACCCCAACAGACTCGACCCTGAATATCTTTTTGAATTGATAGAAAGACAGCTTTCCGACGGCATCTCCTTTATGGCTATTCACTGCGGAATAAACCGCTTTAGTATTGAAAGACTTCGAAATCAGGGATATCGTTACGGAGGTCTTGTTTCAAAAGGCGGTACTTTTATGGTATCATGGATGGAATATAACAACAGAGAAAACCCTCTTTATGAGCAGTTTGATCGTGTATGTGGACTGATGAAAAAATATGATGCCGTTCTTTCACTTGGAAACGGCATTCGTGCAGGCGCGATACATGACAGCCACGACCGTTCACAAATGGCGGAAATGATAATAAATTGTGAACTTGCTGAATTAGGCAGGGAGATGGGCTGCCAGATGATGGTTGAAGGCCCCGGACATGTTCCGTTAGATGAGATAGAGGGAAATATTATGTTAGAGAAAAGAATGAGCGGTAATGCCCCCTATTATGTGCTTGGTCCGATTCCGGCCGACAGTTGTGCAGGCTATGATCATATTGCAGCGGCGATTGGTGCAGCCAGTTCCGCCCGTTACGGTGCCGATCTTGTATGCTACATAACGCCTGCAGAACACCTTGCGCTTCCAAATGAAGATGATGTCCGTGAAGGTGTTCGTGCAACCCGGCTCGCTGTTCGTGTAGGAGATATCGCAAAATATCCTGATCGTCGCGAACATGAGAAAAAGGTCGCTATTTTACGGCGAGACACAAAGTGGAATGAGCAGCTGAAACTGATAATGTTTCCGGAAAAAGCCAGAGAAATCCGCAGCAGCAGGATCCCGGAAGATAAACAGACTTGCAGCATGTGCGGCGATTTCTGTGCCATGCAAAGGGGTAGATCTCTTTTCAGCAAGGATATTAAAGATGATAAATTATTATCTTCTGTCAATCCATAAATGAATCCGTTGATTTATGGTCTTTTTGCCAAATATCTGTGTTATTGCTTTCCTGATAAAAATGCGTCACGGATTTAAGGAAAAAATAGATAAAAGGAGTAAATATGGATCTTATTAAAAAGACCGTTAAAAAAATAAAAAATCCAGACAAAAAGATGTTCGATGCTGCGAAGGAAAAATTAAGACAACAGGCACGCCCTGCGGGCAGCCTGGGGATATTGGAAGATATAGGGGCTAGACTTGCAAGTATTTTTGGTACCTTTGACGTTCGTCTCTCTAAGAAAAGAGTTGTCGTCTGTGCGGGGGACCATGGAATTTGTGCCGAGGGCGTCAGTCTTTTTCCATCAGATGTTACGGCCAGTATGGTTTATAATTTTGTAGACGGTGGTGCCTCCATTAATGTTATTGCCCGTCACGCCGGGGCGGTCGTCAAAGTAGCTGATTTAGGTGTTGACTGGAACTTTGAACCGGCTCTTCCCATCTTTCACAAAAAGATAAAAAGAGGTACTTTAAATTTTGCCCATGGCCCCGCTATGACAAGAGGTGATGCGCAAAACAGCATTGAAGCCGGAATTGAAATAGTTGAAGAGATGTTCCAAAAAGAACGCATTCATTTGCTTGGCACAGGAGACATGGGGATAGGCAATACCACTCCTTCAACAGCCATTATTGCTGTTTATTCGGGACATTCTGTATCAGAGCTGACCGGCAGGGGAACAGGAATAAATGATGAAACTCTTAAACGGAAAATAGACGCAATAGAAAAGGGTCTGGCGGTTAACAATCCGGATCCGGATGATCCTATTGATGTTCTGGCAAAGGTAGGAGGTTTTGAGATCGGCGGTCTTGCCGGTCTTGTTCTTGGGGCAGCGGCGCGAGGCATACCTGTTGTATGCGATGGTCTTATATCGACCGCCGGAGCCTTGTTAGCATCTAAGATAGCTCCCCTTGCCGGAAAATATCTGTTTGCCGGTCATAATTCCGTTGAAGCCGGTCACCATTTTATGCTGAAGCATTTAAATCTCGACCCATTGCTTGACTTAAAGTTACGTTTAGGCGAAGGAACCGGTGCAGCTCTTGCCATGGAACTTATCGATGCTGCAACCAGAATACTTTTTGAAATAAAAAAATTTGAGGAAGTTGCAATTAAAGATGTTCAAAACAGCCGGCAGGCTGTTTTAAAATAATGAGGTGACTTAGAAACGGGGCAGGCAGGGGCCTGCCCCTGCAAATCGTTTTGTGCGGCTTCAGGCTGCTTTGGAAAGCTTTACAGCACAAACCTTGTATTCAGGGATTCCTGAAACCGGATCAAGCGCTGCATTGGTCAGCCGGTTGGCTGCTGCCTTTGCAAAATGAAAAGGAATAAAAACAGTTCCGGCCACTGCTTTGTCAGAAATCTTTATTTTAGCGGTAATGCTGCCGCGTCTGGAAGAAATATCCACCAGTGATCTATCTTCCAGATTGTAATCGTTAGCATCCTGGGATGAAATCTCAACAAAACATTCAGGCGCACGTTCATTCAAACCGTCTGTTTTCATGGTCATCGTACCTGTATGATAGTGATAGAGCAGACGTCCTGTGGTCAAATACAAAGGATACTGTTCATCAACGAGTTCAGCCGGCGGTATATAGTCAATACTGTGAAACAACCCCTTCCCCCTCGTAAACTTTTCCGTATGAAGAATAGGTGTGCCGGGATGACTTGCCTCAGGACAGGGCCACTGAATTCCCTGCTCCTCTATTCTGTCATAAGTAATACCGGCATACGAAGGTGTAACCTTTGTTATCTCTTCCATGATAGCTTTACTGCTCTCATATGACATGTTATATCCCATACGTCTTGATATTTCACAGATGATTTTCCAGTCGTCCCAACAGCTTCCAGGAGGATCAACAGCTTTTCTTACCCGCTGAACCCTCCGCTCTGTATTTGAAAAAGTTCCTTCTTTTTCTGCAAAGCAGGCTGAGGGGAGCACAACATCGGCTATCTTTGCCGTTTCAGTTAGAAAAATATCCTGTACCACTAAAAAGTCCAGGTTGGCAAAGCTCTTTTCCGCGTGATTGATGTCGGCATCGGAAACAAGGGGGTTTTCACCTATAACGTAAAGCGCTTTCAGTTCTCCATCATGTGCTTTGGGAATCATTTTTGTAGCGGTAAGACCCACTTTGTCAGGAAGATCCGAAACTCCCCAGGCATCTTCCATGCGTTTTCTGACATCTGGATCAGTTACAGGCTGGTATGCAGTAAATACATTGGGAAGCCCGCCCATGTCACAGGCACCTTGAACATTGTTCTGCCCCCTCAAAGGGTTGACACCTCCACCTGCAATTCCTATATTGCCGCAAAGCATGGAAAGATTCGCCAGTGATTTAACATTATCCGTACCTGTTATATGCTGAGTTATTCCCATGCAGTAGATTATACATCCGGCTTTCGCTTCCGCATACATTTTTGCAATGTCGACAATCGTCTGAGCGGATATTCCGGTTATTTCTTCCACATGCTCAGGTGTATATTTTAAAACAGTCTCTTTTAATTTGTCAAAATCTGAAGTTCTGTTTTCAATAAAGTTCTTATCATAAAGTTCTTCTTTAATAATTACATGCATAAGACCGTTAAATAGAGCAACGTCGGTGCCAAGATTTAATCTGATCCATTTATCGGCAAAGTCTGCAATCTTTATACGTCTTGGATCTATTACGATAAGCCTGGAACCTTTAAATGTTACCGCTCTTTTAATAAAAGAAGATATTACCGGATGATTTTCCGTTGTATTGGAACCGACAACAATTATCAGATCCGCTGTTTCAATATCTTCAATTGAATTCGTCATTGCACCGCTTCCAAAAGCAGCAGCCAGACCGGCTACAGTGGATGAATGTCAGAGACGGGCACAATGGTCGATATTGTTTGTTTTTAAGACAGCACGTGTAAATTTTTGGGCAACATAATTTTCTTCGTTTGTGATCCTCGCAGATGTCAATACACCGATGCTGTCGGATCCATATTCATTTTTTATGCCGCTTAATTTGTCAGCCACCAGCCCAAGAGCTTCATCCCATGTAGCATCTCTGAGTTTTCCATCCTCCTTGATCAAAGGATTTGTCAAGCGTTGGTCAGAGCCGATGAAGTTAAAACCGAATCTTCCCTTTACACAAAGACTTCCATAGTTTGGCGCCGCCTCCTCAACGCCTGTAACCTTCTCAACACGGTTATCCTTGACGTGAAGATAGATCTGGCATCCTACACCACAATAACTGCAAGTTGTACGGATTTTTTTTGTCTCCCAGGGCCGCAGGCTGTACCGAACATCTTTTTCAACCAATGCCCCAACAGGACACACCTGAACGCATTCCCCACAAAAGACACAATCCGAATCTTTAAGAGGTCTGTCATCTTCCGTTGCAACAATTTTGGTTAAGGATTCTTCTTTATAACTGAAATTTATTGCGTTATTAACCTGGACTTCATTACATGCCCGTACACATCTGCCGCACAAAATGCATCTTGAAAAATCACGAACGATAAAAGGATTAATATCTTCAATTGGAAAAGGTGCTTTAGTTCCCGGAATTCCTGTTCCGGACACCTGGTATCTGTAAGCAAGATCTTGAAGTCTGCAGTCACCCCAAACCGGACATAATTTTGAACTGTTATCATCTTTGATAACATCAAGCTGGAACAGGGTCCAGTCATTGTCATCAAAGCCGCGAGCTGCACAATTATGGTTCCCTGAAGACAAAAGCCGCCTGATTGTATCCCTTCGTGATTCGACGACCTTCGGCGATTCCGTATAAACAACCATATTGCTTTTTGCCGGAGTTGAGCAGGATCTGATAAGATTATCATATCCTTCTACCTCTACTACACAGATTCCGCATTCTCCGGTAGAACTGGCCCGTTTTAAATAACAGAGTGTTGGAATATCTATATTGTTTCGTTGCGCCACCTCAAGAATAGTATCTTCAGGTTCAAAAAAAAATTCATTTCCATTTATGATAATTTTATTTCCTGGCTCCATGACGCTTTTTCTCTCCTTGAAAGCTGTTTTTATTGGCTGCTTAAATATTATTTATGAGTCTGTTGATTTATCACCTGGAAGTGTGACCTCTCAATAAATCCCCTCAATCCCCCTTTTCAAATGGAGATTGAGGGGATTTTCCCATTGCTGCCCAAGTTTTTTGAAAAATTACCATTTAAATAATACCAGCCTCGTTTTTTTTTATCCAGCCGATCTTACCCTCTGAAAAATATATTTTGAAATAGTTCTCTTTTTCTTTTTCAACCTTTACCTTTGTTCCGGAATGCAGAATAAAAAGTTGTGTTGAATCATCGGAAAGCCCGGAACGGACAGATACGCTGGAAGAAAGAATTACTGCCTGTTTTATATATACTTTCTCGCAACAATTGTAAAGAGCGGTAAGAATAAATAGAATCGATAAAACTAAAACCGAAATAGATGCTGTTTTGAATATTTTTTTTCTTTTGAAAATTTGTACGGTCAGAATAAGCCAGAAAAGGGCATTTAGAATTATTCCCGTCCACTTAACTGCAACGGTCCCAAGAAAATCTTTCCAGAAAAAAAGAATCTGAAAAATATAAGTCTTTTCATTTTCATCTCTTTTGTCCTTCACAAGCGAAGATGCGTACTTTAAGTTGAACTTCAAATTCGGATCATTCGGCATAAGATTAAAAGCTCGTTCGTACCATAAAACAGCGTGTCCTAAATCACCATTTTTAAGATAAGCATTTCCAAGATTGTAATAAAGCCCCCCGTTTTTAACACCTTTATTTACGATTTTTGAAAAATTTGCGATGGCGCCAGCAAAATTTTCTTCTTTGTAATCCTTGACACCATCAAGAAATGCTTTGTCAGGATCGAAAGCTCCAGCATCAGTCCTCCATAAAAAAAATAACCATAACAGCAGTAAAATGATAAATATCATCTTGCAGCTCGCAGCCTGTTTTAAATTTATCATCAAGACAGACTCCTGACCAGTTTTTTTGTCTCCGCAAAAAGCCTCTTCCGCATATCTGTTTCACTTCCGGTGCCGCTGTATCTGGCTGATTCAATTTTCTTCAAAAGTTCGGCTGCCTGTTTGGCTGTTTCATCTGAGCAGCCGTTGAAACGCAAAATCTTTTCCGCTTCAACATATGTTAAAGATTCTCCCTTTGTGCCTGCCTTTGAAAAAACAGCAGAAACCAGTGCCTTGTACAAAAGGGACAAGAATCCGTCGCTGAATATATCCATTTTTTGAGCCCGTTTCAAAGCTTTATCCGCTTTTTGTGCCATGAGGCTCGATGGATCATCATATTTTTTTGTCAATGCCGTTCCGCCCTTTACCATTAAATAAAAAAATACAGGAATTAGCAGAAAAATAACGTAGCTGCGCAAAGAAAGATCTTTCTGGTTTTTTATGATGCCTGGATCCTCTTTAAGCGGCAGAATATCATGACCTGTAAATTCAACCTTTTTTTTCTTGAAATTCAGTTCTTTTTCCGCTGTTTCAGCTTTAAAAACCTTAAAGACACTTTTTTCCTGAGATGGACCTACTGCCAGAGATAAAGGACCGGTTGAAACAGTCTTGTATTTTCCCGTTGAAATATCAAAATAGCAGAATCGAAGCGGCTCGATTTTGTAAGTTCCTTCTTTAACAGGCACAATTGCCAGACGGAAAGTTTTTTTGCCGAAATATCCCTGCTCGCCGATACGGATATCTTCATCAGGGTTATCCCTGTATACTTTAAATCCTTCCGGAAGGTTGATTTCGGGAAGAGATGCATCCATAATATTGCCTGTTCCTTCAACTGTAACAGATAAGGTTGCAGAATCCCCTGTTTTTATCTTTTCATCTTCAAGTTTCGAATAGATATTAAATTTTCCGATAAGACCGGAAAATGGTACATCGTTTGAATAATCAGGAAGAGGTCTTACATTTACTTTTACAGGACATGTTCTTAATATTTTTGTTTTAAGTTTAGTCTGACCAAAGAATGGATCATCCCCAAAAAAGAATGGATCATCCCCAAAGGGGTCAAAAAAAGAGCGTCTCTTATTCTGTCCGCGAAGGATTTTATCGCAGCTTAAAACAGCCGGTTTGATAACCAGCTCGCCAGGTTTAAGGGGAACCAGCAGATATGAGACCTCATCGACATTATAGGCTCTGCCTGAGATAACGGTTGAGTAAGATTTTTTATCTTTGACCTCTGTTGCGGAAAATCCATCGAATTCAGGCCGCTTTAGATTGGCATTTGTTATCCGGATCGATCTGTACAGCTTAAAATGATATATAATCTGCTGACCCTCATAAGGATTCTTCTCTGAAATATTTGCGCGGACAAATATGTCATCGTTGCTCTCATGATGTTTTGCCTCTTTTGAAACATAAATTATTATCTCTTTTGTCTGATAAGTCTTTCCACCTGATACTACAGTCAGAGAAGGTATGGTCAATTCCCCTTCACCCAGAGGAAAAAGCAGATAACTGCGGCTGATCTGCCTGAAAAGCCGTCCATTTATAATTTGTACGTTAGTGCTCTTCCCCCTGGAAATCACATTAAAATCCTTTATGGAAGATATATCCACATCCCCTTCTTCACCGCTTATCGTTACAGTAAGGTTGACCGGCTGTTCAGAGGTTGTCTGATTTTTATCAACAAATGCCCTGACTTCAGCAGCCCATGTAAACGGAGGAAAAATCAAAACAATAGGCAAAACGATTAAAAGAAAAGCAATAAATGAGTATGTTGATTTACGAGGATTTTCGTTCGAGGTCAAGGCATGCGAAAAAAATAACCGGAAGCATATAGTTAATATTCCGAAGATTATTTTTTTCGCATAACACAGAGATCGGGCGGAAAGACCGTAAATCAACATACTCATAAATAGCTTCATTGCTACCAGTCCTTTTCCACCTGTCTGCCTGTATAATGCGGCATCATCGCTCTTCCAGGCATATCTTTTAAACGGTTTAACATTCTTTCCAACTGTCTCTTCCCATTATTATCCGATGCTTTTTTAAATTCAAAGCCAGAGCTTTTCTGTTTCTTATTTTTCATTTCCCCCTTGGAACCGGCATATTCTGAACGCTCTTTTTTCTCTGCATCACGTGAAGCTTCAAGATTATCCGGTTTTTTCTCAGATTTTTCCTCTAATCTCTTTTTCTTATCTTTTTTATTTCCCCGCTTTTCTTTTGAAGAATTGTTTTTCCCTGATCCTTCCTTTTTACTATCTTTCTCTTTTTGACTGTTTTTTTGGTTATCTCCTTTCTCTTCCTTATTACCCTGTCTATTTTTGCCGGCCTTTTTCTTCTCCTGTTCCTTTTTCTTCATTACCTCTTTGACAAATTCAAGATTTTGCTTTGCCTCGATATCATCGGAATCAATTTTAAGTGCTTCATTATAACTCTGTATCGCTTCTTTGAACAGACCTTGCCGGTATTGGGCATTTCCCATATTGTAATATGCTTTTTGCTTCAACTTTTCTTCTTTGCAATTAATCGCTCTTTTATAATTCTTTGCCGCTGCATCAAAATTATCTGTTTTATAATAGGCATTTCCAATATTATAATAAATCCGGGCATTATCCGGATATTCAAGCTGAGCATCTATAAAGTATTTCAAAGCCTTTTGATAATTTTCTTTTTTATATGCATCAAGCCCTTTTTTCATACTCTCTTGCATTTTTTCAGCATAAACCGTCCCTGTCGATAAAAGAAGAAAAACCAGTATAAAAACAGAGGTGTTTTTCTTTATTGAAGGGAAAAAAAGTTCGATAATAAAAAGAAATATCGCTAAAAAAAGAAACCATTGATACCTGTCTTCCCAAACCTGTTTCTTCTTATTTGAAATGCCCCTTGCCTCCATCTTCCCCCTGATCTCCTTTTTGTATATTTCATCAAGATCCATATCTCCTGCAACAGATCTGACATAGGCACCTCCGGTCAGAAGAGCCATTTCCTGCAGGGTTCTTTCATCAAGCCTGGTCAAAACAATATTCCCTGATTTATCTTTCTTGAATCCTCCTTTTTCATCAGGGACCGGAACACCTTGCGTTTTCCCCACGCCGATGCAAAAAAGCTTTGCTTTGACATTTGATGACATCTTGATTGATTTGACGGGATCGCCCCCGGTATTTTCACCATCGGTTATCAATATAATTGCCTTTTCAGTATTATCCTTGCTGTTAAATGCCGCAAAAGCTGTTTCCAGGGCACCGGCGATATCTGTACCGCCAACCGGCAGAAAATCGGGCGACAGGGCATTTAAAAAAATGTCAAAAGCATCATAGTCAAGGGTTAAAGGACATTGAAGAAAGGCGGTTCCAGCAAAAGCGACCAGCCCGGTCCGGTCGCCCTGCAGCATGGCAATCAAATCAAAAACCTCCCGTTTTGCCCTGTCAAGACGAGTTGGCCGTATATCTGTTGCAAGCATGCTTCTTGAGCAGTCTAAAGCAATGATAATGTCAACACCTTTTCGCTCGATTTTTTCCCATTTATATCCATATTTGGGACCTGCCAATGCAATAATGACAAGAAAAATAATCAGAAGAATCAGAGTGAATTTCAGCAAACGCCGGGCATGACCGTCTTCCGGCACAATAGATTTAAGACCCCTGGCAGAAGAAAACCGAAGAAGAATCCGCTTTTGCTTTCTTATCCCGTAAAAAAATATAAAAAAAAGTATTGGAATCACCCAGATAAAAAAAAGCATCTGAATCCTGTCAAATTTCATGGTATTCTCAAGTATCTTGTATTAATTAAAATTATCCATAAAACCATCAGCATAAATGCTGGAAAGAGAAAATAGATGTAAAGCTCATTGTACTGAGCAAAAATCTTTGTTTTAATCGTCGTTTTTTCCAGGCTGTTAATTGTTTCATAAATTTTTTCAAGCCCTTCTGTATTTTCCGCTCTGAAATAAAGCCCTCCGGTTTCAGCGGCAATATTTTCAAGGGTATCCTCGTCAATATCAACCCGCTGATAGATGTAACGCTCACCGAAAAGCGGACTCTTTACAAGAAAAGGAGCTTCCCCTTTGCTCCCCACACCAATGGTATAGATTTTAACCTTTTTTTCAACTGCAATCCTTGTCGCAGCTTCAGGGGACAGGGTTCCTGTATTGCTGCGGCCATCTGTAAGTAAAATTATGATATTTGATTTACTCTTGATATCCTTAAGTCTTTTCAGCGCAATTCCAATTGCGTCGCCTATGGCGGTATTTTTGCCGGCAGCACCTATTTCGAGCCTTTCGACAATGGAAGACACGGTATTATAATCCCGTGTCAATGGAAGCTGTGTATATGCTTGTGAACCAAAAACAACCATTCCTATTCTATCGCCGTTTCGTTTTGCAATAAACTTTTGGATAACCCCTTTGACTGCTTCAAGACGGTTAACGATCTTTCCATTTTGTTTAAAGTCCAGTGCAGCCATGCTTTCGGAAAGATCCACGGCAATAATAATATTTATTCCTTTAGTGATAATTTCTACCTGTCGTGTTCCATACTGGGGCCGTGCCATAGCCAGAATTATCAGAATTAAAGCCGCATACTTTAAAAAAGTAAGAATCCAGATATTCTTCAGCGCAAAAGATTTCTTTATGTCTTGAACCGAAGACAAGCTTGATATGCGCATAAAAGGACGCTTTTTCCGATGCCTTTTATATAAAAAGGAAGCCGGAATAGCTAAAAGAAACAAAAAAAAGTATGGCGATGCAAATCTGAACATGGAAATATTCGAATCTATCGAAAAATTGTAACCTTTCAATAAGTTCGGCACCTATGTGCTTCCCCCTTTGAGAAAGGAAAAATTGAGATAAATTTTCCTATTGTTGCCCGAACTTATTAAAAAGTCACGAGAACTTATGTTGTGGTTTGAGTTGTTTTCAAAACAAAATCTTTTGCAAATTTAAGATCACTTTCCATTTTTTCCTGCTTTGCCGGCTTTCCTGCAAATTTGACCGTATCACTTGAATAAAGAAAATTTTTAATTTCTTTTTTTAAATCTGTATCCAGTTTCAGCTCGAAAACCCTTGGAAGCAGCTCTTCGCTTGTCATTTCAAGAGCATCTATTCCAAATCTTCCCAGAATATATTTTCTCAAGCCGGCGGAAAGTTTAAAATAAAACTCCCTGCCATTAGAAGCAGTATAACCATTTAGCTCATCTAATAATTTAAAAGCAGCCTCATCCGGGGAAACAAAAAGCGAAATCTTTTCTTTTTTCTTTCTCCTTTTTAGATAAAAAAAAGCGGCAATCAATAATCCCAACATTATAACCGCACAAAAAGCGTAAACAAAATAATAGAAAATATCCGGATCAATCCCGACTTTTACAGGTGGCCTGATATCATTAATATCTGTCATCTGAACTGTTTTTTGCGCTGCATTGCCTTCTTCTGTCTGCACTGCTGCATGACTTCCATTTATAACCCTGTTTTGTTCCGTAAAACCGGTGCCGGACAAACAATAAAACAGCAGGGAGATAACCGGCAAAAATCTTGTGATTCTCATCTATATTATCTCATCTTTTTTTCTCTATATCGAAAATATTTGACAAGGGCGGCCGACACGGAATCGGAAGTACTTATTTCCACACAGTCAATACCGGATGTTTTAATCTTTTCAACTCTATTTTTATAGATATTTTTTTTCAGTCTCTCAAACTGGCGGCGGGTATTTTGGTCAAATGCATCAAGGCAGAGCACATCTCCGGTTTCAAAATCCTCTACAGAGATTATGCCGGAATCAGGTAGTGAAAATTCCCCTGGGTCGGAAAGAAAAACAGCGATCAATTCATGCTTTTTAGAGGCTGCTTTCAATTGGTCTGCATAGTTTGAATCCAAAAAATCGGAAATTAAAAATGAAACCGCTTTTTTTCTGCAGACAGTTCCAAAATACCGGACGGCACTTGTAATGCTTGTGCCTTTATGATGCGGCTTAAAAGAAAAAATTTCTCTGATAACCCGCCAGACATGGGATGAACCTTTTTGGGGCGGAATATAACTTTCCACCCGGCTGGTAAAAAAAATCGCTCCCACCTTATCATTGTTACGGATGGCATTGAATGCCAGTATCGAAGCAATTTCAGCGGCTGTTTCCTTTTTTATATTCTCCATTGTTCCAAAACAGCATGAAGCGCTCATATCGATAAGCAGCATGACAATCAGTTCCCGTTCCTCGCGGTAAAGTTTTATAAAAGGGCGTCCGAGCCGTGCGGAAACTTTCCAGTCTATATTCTTTACATCATCGCCAAAAGAATATTCCCTTACTTCCTCGAACTCGATACCTGAACCACGAAATACGGATTTGTAACTGCCAGCCATCATCGTATTGACTAAACGGCCGCTCTTGATATGTATTTTTTTTATTTTTTTAATAAGTTCCGGCGACAACATGATTATTTCACTACGGCACTTCAACAGAATCGAAAATCTGTTCAATAATGTTATCTGTTGTGATATCTTCTGCCTCAGCTTCGTAACTCAATATGATTCTATGACGAAGAACATCCATCGCAACTGTCTTTACATCCTGAGGGGTTACAAAAGCTCTTCCCTGCAGAAAAGCATAAGCCCTGGCAGCAAGGCTTAAATAAATGGTAGCCCTTGGTGAAGCGCCGAACTGAATATAGTCGGCAATATCTATCTTGTAATCAGCCGGCTTTCTCGTGGCAAAGACAATATCTACGATATAATCAAAAAGCTTTTCATCCATATATATATCTTTTATGAAATCAACAATTTCATCTAACTGCGCCGGAGTAATGACCTGATTAACTTCAGGGGGCATTTCAAATCCGACACGTTTCATAATCTCCTTCTCTTCGGTTTTACTTGGATAATCAATAATGAGTTTCAACATGAACCGGTCTACCTGTGCTTCAGGAAGCGGATAAGTGCCTTCTTGCTCAATTGGATTTTGTGTTGCCAAAACAAGAAACGGATCTGAAAGCATAAAGGTTGATTTTCCAATGGTAATCTGTCTTTCCTGCATGGCCTCTAATAGTGCGGATTGTACTTTTGAAGGCGCACGGTTAATTTCATCCGCAAGAATAATATTGTGAAAGATCGGCCCTTTTTTGATTGTAAAATCGCCTGTTTTCGGTAGAAATACCTCTGTTCCGATAAGATCTGCGGGCAAAAGATCGGGTGTAAACTGAATCCGTTTAAAATCAGCTTTAACTGTAGAGGCAAGCGCTTTTACAGCACTGGTTTTGGCAAGTCCCGGAACTCCCTCAATCAATATATGACCTTTTGTAAAGAGTCCTATCAATAAGCCATCGATCAGATCTTGCTGCCCCACAAGTACCTTGCCGATCTCCTTCCTTATGCCGCCTACCAGAAGAAAATGTTTTTCTTCAGCATTTTGTTTTAATTTTTCGACCACCACTTTTTCTCTCCTCAAACAAATGATTTTCAATTAAATATAAAATTTTAATTGCTCATTTCTTTTTGTCAAATACAAAATCGGCTAAACCGTGGAGCCGGATAAAAAATTTTCAACCTGTGCGGATTGAAACGGCACAGCGTTAGTGAATACTTCGAAAAGCATATTATAAAATCCATCTTTAAGAGGGGTTTCTATGTTTCATGAGTTTTCAAAAAATAGTTTTAGTGTTTGGCATTATAATTGCTTAACCCAATCTTTAGTATCGAGTTTTGAGTAAGGATATAAAACATCGGAAACAGTGCACAGCTCGGCATTTACATAACATCTCAATAAGTTCAGGCATCTATCTGCTTCCTCCTTTGAAAAAAGGGGGTTGAGAGGAATTTTTCCATCTCTGCCCAGAGCTTTTGAGAAGTTACGCATTCAGTAACAACTGTTTTTTACTTAACTGCGTCAGAAAAAACAAAGAAGAATAGGTAATAGCGCTGGAAATCTAAAAAGCTGCGGAAGCCGCGACTCGATAAATAACGAAAATTGTGAATCTCTTGCAGAAAAGGCGTAACCTTCTGATTTTATTAAGGCAGCCTATTTCTTAGTGCCAATAATTTCAATGTGTTAGTTTATTTCTGCAAGCCCCTCTTGTTATAGGAATAAATTAAGAAAAGTGAAAGTTATGCGGCAGACCTAAATAATTGTGGGGTAATATATGGGGATAATTTTGGCAACTCTGAATGTCGGCAAATCAACATCTTAACAATAAAGTAAAAAAGCAGCCGCCGGTGCGGGCAAACCTAAGATCCGTCCTATCCAAATGTATAATTCCTGACTCAGAAGAACCGAATAATTGAGTAAGGCAGAAGAAATATGACTGTTCCATAAGGTCGGGGATCAAAATTAATAGCCATTAGCATTTATAGATGTATCTATTTTTTAATTCGGTTTTGCCAGAGGTAATATAAAATTAACCAGTTCATCCATATTATTAAATGGAAATTTGTCTCCAATCACAGCGGCAACATCTTTTGCTGTTACTTTTTTACCTTCCGCCTCAGCATATTCATCTGCTCCATTTGGCAGCGCCGCTACAAAATCCTCTAACGATTTTAAAGGAAAGTTAACATTTTTACATTTCTCTCTTACAATATCTTCTAATTTCGATGCCATTTCTTCCTCCCCTGAAATTTTGCAACCTTTTTAAATTCTTACACTAACGACGATTGTTTTTATAAAATTGCTGAGGCCAATTCCCCTTTTGCCCTGGAATTCATTTTCAGTCTGAATTTCTTGTAAATTATTATGCACTTAAACTGGACGGATATCCTATACTGCATGTTGAATTCAGCAATGTCAAGAAATTTATAGAAGGAGGCAATTGCATCAAAAAAGCCTTCTTCATTTACGAAGAACTATAACACTTTTAGCTATTTGCGGGACTTGGCAAACTGAAATTTATTGGAACCTAAATTCTGCAAGCGCTGCTTTTGCCTAAGACCTGCCTGCGGCAGGCAGGTGCAGGGCATCAAACGCGCAGCCGTATATGTAATAC
>Ga0164318_10002178_pt1 | contig 18020 bp, 14 predicted proteins | sample GuaBasSedimGuay9_FD_113734 | JGI IMG/M metagenome (GOLD analysis project Ga0164318, IMG submission 113734) | Subseafloor sediment microbial communities from Guaymas Basin, Gulf of California, Mexico - Guay9, Core 4571-4, 0-3 cm | ecosystem: Environmental > Aquatic > Marine > Hydrothermal vents... | reverse complement strand
TGCTTTTATTTTCTATCAAAAAAAGGGTTCTTTGCTGTTGCACTTAAAGGTATTGCATAGACAACTTTTACGTCTTCGTCAAAAAGTCCCAACTCTAAAACAGCCTGACCAACAGTATACATAATACGATTATCGACCCTATTATCCATGGCAACACTTACGGCTGAACCAATTGCTATACCTAAATCACCGGTATTAAATACACAGGGAATTTCCGGATGCTTATTTTTCTCTTCACAATTATTAAATCCGCACATACCGCATTTCTTAAGTCCTAATGATTTAATACGTGTCCCGAGAAGAATCATGATCGGAGAATTTAATATATTTTCTGCATCCCGCGAAAAAGCCGTAACTCCGTACTTCTCCCCCATTTTCTTTAACTTTTCAGAAATCTGTTTAATCTCTTTTTCTTCGACAAGAGCTAAAACCATATTATTTTCACCGCGTCCTTTTGGTGCTGTTTGTGCGGCAATAAGCATTTTTTCTGCAATGGCCCGTAAAGTATCAGTTCTTATATTTTCCTCTTTAATCATTTTTTTCTCCTTAAAATATTCTATAAATCTTGTATTCAATTAATTTCATTTATTACAAATTCTGCTATTTTCTCTAAATGTTTTTCACTCGGGATAACTTCATTAAGCTCCACCATTATCAAATATTGCTCAGAGAATCCCAAGCGGACAGCAACTTCGGCCATGGACATCTTTTTTTCCTCGCGTATTTGCTTTAAACGCTGTATGTATTCCTGCATTTCCATAATTACAATATACTGAAAAAACTATTTTCGTCTATTCTTTTTTAATGACTTAATTTTATCAGGACATATTTTTTTGTTTTCTCGGATAAGGCGTGAGATGTCCTTTTGTCTGCGTGTAATATTATTCTTAGCCATATACATTTCCCTTAATTTATGGGCTCATAACAATATAAAAAAATATACTCATTAATAAAATACAAATTAATACAAAAACAAACAGCGTAAAAGACTTTCTTACCTGCGGTTTATAAAGACCGGGAGCATTCATCAGTCTAAGTATACTGAATTTACTGCACTTGCTGACATAAAGTTCCATATAATTTATTTTTTTATAAACAGTATTGCAATGAGGACAGGTTAAAGTTATTGGGTCTTCAAATTCTCTTTCCCTGCTTTCCCTCACATACCACTCTTTTGTACACTTCTTACATTTTACAATAATCGCTCTTTTCATATAACTTTCCTTATTCGCCCTTTATAAAGCCCCTGATGACGGGTGCCCTCTTTTCTCCTTCTTCGTTCCAATATATTTTCCACATCCGGTGCAAAGATATCCATACAAATCACCGTCGGAGAGTACAAGCAGTAATGTTTCACGAACCGGCATAGCCTGTTTACATGTATTGCAATATAGGTGTGTTGCGGAAAATTGATCAAATTGATCCATTTTAAAAGACACTCTCTTTTATTATCAAAAATAACTAAATTACTAATCTGAAAATATATAATTCAATGCATTATTTAAAATTTAATTTTACCACAAAAATAAAAAAGTAGTATAAATTTAACCCGCTGAAGACTGCGTTTTAGTTTGAGACCCGAGCAAAATATACAACATATTAGCAAAAAAAACTGGATCTTTTGTTATGCCCATATGTGCAGCAAAAAGAAAAGTTACCGAAGACCACTTTATCGGAGACTGAATAAAAGGAACCCATTTATTTCCTACCCGTTCGTCCATCAGTGCGCTTGTTGATAAAACTTTACCATCCCCGGGACCATATTTAATAATCTCAATATCTCCTGAACACTCATCAACACATGCCACTTCACTAGTTTCAACGGCATTACCTAAAAATAGATGAAGTGCGACATCATTGGGTGGAACTGCATCTACCATAAGTGAGTCAGTAAACTGTCTGGCCCGTCTCAAGCATGTACGTAAATAATTAATTGCAATCTCACGACGCTTTTCTTTGTCTTTTACATCGGGCAAAATTATTTTTAAAATCTTATCCTGACCAGGATCAGCCAATCCCCATTTCATACGTATCCATAACTCAGGATCAAATACATCTAATACATCATCCTCACTATTTTTTGAAACCACAGCTTTATTTCTCGTTAAGGGGAGCATCTGATACATAGAAGGAAACGTACCTACCAAAACAGGCTGATAAGTCGGTACACCACGGGCGACTTTAAGTCCCTTGACAAGTTCAACTAGTGAATCCAGATACCCGGCATTGGGAGTTCCGATAATAATCACTTTATCAATATGCTTACTTCCCTCCCAAGTAAGTTTCGGCAATGTCCCGTCAGACGGTAAATCTTGCGCACCATATCTTAAATAATAACGTGTCAGCAAACCTCCCATTGAATGAGCTACAATATCAAACTGAACATCATAATCTTTGATCCCGTAAAGCTCTTCATACTTACTTTGCATATATAATTTTTTATATTTAATAAATTCATCCAACCGCTGAGTATTCTCAACAAGATCACGCCTCCAATCATATCCAAATTGAAAACATGTGTCATATTTACGCTCTTTGTGAGACTCATATGCCTGATCATAATATCCACCAAACCTCAAAGCTTCCAACATGTCCTGATATGCATGCAGATGAAAAGAAAATCCAAGAAGCTTAACTTTAATTCTATCAAGTGGAACCGTAGAAACGACAGCATCCTTTAACTGTCTTAAATGCTTCTCAGTTTCTATCGGAAGACTTAATGAACGAATCCTCTCCTTAGACAACCATCTTGAAAGTCCCATTATAGAATCTTTCCCTGAAAACTTACCCCATACTGTCTCACCTGTTGTTGAATCAATCAATTTTGACCCTAAAAAACCGGGAATAACAATCACAGGATTTCGTTCAATTCCTTCATAAGAAATTGACTTTTTTGTTATTTCCCCGACTAAAGGTTCATCATATACACTTGATGATTTGTATGAACCGACCGACGAACACCCGCTTATCAAAATTGCAACAAAAACTAAAAGTAAAAACCTAAAACCTGATTTCATATTGTACTCTCTTTCTGTTTTATGAAGTAAGGACTCTAATAATATAAAAATAAATTATTTATAATAATTACAGCAAATATGTGCCGCAGTTCTCCATAACATCACGAATCGCTTCGGCGTATATTAAAACATTTTCTTTCGGTCCTTTAATAGTTACAATACCGGCCGTTCTTCCGTCATCGGTGGGAAGAGATAAATTACTAAATGCTAAAAAACCACCCGTATGAATTTCACTGCTTGGAGCCATAAAAAGGTCTGAACTTTTAATCATTGAAACTCCAATGGTACCTACAAGATCACCGAGAGATTTCGGTAAAACTTTGTGAATGAGTGTATACATAAAAGGTGTAAATACGGCATAAAGCTCTAAGAGTTCATAACTTTCACTCTGGCGCCTCCTGGTTGATGCAATATGTTCATCAAAGTCATTTAGATAATCTATAAGTCCCTGCATAGGATCAGACTCATCAAAATAATTACTGGGCCTGATGAAAACAAAACCCGGCCTGCGTATACCTAATTCGGATTCAGCAATATCAACGGTAAATAAAAATTTTCTTTGATAAAAAGCCGGATGATGCCCAAGGAGCCAAATTATTAAACCAACCACGGCTATAGAACCCGTCATCTTATCTTCTAATTTTTTTGCAAGGTTTTTGCGAAACTGGATAAAATGCTCAAAATCAATGAATTCGATCGATTTATATACTGACCCTTTATCAGTCATCGTAGAACACAATTGTGGTACGGTTATCTTTTGTAAAAGTCCGCGAGGAATTGTACATGAGCCGCCTATGCCCCATTCCTGCTTGAGCCGATTGAGCATTTCCTGCATGGGAACACCGTCAAGTGCAACGTGCTGTACCTGTACCCATAGGTCTATTTCACTATAAGAGTAAGAAAATCTCCCAAAAATATTAAGTGTTCCCCACCCGGGATGTTTTTTGCGCAAAAAATCTATTGAAGAAAAACGTATAAACTGCATATCATCTCCATCGGGTAATATCTCAAAATGAATAAATGTACTACCCAAAACCCTGTCTACAAAATAAAAAATATCATCAATGATATTTTTATCAGCCCAACTCTGTCGTGTAATATAATTTTTGATTTTTGTCTTTAAAATAACGGGACGGAGTTTATCCGGGAATGCTTTTGTTGCATTATAAACTGAAATAATAGCTTTTGTAATCTTCTCTTGTATCTGGCCAGGAATCACATGGGATTCAAAAGAATCGGGAGTGAAAAAAGTTTCGATGGCTTCTATGTTTCCGTCATCATCAAATGTCACATCTATAAAATCTAAATAATTTTTCTTAACGCGTTGCACATAAAACTGCTCCCAGTCTAACTGCCAATGTATATCAGAATGTGACTGGAGAAATTTAGCAAACCGGCTGATAAGCTGCTGTTTTGCTTCTTTATAATCGACGACCTGCGGCAACTCCCGCTCAGGCCATACATTCAGGCGAAATACAGCTAAAGAAAATTTTGAATGCTCAGTCTGAAAAAAAGCGCGTGCTGCACGGCGCCATCCATCTTCCCTTGATCTTATTCCAATCTTCTTAAAAAACTGCAAAATCTTAACAATAAATAATAAAAAAATTAATATAGGCGTACGTCTGTCAATTAGATTCCTCATCCTGAGTTTTTTCTTTTTCTCTGTGCTTTTCATAATACCTATATTAATATAAACAAAAAATGATTTAATAAACAACAAGTTTATTTATATAAAAACTTGCAAAATCTCATACTATTCATCAGTAAACCGCTAACATATTCCATTCTACCATAAGATACAAAAAAAGCATTAGCAACTTTACCATGTCACTAACGCTTTTTTTATGCAGCTTGAAATAACCGTCTATACTGTTTGAAAAAAGATTTTTTTGATGATTATTTTCCTATAGGACTCTTTGTAATATCCCGCTCCACACGTTTTACTTTTAACTGTCCTCTTGCTTTACTAAGATCATCCGGAAGGATGAGTTCATTCTTATCCAAAGATGCTCCGATCACACTTTCCAGAGATTGCCTGAATAACCACCCTGCAGCTCCGGTATAACCATTCCATATCATACGCCCCCGGTCAAATGTCGTTAATATATCGGCCGGTTGTTTGTTAGGCTGCCCTCCGTAAATTTCAATTTCATCCCCTTCAACGTGAGAAATAGGTGTAATCTTAAGCCACAGGCGATATGCAATACGGCGATATTCATCAGCTTTAAGAGAATCCCCCTCTTTCTCATATCTTTCAGCCAAGATGCGTGATGCCCTGATAAGCCACTGTACACCATGACAATACATACCGTTCTCGCGCACACCTTCAGGATATTTACTGCTTCTGCCAAGATAAGGTGTACTGTCTTCGCGTAATGCAGGCCATCCAAGTAAAATGACTTTGTCCCTCTCAAGCACCCGCAGTGCTGTATGAAATACCACATGTTCTCTCTCAGGATTAATGCCGCACATTACAGCCCATGCCGCTGTTAATGCATCGGTCTCCCATATGCCGCTGCCTTCAACCCCAATCTCTCTTTTGTTATCGTGAAAAGCCCTAAGATACCGGTCATTTCTCCAGGTTGCTTCCAGAGAATCTTTGAGAGCTTTCATTCGTTCCGCGTAATGTTCTTTAACTTTGTTTCCTTCTTTCTTTCCGATAATGTCAATCATATCCTTCATTATGTAGTAAAGAAAAAATCCCAGCCATATACTCTCACCCTTGCCTTCACTTCCTATCTCATCCAGTCCGTCATTCCAGTCTCCGGTCTGAATTAAAGGCAATCCGTTTTTTCCCATACGCTTTTTAAATACGAGATCAATCGACCTCATACAATGCTTGTAAACAGTGTCTAAATACATTGAACGGTGATAAAGATGCCCCCACCCCTGTTTATTCTTGGGAAGCTTGGCAAAAGGAAACTGTGATGCGACATAAGAAGTTCTCTCATCCAGGATAGACTCATCACCTGTAGCTCTTAAGTATTCAACCACACCCCAAACAAGCCATAACGGATTATCAGAGGCATGCGATCTGCAGGCAAACGCAGTTCTCCCGTCAGTTAACGTAAAAAACCAATGGTATACATCCCCCTTTTTAAACTGGTGGGATGCATGCAAAAGAATCTGTTTGCGTGCAAGTGCAGGATCAACCCAAAGAAGATTTACAGTATCCTGAAGCTGATCCCTGAAACCAAAAGCTCCGCTAGTCTGATAAAACCCGCGCCGCGCCCAGATTCTCTCTGCAAGAGCCTGGTACTTAAGCCAATTCTGATACCTGTCAAATTCCGGTTGATTAGTCTCAATTGTACAGGTCTCCATCAGACCGAGCCACCATTGCCGTGTCTTATCAAGACTCTTTCTTACCGATTCAGTATTACTATATTTTTGAACAACTTGAGTAGCCTGCTTCTTCTCATCAGTCTCACCAAGTATAAAGGCTATTGTACGTTCTCCATTGGCTGGAATTTCTACAGTTCCTAAAAATGCTGCTATCTGCCTTCTGTCAGTTAATTGTGTATTATCTGATTCACCTTTCTCTACCATAAACGGGTGATCCACACCACGGCCTGTTCCGAAAAACCTGCCCCGTTTTGTCTCAACCCCTTCAGCAGGTAATGTCATAGAAACAAAAGCCCATCCCTTGCGAAACATATTGCGTGGATTTCTGAAAAATAACGCATTAAGATTTTTATCATATTTTTTCTGCAGCGGCCCTGACCTCTCAGGCTGAAATTCAAGCACCATCTGAAAGTAAGGGGCTACACGCATTTTTCTTGATTGATTAGAATTGTTTTTTATAGTCAATAAATATACACCTGTAGGATCGTCCGGAGGTACAAATACCGTGAGCTCGGTTGAGAGAGATTTATTCTTCATACGGAATACGGCAGTACCGTCAATTCCGAACTCAGATTCATACTTAGCAGACGTATCGTTCAGAGGATGATACGTAGGAGAAAACCATTCCTTTTTATCTTCATCATATAGATAAATCGCTTCTGCCGGAATTTCCTTGGTAACCGTATCCGGCCAGTCAGGCGTGAGGCGGTTCTGTTGTGAATTACCGTTACAGGAAGTGTGGAGTCCGCGATTATTTACCATAACAGAATGCACCTCGTTAGACATAGCATGATCAAACGGACGAGGGGTAAAAGGAGTATGAACGATCATCTTTCTGCCATTATCTATATATTCGGTATACGGCTTCGGAGTGCCCTTAGGTATTTCTCCATGACCGATAACAGGCGGCTCATTTTTTACCTTTGATGATGAAGCTACACTAACTGTCTTTGGTGCAAGATGCTTGTGAATTAAAGCAAGCGCCTTACCCTTTTCTTTAGCATAACCTATCATTATTCGCACCTTTTTAGACTCCATCGGCCCTAATGAAGCGTTTACTACCAAACTTCCTATCGGATCAAATGTGGGATGAGAAGCGGTATCTTGGGAATCCAGAAAATCAAGCGTCTCAAGTGCCCGGGGACTCCAGATGCTTCGAGCACGTCCGATGAAATCCATACGTGAAGTTAAAAACCCTTCGGGAGTCTCATCAACTGCCAGTATTCCCATAGACTTCGTACTTCTCTGCCATGCAAGAACCGCATTCACACCGCTCACGTATTCCATCTGTGGAAACAATCTGGCATATTGTGTATGGAATCTATCGTGAAGTCCTCCGTTTAAAACCCACTCCAGATAAGGAACTAATTTTATCTCTCGTAGTTTATCAGTCATATTTTCAATAGTAACCGTCCAGATTTCTACTGTACTTTTGTCATTCGGCAGGTTTATATCGATATTCGTCCTGACGCCATTATTAGTATTTGATACATGTAAAGAATTGTTAATCTTCTCAATATTGGAGGCCTGAAACTTTTCCTGAGGAAAATTTCCTACAACAGGCCAGAAGCGGTTTTCACTTTTTTCCTCTTGAGAAGAATCTACCAGAAAAAGAATCCTTCCGCACGGATCTATCATATCGTATGAACGGCGGCTTACGTCATGCTCAGGAGGAAAAACTTCCTTTTTTAAATGAGAAACTTCGCTGTATATTTCTCCGTTTTCCTTGAGAACAACGTTATAAATTTTATTTCTCAATTCATACTTTTTGATCTCCTTCTTCTGCCCTCGCTGTCTTAAGGAACGAATAATAAATGAAACAGCAGTAACACCCAAAATCGCAGATATGAAAAGAAGTATCTGCTCGGGTAATGAAAGGGCTTTCAGTGCAGAAATAATCTTTCCTCCGCCCGCACCGTTTTGCATGGCTTCTGATGTACTCCAGGCATAATCCCAATCCCTGCCACGTGGAAGATAAAAAGGAATAAGCAGCGGGCCCCATGTACAAAAACGCTTAACCGCTTCAGGAATGTATCTCTGAGTTACAGCAGGGCCGATAAAACGTGCGATCCTTTCATCAAGTTTGTCCAGACCTAAGAAACTCAAATTAACAAGTGTTGCCACACGTAATCCCATGTGATCCATCCAAATAAGAACGCGCAAGAAATCAAACGCCAGAATCCAGACAAAAAAGTTTAAACTCCAGGCATTAAATGCTTCAGGTGACATTGTCACGGAATTGAATGTAGCAAATAACGTGCGAATAGCGCCGTCCTGGTTGTACCAGGTCGGATTAGGCATCATTCTTAAGAAAGTAAAAATAATAGGCGACATCCACAACCCCCACCGTAATACGAAAATCATATGTTCAACCAGTTGTGCAAAGCCCGCTTTTGAAAAGAAAAATTTGATAGGTGTTTTATCTTTATCTAAAATTGCCTGCAGGAAAACTTTATTTATAGCAAACAACCATGCTGCAATTGCCCAATTTATGACACCAGCTAAAGATTCAAGAAAAATCAATTTTGCCCCGCCGGTATAGCCTCCCAAATCAACGCGTCCCCATTTATTCACCAAAGGATAAGTAATATAGTCTACACGATCAAAGCCCGCACTGATATAAAGCTTAAACTTTTCGATAACCACAGGTACTTGTCTGGCATCTAAGTAAAACGCAGCTGCACTTCCGACAAAAATTCCAAGTAATGAATCAATAAAATAAAGCCTCCATGACTGAATCTTTCCGCAACCTCTGAAGGAATAAACGAGATCTCTTAAAAAACTAATACCCCCCGAAGCAATAAGACCTATGATTAAGCCGAATTTAATCCTCTCAGACATGACCTCCTGAAACATCCCCTGCGTAACCATATATGCAAACCCGAATCCAACCACAGCGCCTCTGGCATAAAGAGTTTTACTTCGATATGTAAACTTAAGACGGGATACAAACGGCAGGCTTCCGTCAAAAGTCTCAATAATAGTTTTGATAAAAGGGAAAATTAAAGCCCCTGCTATAATGCCAAACACCAAGGGCGAAGCACTCATTAAATTTTTTAAAATAGTAGCATTCAGAAGGATATGGACTGCAAACAAAATTGCCATTAAAATTCCGGAATAGGCCATTCCTTTAGTTATACCTTTTATAACATGTTCCGGGACAGTCTTCTCAGATGGAGCAAGACGTTTACCGGCATCTAACATTATTCCGGTAATAAGATATACCACACCCCACAGTCCTGCGAATGAAAACATTGTAGTTAAAATAACAATTATTGCCCGATCGAGTGCCGGCATGGACCCTACTGCAACGGTAGACCCCAAATCAGCAATTACCGGCGCTATTACAACACCCACAGAAACAAGAATTACATAAAGATGAACCTTGAGTTTCTTAACCGGCTTACCTTTAATCGCTACGCTTATACCGTTCATAACAGCTTCATTAAAAATAAATATGATTGGAAGACGGCCCAAAACTTTAAGAACGTCGGGTGAGGCTGCAAAGATGCCTTGTGTTATGAAACTTCCAATAGTCTGCATAAGGTTGGCGTTTTCCACAAGAAGCAACCAACCGAAAAGAAATGGTGTCCCTGCAATTAATCCTCCTGTAATAGGCTTTAAATGTTTGCCGTGAGAAACTAAAGAATAAGCATTGGAAATATGATATATTAAAAAAACTAAAGCTGCAGTAAGGTTACTTATCATTAACACGTTAACCCATGCAGAAGGAGCCTGCCATAGTACCTGCCTGTTTGATGCAGCAGCTAATAATCCGGTAATTAAAATATTCTGAAATACTTCAGTGGGCGTAAGATGCCTTGCCGTATGGCTTGATTTCAAAACTTCGGCAATTGCCACACCCATCAATGCAATAATTAAAAAACTGAAATTGAAACCAACATCCAACGGTCCCTTCATCCCGAGAGAATAAATCCATAAGGCAACTGCCGCTATCAATACAACAACCATGCTGTAGAAAAAATCACGCTTAATTCTTGATAGGAAAGACCCGTCTGATGAAATAAAATTTAAACGTTCAGCTTTACCTCCTACCTCTTGTCTCAAACTACGGCCCCCTCGAGACAATCCGCCAAGCAAAGAAAAGATTATTGCAAATAGTAAACTAAGTAAAATAACCAAACCAACTTTTATGAACGTAAAATATTTTTCAAAAAAAGTGAGCTTATAAAAATCAAGATCAAAATATAACGTACCACTTACTGCCTCTGCCTCTTGAGGGGTTCGGTGAGCTTTGGCCTCGGCTTCGGCCTCCCCCTCTTCTAAGGAACGACCGCCCATTGGAGTAACTGCTGCCGGACTGACTCCCATAGGACTGATTACAAAAACAGCCTCTTTTAAATCCCCCACCAGGTTCCAATTAATTGACTCCCGAAAATAATTCCATCCTGGCTGAATTTTAAGCTGTATGGTCTGCCAGGTATCTTCCCCCTTAATCTCAACTTTCACTGAAACTTGATCTAACTGTTCAGCCTCAGGTACCCTGACTCCTATTCTGACTGCATCCACAGTTTTTGGTGTTAACTCAGTAGGATACCCTTGAGTCCACAATCCTACGTATGTACCTTTAGGTGCGGTATAATCAAATTTCACAACATCTTTTTCCACAGCTTCATCAAAAATAACAGTGGGTATACCCTGCGCCGGTCCGATATTGAACATTCCTTTTGCACTGGAATCCAGGAGAGTAAAAGCTGGAGTAAAATCAGCTTCCATTACTCCACCTTTGGAAGGTATGCGTTTGATGAAGTTAAGTGCAAAATTAAACGTTCCTTTTACTAAATCATCATCACCAACCGGAATAACAGTAAAACTAACTTCATCTAAACTACCTATAGTGTCCCAGTCAATAGACTCCTGTAGGGAGTTCCATCCGCTCTTAAGCTTAATAGGAATGGCCTGCTCACCTTTTGTACCTTTGATATTTATCTTAACCGAAACTTGCTTTACTTGTGCAGAATCCAATACCCTTATTCCGGCCCTTACTGTATTAACCGCATCGGCATCTAATGTGGAAGGAAAATTGCGTGCTGAAACACTGACAATTGAGTCTTGAGGTAATGAATAATCAAACTCCAAAACATCCCTGCCAATACCTTCGTCGTATGTGGGAAGTGCAGATCCTTTTGCCGAACCGGTCTTCTTTACCGCCCTCTCTAGGGCATCAAGAATACTGAAAGCCGAAGGAATCTTTACTGCTTCTTCAACTTTCTCTTGAATTGCTTCTTTTGAGAAATCAATCGAAAAATGTAATGTACCGCTTAGGGGCTCCTCACCACCTTTATGGCTTACAACAAAGGAAATCTCTTTTAGATTACCTACTATATCCCAGTCAATAGATTTCTGAAAAAAATTACGCCCCTTTTTTAGCTTAAGATCTATAGTCTGGGAATCCTTTGTTCCTTTTATATTGGCTTTCAAAGATACCTTATCATAATCCTTAGTATACGGAGGCACATTAACACTAATCTTTGCCGTATTTACATTATCAGGTCCTAAAGATGCAGGAAAATTTTTTGTCCAAACCTTTATCTCTGTCCCCTTTGGTATGGAATAATCAAACTCTAAAACATCCTTTCCTGTAGACTCGTCATATGTGGGAATTAAAGTACCTTTGGCCCCCTCGGTCTTTACGACCCCTCTTTGGCCAGCATCCATAAGTGTATATGAAGCAGCTTCGGCATATCCTGCGTTATATGAAAAATTTGCTGTAAATATAAATAACGCAAAAGTTAATATTAGACAAACACTCCAAGACCTAGATACTCCGTATCTAATGGTTTTTGATTCTAATAGCATCTCAACCTTCCTGTTTTAAAATTATTATTTTTAAGGTTAGTTTACAAACTTTTTAAAGCAGCTTAAATAACTTCTTAAATTTTTTTTGCCATTTCTTTACCCTGTTTATTTTAAGTTAAGAAATGACCTGTATATTAATTAAATAGCTCTAGAATAAAGCATGTATTATAGCAAATTAATCCAAATTTTCGAAGCTTTTTTCAAAATTTTTTATATAGGTATGTAATATGGCGGAGAACCGCTAATAAAACAAATCGCTTTCATTTATAAAAAAAGCGCCAATCAATTTGATTGGCGCTGTATATGGTAGCAGGGTCAGGATTACCTTTGGACTCACAATGGAGCATTAATTTTATCTATTATCAATTCAATAAAGCCAATAAGTACAGATATAATTCCAAGAATAGTTCCTACCAGAGCCAACGCTTTTCCCCTCAGAACACTCACAGATGTTTTATTTAGTTGGCGAAACCTTTCTCCTGCGACAATAGCTAATAATCCGAATATCCACATATTCACCCATTTGCCTGTTCCCACCAGAGTAACTAAATTCAATGCCCAGACAATTATTCCAAAGACAAGACTTGCAACTGCATATGGACTCAGTTTCTGATTGGTATTAGCCATAATCGAACCCCTTTTTTAGTATTTATTATTAAACAGTTCTACTCGCTATTCGTTTATACGTCGTTTATATATCATATTGAAAGAATAAAATCACTAAAAATATCGTGCCCTTTATAGCACAAAACTGCTATAACTTCTACTATAAAGTGGTTATATTAGGGTCTATAAACACGAAAGGCTATCAACGCATATTGTTGACAGCCTTATCGTTCTATTGGTAGCGGGGCTAGGATTTTCCGCCACTAATTTTATCCATAAAATTAAAAAGGCGGATTCGCCACATCGTGTGGCGAAGAACCGCCTTATAAAGCAAATCCGCTCCCCTTAAAATAAAAGCGCCAATCTTGATAGATTGGCGCTTCAATATGGTAGCGGGGTCAGGATTTGCCTACTACAGTCGAAGCATCCAGCTTCTCCTTGCGTAGGCTCCCCTTCGTTCACTAAATCACACCTCCTGTGTGATTTGCGCTCCTGATCCAGTCGCGCCGTTCACTTCGCTTCAAATCCTTCCTTTACTAAAAAAGATAAAAAAAAGAGGCCAAGAAGGCCTCTTTCTTTTATATTGGTAGCGGGGTCAGGATTTGAACCTGAGACCTTTGGGTTATGAGCCCAACGAGCTACCGGACTGCTCCACCCCGCGATATTGTTTCAAAAAATTTTTTAGTTGTTTCTTTAAATATCTATGACCAGATCCACTTTTAAGAAACTTTTCTCTATTTTCAGCATCACATTTATTAGTATATGCCTCGTAATAAATTAATTCTAATGGCCTTCTATGTTTTGTGGATCGGACGCTGCCTTTATGGTGGCTAGCTATTCGTTGCTTAATATCTGCAGTAAAGCCTATATAATATTTATTATCTTTTTTACTCAATAAGACATATACAAAAAACATTTTTTCAACGATTTCCGTCACGTAAAATGGCTCATTGCATTCGCCATCACGTGACCCCGTTATGCCGCGATAGCGGCATTTTACGGGGGACTGCTCCACCCCGCGATATTGTATTTAAAGAGTTTCAATTAAATCATTAAAGTGGAGTTATGTCAATATTTATTTAAAAAGAAGTTGGCGTGGAAGTTGATGTAAAACACCAGTTTATTAAATTTCTGGCATTAGATATGCTTGAGGAATAAAAAAACTAAACACTTGTTTAAAACTATTAACGTATTTTATTAGCTTATTTCTCCGAGTTATATTTTCAAAGATATACAATATAAGCACTTATTATTATTTTGACATATTGGCATATAAAATGCATTATTAACTAAACGAAAATAGTGTATCTTTTAAACAAGGAGGTAAATAATGAAAAAAATTGTTAGTGTTTTAATTTTATCTAGTCTTGTAGTTGGTATGTTTTTAACTGGATGTGAACAAAAGAGTGATACTGAAAAGGCATTCGAAGGCCTTAAAAAAGATGTAAAAGGAATTACAAAATAAATCATTTATATCTTAGCAATAATATCATAGGCAGAGACAATTATGTCTCTGCCTATTTTGTGTTTTCTGGATGAAAACATCCTAAGCAGCACAGGATGTGCGATAGCGAAGGATGCGAAGATGAAAACATCCCAAATGGAGCCTTGCTCATAACAAGTACATTTTCAATTTTAATCAACACTTGTCAATCAGACTCACCATTTGTTTATCCATATAAACATTTTTAATCCTGACTATTCAATAACATTATCAACCTAAGCTAAACATACTATTATACTAAGATTAATTTCTTACAGTAGGCATGTTTTATGCTTAATAATTTGCATTGAAATAATGTATTTGTGTGTCCTACCAAAATGAAAAGGAGGGTCCCATGAAGAAAACAATCACCTTTTTATTCGCCATTTCATTAACATTATGTATCTTTAATTCAGTCGAGGCTGCAGTTCTTAATTTTGATGATATAACTACTGAAGAATATTTTCATTTCACAAATTATGGCGGATTTACCTGGGATGCAAAATTCGCTGTTGCTTCTGATTCTTTCTATGCAACCTACGGCAATACGTACGGTTCTCCCTCAGGAGAATATGCAGCAAGCAATGATGGTGCATTAAGTGTATCGGTAACATCACCAACTGATTTTAATTTTTGTGGTGCATATTTTACTGGTTGGGCGGTGGACGATGAGTACTGGGAGCAAGATGAGGAAAGCACAGCTACATCAATCACTGTTATAGGATATAATAATAGCACATTCGTTGGTTCAGAAACTATGTCGCTCTCTACTAATCAGTACGATTGGTTGGCCACTAACTTTGTGGGTGTTGATGAAATAGTATTCCAAACTTCTGGCACCCCTCCTGATGAACCATATTGGTTAATGGATAATTTTACATACAATGAACCATGCACTAAACCCATTCCTGAACCCGCTTCAATATTATTATTAGGATTAGGTTCATTAGGAATACTGGGACTGAGGAGATATAAGAAATAAAAAAAAGACGCCGTTTAGGCGTCTTTCTTTATTTGTTCTATCTGTAATTATTACTGGCTGTTAGTATCTGGTGCTAACTCTTCTTCAGCGGCCTCTTCTTCCACAACCTTATATACCACCTCACCAGGTTTGACCAGCCCCATTTCATCCCGCATAACTTTCTCAAGGTGAGTTAAATCATTCTTCAGTCTCTCAATCTCGTTATATATTTTCTCGTTTTTATCCTTAAACTCTTCAATCTGCTGAATCAAATCAGCTTCTTTTTTCTTAAGTTCCTGATAACGGGAATAACCCGGTAAATAAATATAAAAAAACAGTACAATTATGAAAATACACAATCCTATAATAATTAACTTCTTATATTTCATTTGCATAAAGTTTGCCCAGCATAAACGGCTTTTTTACCCAGCTCTTCTTCAATTCTGAGGAGCTGATTGTATTTAACAATCCTGTCCGTGCGGCACAGAGAACCAGTTTTAATCTGGCCAGTATTAAGTGCAACCACGAGGTCGGCGATCGTGGAATCTTCGGTCTCACCACTTCTATGGCTGATAACTGCAGTGTATTTATTACTGTGAGCAAGATTAATTGCCGCTATTGTCTCGGTCAGGGTTCCGATTTGATTTACTTTAATAAGAATAGAATTTGCAACTCCCATATCTATCCCCTTCTGAAGACGCTTTGTATTAGTAACAAAAAGGTCATCACCAACAATCTGAATTTTAGAACCAAGTATCTCTGTCATCTTCTTCCATCCGTCCCAGTCATCCTCCGCAAGTCCGTCTTCAATGGAAAATATAGGATATTTTTTAACCCAATTTTTATAAAAATCAATCATAGCATCTGAAGATTTTTCTTTGTCTTTCTCTGCCTTCAAAATATATTTCCCATTTTCAAAAAAAGAACTTGAAGCCGGATCAAGAGCTATTTTCACATCCTCACCCGCTTTATACCCCGCCTTTTCAATGGCTTCAAGAATAACTTTAATCGCCTCTTCATTTGATTTTAAGTCCGGTGCAAACCCGCCTTCATCCCCCACAGCGGTTGAAAGCCCTTTTTTCTTAAGCAGAGACTTTAAATTATGAAACACCTCAGATCCCATACGCAGTGCTTCACGAAATGTCCCAGCGCCAAAAGGCATAATCATAAATTCCTGAAGGTCAACATTATTATCAGCATGAGAACCGCCGTTAACTATATTCATCATGGGAACGGGCAGAGTAACTGCATTATCCCCTCCTATATATTTGAACAAAGAAATACGTTTGGCACAAGCTGTGGCGCGTGCAACTGCAAGTGATACGCCGAGAATAGCATTCGCGCCTAAATTACCTTTATTCTCCGTACCATCCAGGTCAATCATAAGTGAATCTATTTCAGATTGTCTGTCCGATTCCATGCCCACAATCTTTGGCGCAATAATCTGATTCACATTTGTTACGGCGTTTAAAACTCCTTTGCCTAGATAACGACTTTTATCACCGTCACGAAGCTCAACAGCTTCATGTTCACCTGTAGAAGCACCGCTCGGCACAGCAGCACGGCCGAGTATACCGCCTTCAAGAAATACGTCAACCTCAACCGTAGGATTTCCCCTTGAATCCAAAATTTCACGTGCCTTAATTTTACTAACCTTTGCAGCCATGTAATTCCTCCTTATAGTACAATATGTTTAAAGTAAAATTCTTGTATCAAAAGTGCTGATTATATTACACAGGAAAAGAATTGTATAGATTTTTTTTGACTTTATGCGGAGTCTTATTAAATTTTTCTCACTAAATCAATCTATTCCGTAAAACAACTTAAGAACTGCTATTAATTATGACTCTTTTGCCTTTAATTTTTAATCTGTTTTGGATTAAAAGATTAATAGCACGAGGATACAACTCATATTCTATTTTATGTATGCGCCTCTCAAGTGAAGCGAGTGTCTCACCCTTTTCCACTTCAACCACCTTTTGCACAATTATAGGGCCACCATCAAGCTCTGCAGTAACAAAATGAACAGTAACACCTGTAACTTTTACTCCTGCTTCAAAAGCATCGCTAATACCATGCATACCTTTAAAAGACGGTAAAAGTGCTGGATGTATATTAAGTATTCTATTCCTATAAAGTCTTACAATGTAAGGACTTAAAATCCTCATGAAACCGGCCAAAATTATATAATCCACACAGTTTAATCTCAAATATTTAATAATTTCTTTCTCAAACGCCAGTTTAGTCCTGAATTTTTTAGGATCTACAAATATTGTTTTTATACCATGGGCCAGGGCTTTCTTTAAAGCACCTGCATCGGCTACATCACTCACCACGCAAGCCACTTGAGCTCTAATCCGCTTCTTCTTTACTTCTCTTATAATGTTATCCATATTTGTTCCACGGCCCGAAACAAAAATTGCTATGCGTTTCATTTTTGATACTCCTTTCAATACACTAATGACCACGAATAAAAACACGAATATACACTAAATACTTTTAGTGGTACTTAGTGTCTTTTCCCTTCTATCACAACAACAAATTCTCCTTTAACGCCTTTCGTAGAAAAATGTGCAATTGCCTCTTCTACTGTCCCGCGAAAATGCTCTTCAAACTTTTTTGTAATCTCACGCATAAGTGCAATACGCCGATTACCCATTATTTCCTGTATATCAGTGAGCATTTTTAGCAAACGATGAGGAGATTCGTATAAAACAATAGTACGTTTTTCATCACACAATGAGCGCAATTCTTTGCGCCGCCGTGAAGGATTACGGGATAAATATCCTTC
>Ga0164318_10002177_pt1 | contig 18024 bp, 29 predicted proteins | sample GuaBasSedimGuay9_FD_113734 | JGI IMG/M metagenome (GOLD analysis project Ga0164318, IMG submission 113734) | Subseafloor sediment microbial communities from Guaymas Basin, Gulf of California, Mexico - Guay9, Core 4571-4, 0-3 cm | ecosystem: Environmental > Aquatic > Marine > Hydrothermal vents... | reverse complement strand
TGACGCTGGAGGTTAGTTTGATTACGCCGATAGCGTTGGAGAAGGAGCTGCGGTTTGCGATCCGGGAAGGTGGTAGGACGGTAGGTGCCGGAGTGGTCAGCGAGATAATAGAGTAAGGGAGATAAAAGTGATGTTGACCAATCAAAAGATTCGGATTCGGCTTAAAGCATATGATCACAAGCTCCTTGATCAGGCTGCTCTTGAGATAGTAGAAACGGCCAGGGAGACGGGAGCGCGTGTTGCCGGTCCGATCCCTCTCCCTACCGAGATTAACAAATATTGCGTTTTGCGATCGCCGCATGTGAACAAAAAGTCCAGAGAGCAGTTCGAGATACGGACTCACAAGAGACTCTTGGACATCCTTGAGCCCACCCAGCAGACAGTAGATGCTCTTATGAAGTTAGATCTCGCTGCCGGTGTGGATGTAGAAATTAAACTATAGTCTTTGCACGGGCTGAGCGCCGCGTTGTAGCGCGTGGTCTTGCAGGGGTAAGGAGCACGCGGAATGTGTTGTGCGCCTTGGGCATAGAGGTGAAGATTAAAGCGCAAGCTTAGGGATATACTTCGGGGCTTAGGAATCATGGTGAACAAACTTATCGGGAAAAAGATTGGGATGACACGTTACTTCCTTGGCGAAGGTGAAAGTGTGGCTGCGACCGTGCTGAAGGTGGGGCCCTGCGTGGTTACTCAGAAAAAGACCATGGACAAGGAAGGGTACAATGCGATCCAGGTAGGCTTTGAACCCCAAAAGGAAAAGAGAGTGAACAAGCCCCTTAAAGGCCACTTGGATAAGGCGGGGGCAGGTTATTTCAAGGTCCTGCGGGAGATACGGGTAGATGACGCCGAGCCATTTGAGCTCGGCCAGGTGATAAAGGCTGATATTTTCAACATCGGAGATACTGTCCATGTTTCAGGCACCAGCAAAGGAAGAGGCTTCGCAGGGGTCATGAAGCGATGGGGTTTTTCCGGCGGCAGGAAAACCCATGGCTCTAGGTCCCACAGAATACCTGGTTCCATTGGCTGCAGTGCCACCCCTGGGCGGGTTCACAAGGGAAGAAAGTTGCCCGGACATTACGGCCACCAGAGAGTGACCGTTAGGAACCTCAAAGTCATAGATGTTAGACCTGAAATGGACGTGGTGGTTGTAAAGGGCGCAGTGCCTGGCAGCAGGAACAGCTTGATTGAAATCCGAAAGGCTTAAGGCTTTAGTGGGGAAGGAATGATGACAGTGGACGTGTACAACCTCAATAAAGAAAGAGTCGGCGAGATAGACCTTAAGGAAGAAGTATTCAATGTGCCGGTGAAGAAGCATGTGCTGCACCAGGTTGTTGTTAGCCAGCTGGCAAGCAAGAGGGCTGGCTCGGCGGCCACGAAGACTCGCTCTCAGGTCAAGGCCTCTGGGCGAAAACTCTGGAGGCAGAAAGGCACAGGTAGGGCCAGAGTGGGCTCGGCGGCCTCTCCCACTAGAAGAGGGGGCGGTGTGGCGTTTGGTCCCGCGCCGAGGCAATACGTAATAAAGGTGCCTAAGAAAGTCAGAAAAGCTGCGCTGCGTATGGCGCTTACAGATAAATTGCAGAATGAAAAACTCATCGTCATAGACAGCTTTAGTTTTCCGGAGATCAAGACAAAAGCCTTTGTTGAGGCGATGAGAAGGTTTGATGTCAGAACCGCACTTATTGTGGCTGACCAAATGGATGAGAACTTGGATAAGTCCTCACGGAATGTTCCCTGGGTAAAGGTGATGAGGCGGGAAGGTTTGAATGTATATGATATTTTAAAATACGACAATCTCTTTGTGGAGCAACCCGCTTTAAAGAAAATAGAGGAGGTCTTGGCTTAGCCGTGGATATCTATAGTGTGATAAAAGAGCCCCATATTACGGAGAAGGCCAATATTCAGAAAGAGCTCCATAATCAAGTGACCTTCAAGGTACATAAGAATGCAAATAAGATTGAGATCAAGAAGGCCGTGGAAGCTCTTATGAAAACCAAGGTCTTGGAGGTCAGGACCATAAATGTTACCGGTAAGAAACGGAGGCTGGGCTTAAAGGTGGGCAAGAGACCTGATTGGAAGAAGGCGATAGTCAAATTGGCCCCGGGCGAAAACATCGAATTTTTCGAGGGAGTATAACCTCTGTCACGGAGTAAGGAATGGGAATCAAGGCAGTAAAACCTACGTCACCCGGTAGAAGGTTTCAGACTTACCTGACATTTGAGGAAGTTACGGACAAGGAGCCGGAGAAATCCCTGGTCGTTGCACTGAAAAAGAAGGGTGGAAGGAACAATCTTGGCCGAATCACTGCCAGGCATAGAGGGGGAGGCCAGAAGCGGAAGTACCGCATAATTGATTTCAAAAGGGATAAGGACGGTATCCCCGCCAAGGTTGCGGCGATTGAATATGATCCCAACCGTTCCGCCCATATCGCATTGCTTCATTATGCGGATGGGGAAAAGCGCTATATCCTGTGCCCGTATAACCTTAAGGTGGGAGACACTGTTGTGTCTGGTAGCGGTGTTGAAGTGAGAACGGGAAATGCGTTGCCGTTAAGAGAGATACCGCTAGGAACTCATGTTCACAACATTGAGTTATATCCGGGTCATGGCGGCCAGCTTGTGAGAGGGGCAGGGGGCTATGCACAGGTAATGGCCAAAGAAGGGAAATATGCCCAGATAAAATTGCCTTCGGGCGAGGTAAGGATGGTGTTGCTTGATTGTAAGGCTACAATCGGTCAAGTGGGCAATCTGGACCATGAAAATATTTCCATTGGAAAAGCTGGACGTAGCCGGTGGCTAGGCCGCAGGCCAAGGGTGAGAGGGGTGGCCATGAACCCTGTTGATCACCCACACGGTGGAGGAGAGGGAAAGTCCTCGGGTGGTCGACATCCCGTAACTCCTTGGGGTGTACCAACAAAGGGCTACAAGACAAGGAAAAGAAAGCCGAGCGACAAGCTTATAGTAAGAAGAAGAAAATAGGTGATGGCTGAATGGCCAAGCCTTGTATAATCCAGATGTAAATTCAGGAGGGTAGACTTTGCCCAGGTCACTAAAAAAGGGTCCATTTGTAGATGAGCATTTAATGGAAAAGGTTCGAAAGGCCAGGGAGACCCAAAGCAGAAAGATAATCAAAACCTGGTCGCGTAGGTCAACCATCATACCGGAGTTTGTGGGTCTCACTTTTGCTGTTCACAACGGGCGCAAGTTCTTGCCTGTCTTTGTGACAGAGGACATGGTTGGTCACAAGCTGGGGGAATTTGCCCCAACACGAACATTTTATGGTCACGCAGGAGACAAGAAGTCCAGGTTGAAGGGGAAGAAGTAGTGCCATGGAGACAAGAGCTATAGCTAGATATGTAAGGGTATCCCCGCGCAAGGCCCGGCTGGTTATGAATGAGATAAGGGGTAAAAGGGTGGAGGAGGCCCTCAATATGCTTACATTTGCTCCTCAAAAAGCTGCTGGTATCATTAAGAAAGTTGTGCAATCGGCCGTGGCCAACGCAGAGCAGAATGCGAATGTCGACATAGATAGGCTATACATAAAAAGGATCTATGCTGACGAGGGACCTACTTTAAAGAGGTTTAGGCCTAGGGCCCTGGGCAGGGCGACAAGGATAAGGAAGAGAACCAGCCATCTTACAGTAATTCTAGATGAAAAATAGCTGTGAAGGTAGATAGAGGAGGTGTGGATTGGGACAGAAGGTAAATCCTATCGGGTTGAGACTAGGAATCAATAGGACCTGGGATTCTAGGTGGTTTGCGAAAAAGGAATACAGCACGTTTGTTGTTGAAGATTTCAATATCAGGAAGTTCATAAAGAAGAGACTCTATCAAGCGGGCGTATCCAAGATAGAAATCGAGCGGGCGGCCAACAAGATAAGAATCCGAATCCACACCGCGAGGCCCGGTATAGTTATTGGCAAAAAGGGCGCTGAAATAGAAAACCTGAAGAGGGAATTGGAGAAAAGAATCAACCGGGAAATCTTTATTGATATTCAGGAGGTAAGAAAGCCTGAGGTCGATGCACAACTAGTGGCCGAGAATGTGGCACTTCAACTGGTAAGGCGGGTCGCTTTCAGAAGAGCCATGAAAAAGGCAGTCAGTTCTGCCTTGAGATTCGGCGCGTTGGGCATCAAGATATCATGTGCCGGGAGGCTAGGTGGGGCTGAGATGGCCCGCAGAGAGTGGTATAGAGAGGGTAGGGTTCCCCTCCATACCTTAAGGGCAGACATTGACTACGGTTTTGCAGAGGCATTTACCACATACGGTGTGGTGGGAGTGAAAGTCATCATTTTTAAAGGCGAAATTTTACCGGAGAAGAAAGGATAGATCTTTTCATGCTTAGTCCTAAGAAGGTCAAATATAGAAAACAGCAGAAGGGGAGAACAAAGGGTAAGGCATACCGGGGCGCCACCCTTGAATTTGGTGACTATGGGCTCCAGGCCCTTGAGTGCGGTCGGTTGACGGCGCAGCAGATCGAAGCCGCCCGAATCGCTATTACCAGGCATGTTAAAAGGGGCGGGAAGATCTGGATAAGAATCTTTCCTGATAAACCCATAACCAAGAAGCCTGCTGAAACGAGGATGGGCAAAGGCAAAGGAGCGCCTGAAGGCTGGGTGGCCGTTGTTAAGCCCGGAAGGATTCTATACGAAATGGAAGGCGTGGCCAAGGATGTGGCAGCCGAGGCCTTTCGATTGGCCGGGCACAAGCTGCCGATCCCAACCAGATTTGTAGCCAGGAGATAGTCAGAATATGAAGGCCAGTGAGCTGCGAGAATTGAGTATGGAAGAACTGTTGGAAAAGGAGAGGTCTCTTAAGCAGGAGTTGTTTAATCTAAGATTCCAGAAAGCAACGGGCCAGCTTGGCAATACCGCAATGATTTCCAAGACTAAAAAAGATCTGGCCAGGGTAAAGACGGTTATTCGTGAGCGGCAGTTAGCCGAGGGAAAATAGATCTGAGAGGTTTGTATGGCAGAGCGGGGCGTAAAGAAGAAGTTGGTGGGTAGTGTGGTAAGCAACAAGATGGACAAAACCGTGGTGGTTTTGGTGGAACGATTGACAAAACACCCCACCTACAAGAAATACATTCGGAAAAGGTCTAAATACATGGCCCATGACCCGAAGAATCTTTGCTCAATCGGGGACCGTGTGAGGATCATAGAGAGTAGACCTATCAGCAAAAGAAAGAGATGGCAGGTTCTGGAAATTATTGAGAAAGCTAACGTAGAGGATTAGGAAAGACGACCCAAAGAAGTGGCTATGAATCGCAAACTGTTGTGTATGTGATTCAGTGGAGCTTGAAAAATGATACAGACAGAAACCAGACTAAAAGTAGCTGATAATTCCGGGGCAAAGCTGTTGTCCTGTATAAAGGTACTTGGCGGGACCAGAAAGAGATACGCCACCCTTGGTGACATAGTAGTGGTGTCCGTGAAAGAAGCTCTTCCAAATTCAAAGGTGAAGAAGGGAGATGTAGTTCGTGCTGTCATAGTGAGAACGGCCAAGGAGGTTCGCCGACCTGACGGGTCGTATATTAAATTTGACGACAATTCTGCAGTATTGATCAACCAGCAACGAGAGCCCATTGGCACGAGGATCTTCGGCCCTGTTGCTCGCGAACTCAGGGCAAAAAAGTTTATGAAGATTATTTCATTGGCACCGGAAGTTTTGTAAGTGAAGACACAAGGATAGGTATTTAGCAGCATTTCTAAGGGTGCCAAGTTTTCGGGGGACAGGAAGTGGGAAAAAAGCGACCCAAGATAAAAAAGAATGACAAGGTCATTGTAATAGCTGGCAAAGAGAAAGGGAAAATCGGCGCTGTATTGCGAGTGGACGCAGAAAAGGGACGAGTGTTGGTTGAAAAGATCAACATGGTGAAGCGCCATGCTCGACCAGGGCCCCAGACAGCTCAGGGGGGAATAATCGAGAAGGAGGCTCCTCTGAGGATTTCAAACGTCATGATTGTTTGCAATAAGTGCACGGAGCCCACAAGGATCGGCCACAGGCGCTTAGAGGATGGCACAAAGGTGAGGGTTTGCAAGAAGTGCGGCGAGTCATTAGATGACTAGGCCGCGGGCTGGAAATATATGAGGAGCAACGAGGAGGTTCCTTTTGTCTCGGCTGAAAGATAAATATTATAATGAAGTTGTACCGGCACTCATGCAGGAGTTCGGGTACAAGAATATTATGGCGGTTCCCAAAGTGGACAAAGTCGTCCTTAATATGGGCCTTGGTGAAGCTATTCAGAACATAAAGGTGCTTGATTCAGGGGTCGAAGAGCTGACCATGATTGCAGGTCAGAAAGCGGTGGTGACCAAGGCCAAACGTTCAATCGCGGGTTTCAAACTCCGCCAAGGAATGCCAATAGGTTGTATGGTGACGCTGCGAAAAGATCGAATGTATGACTTTTTGGACAAGTTGTTTAATATCGCCCTGCCGCGTGTCAGGGATTTTCGGGGTATCTCTCCCAAGGTTTTTGATGGGCGGGGCAACTGCACAATCGGCATAAAAGAACACATAATTTTTCCGGAAGTGGATTATGAAAAGGTTGACAGGATGAAAGGACTCAATGTTTCCATTGTTACGACCGCTAAAACGGATGAAGAGGGATTCTATTTGCTGAAGGCTATGGGCATGCCTTTTCGATCCTAGTGGAGGGAGGAAGTTTTGGCAAGAAAGGCGTTGGTTATCAAGGCAAAAAGAGAACCGAAGTTCTCCACCCGGCGCTATAACCGTTGTCCGCTTTGCGGGAGAAGCCGGGCATTTTTGAGAAAATTTGGGATTTGCCGCATATGTTTTAGAACTCTGGCCTCCAGCGGCCAGATACCGGGAGTAATAAAATCTAGTTGGTAACGAGCTTAGGTGAAGAGGTAAATGGGCAGAAGGCACGCATTTGGCGTCTTGAAGCCAAACACCGGGGCGCTTGAGCCTAAATATCTGAAAGCCTAGGAAAACCTAGCATCGGAGCGTGATAGCATGACAATGACCGATCCCATTGCAGACATGTTAACAAGGATCAGAAACGCGCAGAGGGCTGCGCACGAGTCTGTGGATATACCCAGCTCAAAGATGAAGGTTAACATTGCAAAGGTTTTAAAATCAGAGGGATATATAAAGAATTTTAGGGTGATGCCGGACGGCAAACAAGGGATCCTGAGGATTTTCCTAAAATACGATGAACAGGGTCGGCCCGTGATTGAAGGTCTTAAGCGTATCAGCAAGCCCAGCAGGAGGGTTTACGCAGGGTATGACGAGATTCCCAAGGTCCTCAATGGATTCGGTATCAGTATTGTGTCCACTTCAAAGGGAATTATGGCGGACAAGAAGGCCAGGAAAATGAAAGTGGGCGGAGAAATCCTGTGCGCTGTGTGGTAATTTGCAGATTTTTGGGCTTGGTGAGAATCGACTAGAGTATTTGAGACCAAGATTTGTTACTTTGCAGCGAGTAAAGCGGAGGTTTTGAATGTCCCGAATTGGTAAACGTCCTGTTCCCATACCTCAAGGGGTACAGGTTAAAGTGGAAGAAAATGTAGTTGTAGTTAAGGGGCCAAAAGGGGAGCTAAAAAGAAAGCTACATCCCCTGGTGAAGTTGTCGATAGAGGCGGACAAGGTGCAAGTGGCCGTGGACGGGACTCGTAAGAAAAAGGACGCGGGAGCACTGCAAGGGCTTTTCAGGGTATTGGTAGACAACATGATAACTGGTGTGACCAAGGGCTTTGAAAGAAACCTTGAGATAGTAGGTGTGGGGTATCGAGCTGAAGTCAGCGGAGATACAGTGGTTTTTAACCTGGGCTATTCCCATCCCATCAACTTTAAGTTGCCCAAAGGAATAGGGGCAAAAGTGGAAAAAACCAAGATAACCTTAAGCGGCATTGATAAGGAGCTTCTGGGACAGACGGCTGCAAATATTCGTGCTTTGAGACCGCCCGAGCCCTTTAAGGGAAAGGGTATAAGGTATGAGAATGAAGTAATCCGGCGCAAGGCTGGGAAGGCCGGTGCAAAATAACGTGGTAGTAGAGAGGAAAAGAAATGGGAGCCTTTAATAGGGCTGAAGCAAGACTTAGAAGGAAGAAACGGGTAAGAAAAAAGGTAAGGGGTACGCCTGAAAGACCGCGCTTGTGTGTTTTCAGGAGCCTGAGGCATATCTACGCACAGATAATTGATGATACTACCTCAACAACGCTTGTTGAGGCCTCCTCTTTATCCAAGGAACTGAAGGAAAAAATTGGTAACGAGGGGTCTAACAAGAAAGGCGCAGCTATCGTGGGGAGGGAAGTTGCTGAGAGGGCCTTGAAAAAGGGCATAAAGAAGGTTGTATTTGACAGGAACGGATTCCTTTACCATGGGAGAGTGAAGGCGTTATCAGAGGCTGCCCGTGAAGGGGGCTTGGAGTTTTGATGTAGAAAAACTTAGAAAGCTTGGACTGGAGAGTGATTGCTGGTCATGATAACAGGGAGAGATCCATTGTACAAGGAACAGGAAGAAGTTGAATACATAGAAAAAGTGGTCCACATCAGCCGGGTGGCAAAGGTGGTAAAGGGTGGACGCCGTTTCAGCTTTAGCGCCATTGTGGTTGTGGGAGATGGCAAGGGAACAGTTGGCAGCGCACTTGGAAAAGCCAATGAGGTGCCAGAGGCAATCAGAAAAGGAATAGAAAAGGCCAAGAGAGATATGCAACCTGTGGCCCTTGCTGATTCTACCATTCCCCATGAAGTTATAGGGAAATGGGGGGCAGGTAGGGTACTGCTCAAGCCAGCCAGGCCTGGTACAGGGATAATCGCGGGCGGTGCAGTAAGGGCGGTACTTGAGGCGGTGGGCATACAGAACATCCTTACAAAGTGTCTTGGGTCGAACAATCCTCACAATGTGGTTAAGGCCACGATAATGGGCTTACGTTCCCTGAAGAGCCCCGAGGAGATTGCCAAGAGACGAAACAAAACGGTGGAAGAAATTGTTAAATAAATTGGGGTAGATTGATTCGGGAAAACGCCATGGCTGATAAGATAAGGGTGACGCTAGTTAAAAGCGGAATAGGTTACAACAAGAAGATAAGAGAAACGTTGAAAGGGCTTGGGCTTACCAAGCTATACAAGACCGTAGAGTTGGAGAATACTCCTGCTATTAGGGGTATGATCAAGAAAGTCTCGTTTCTGCTAAAAATCGGATAGCGATATAGGGTAAGAACATGAAGATTCATGAATTGGCGCCTGCTGAAGGCTCACGAAAAAAACGAAAAAGGGTCGGGAGAGGGCCCGGATCGGGTCACGGGAAGACTTCTTGCAAGGGGCACAAGGGGCAAAAGGCCCGTTCCGGTGGAGGACCAGCGCCGGGATTCGAGGGCGGCCAGATGCCATTACACAGGAGGCTTCCGAAAAGGGGATTTACCAACATCTTCCGCACTGAATACGTGACTGTTAACGTAAAAGACCTAGATCAATTTGAGCCCAACACCACAGTAGACATAGAGATGTTGCGTCAGTCAGGGCTCATTAAAAAAATAAAGGACGGAGTAAAGTTGCTAGGCGATGGTGAGGTTAAAAAGCCTCTGATAGTAAGGGTGCACAAGGCATCCATTTCAGCAGTTCAAAAGATTGAAGCTGCCGGAGGGAAGGTGGAGCTACTTTAAGGGGGCCTGAAGACAGGAAGAACAATTGATTAACTCCACAAGAACACGTGCGGATAAAGGAAAAATAGGTTGATTGGCGGTCTGCAAAATATAACTAAGATCCCAGAGCTGAAAAGGCGAATACTGTTCACCTTTTTCATGTTGGCCGTATACCGATTGGGGTGTCATATCCCGACGCCGGGAATAAACGGGGCCGCTCTTTCGGCCTTTTTTGGGGCAAAGCAAGGCACGCTTTTTGGGCTCTTTGACATGTTTTCAGGGGGTGCACTGCGAAGAATGTCGGTGATGGCCCTGGGTATCATGCCTTATATTAGCGCGGCGATTATTTTAGAGTTGCTGGCTGTTGTTGTCCCTTACTTGGAAAAGTTGAACAAGGAAGGAGAGCAGGGAAGAAAGAAAATAACGCAGTATACCCGCTATGGAACCGTCCTTCTTTGCCTGGTGCAGGGTTTTGGCATCGCCATAGGCCTGGAAAGAATGTCCAGCCCAGGTGGTGTGGCGGTTGTCCCGGTAGGGGGCTGGGGATTTAGACTACTCACTATGATCACCTTGACGGCTGGTACCGTGTTTCTGATGTGGCTTGGCGAGCAAATAACAGAAAGAGGCATAGGTAATGGGATCTCTGTGATAATATTTGCGGGAATTGTTGCTCGTTTTCCAACGGCGGTGGCAAACACGTTCCGGCTGATGTCAACAGGGGAGCTGACCCCATTTTTTATGATAATCATACTCGCTTTGATGATAACAGTGGTGGCGGTGATCGTCTTTGTTGAGACAGGGCAGAGGCGGATCCCTGTTCAGTATGCAAAGCGAGTTGTGGGACGGAAGATGTACGGGGGGCAAAGTACGCATTTACCATTGAAGGTCAACACCGCGGGAGTTATCCCCCCGATCTTTGCTTCCTCAATCATAATGTTTCCGGCTACTATTGCTAATTTTTTGAATACTAGAAATATCCCTTGGCTTCAAACAATTGTAAATTTCCTGGCTCCGGGTCACATTGTATACATCTTGATTTATGTGATATTTATCTTCTTCTTTTGCTATTTTTACACTGCGGTGCATTTTAATCCCGTGGATGTTGCGGATAACATGAAGCGATATGGGGGGTTTATACCAGGAATAAGACCTGGAAAGAATACCGCAGACTATATTGACAGGGTGCTTACGAGAATTACTTTTTTCGGCGCCATTTACGTCTCAGCGATTTGTGTATTGCCTCAAATTCTGATTTATAAGCTGAATGTTCCGTTTTATTTTGGCGGTACTGCCTTGCTTATCGTGGTGGGAGTGGCCATTGATACCATGAATCAGATTGAAGCTCATATGCTGACGAGGCACTACGAAGGGTTCATGAAAAAGGGCTTCGGAAGAACACGGTAGGAGATTAGATTCCGGATTAACCTCACAATCGCTTCGAGGGGATTATGGCAAAAGAAGAAGGCATTGAGGTAGAGGGAGTTGTCATTGAGACATTGCCGAATGCAATGTTTAGGGTGGAGCTGAAGAATGGGCATCGGGTTCTGGCTCATATATCCGGCAAAATGAGGATGCATTTTATAAAGATTTTGCCCGGTGACACCGTTGTGGTGGAGCTTTCACCGTACGACTTGAACCGGGGGAGAATAATATATAGAGGGCACAAAGAGGAGAGATAAGGCTGCTCGTGTGCATGAAAGGTGCACACTGCACCAACCAATTTGGCGGAACGCAATGTAGAAACGTGGGACATGGAGTAAAAAAATGAAAGTAAGACCTTCGGTTAAAAAAATATGTAATAAGTGTAAAATCATTCGTCGCAAGGGCGTGATGAGAGTAATATGTGAGAACCCTCGTCACAAGCAGAGACAGGGTTAAACAAGCGGGTCGGAAGGAGTTGCAAATTGGCAAGAATAGCAGGAGTTGATTTACCTAAAGGAAAGAGGATAGAGATAGCTCTTACCTATATTTACGGTATAGGCCGCAGCTCGGCCCAAAAGATCCTTACTGAGGCTGGGATTGATTGGGATACCAAGTCTGACGAGCTTACTGGTGAGCAGATAACTGCCATCCGCAGGATTATTGACGAAAAGTACAAAGTGGAAGGAGACCTCAGGAGAGAGGTTTCCATGAACATCAAGCGGCTCATGGACCTCGGGGCATACAGGGGCCTGAGACATAGAAGGGGGCTTCCTGTCAGGGGTCAACGAACAAGTACGAACGCCAGGACCAGGAAAGGGCCCAGAAGGGCTGTGATGGGAAAGAAGAAGAAATAAGCGATATCTAAGGAAGAAAAATGGCAAAAGCAGTTAGAAAAAGAGGGAAGGCGAGAAAAGAAAAGAAGAATGTGCCTACAGGTATCATTCATATTCAATCTACTTTCAACAATACGATTGTTACCGTAACCGATAACGACGGGAACGTCATAGCCCAATCCAGCGCGGGGCGCGTGGGGTTTAAGGGGTCAAGGAAAAGTACCCCGTTTGCAGCCCAGATGGCCGCCCAAGACGCCCTGAAACAGGCCATGGAGCAAGGGCTTAAGGTGGCAGAAGTGAGGATAAAGGGCCCGGGCGTGGGTCGGGAAGCCGCACTGAGGGCATTGCAGATGGAAGGTTTCACAGTAAGCGTTATCAGGGATGTTACCCCGATTCCCCATAACGGGTGTAGGCCACCCAAGAGGAGAAGGGTCTAGTTAAAAGACACAGAAGATCCGGGAGGAATACTGTTGGCAAGATATAGAGGTTCGGTCTGCAGGTTATGCAGGCGAGAAAACTTGAAGCTTTTTTTGAAAGGCGACAGATGCTATAGCGACAAGTGCGCATTTGAGCGCAGGCCATACCCTCCTGGCCAACATGGCCAGAGAAGGGGTGGAAAGTATTCAGACTATAGGTTGCAGCTCAGGGAGAAGCAGAAGGTAAAGAGAATTTATGGCGTGCTTGAGACCCAATTCAGGGGTTACTATAGGCGTGCCGAGCGGCAAAAGGGGATTACCGGAACAAATCTCCTTTTATTGCTTGAGCGAAGGCTTGATAATGTAGTCTATCGGATGGGTTTTGCTTCTTCCAGAAACCAAGCAAGGCAACTTGTTAGGCATAATCACTTCCTGGTGAATGGGCGAAAGGTCAATATTCCTTCATATCTGTTGAAACCGGGGGATGTGGTTGAAGTCAGGGAAAAGAGCAGAACTGTGCCGCCGATCGTGGAGGCCATGGAAACGGTTGTACGCAGAGGTATCCCAAACTGGATTGAAGTGGAAAAGGAGAAATTCAGGGGCACCTTTAAGGCCCTGCCGAGCAGGGAAGATTTGACGATGCCTATCCAAGAGCAACTCATTGTTGAGCTGTACTCCAAGTAAACAGTTTTGCATCTCTTTGCCCACAAGCTTGTACTTGGGGGTGAGAGGATGGGTAATAGAAACAAAAAGACGTCAGACAACGGGAGGCCTCTTTTGAGCGATTTAAAAGCAAGAAACTGGCGAGAGCTTATAAAACCAAAGAGAATAGAGATCGATCAGGATTCCTATTCCAATACCTACGGCAAGTTCGTGTGTGAACCTTTGGAGAGGGGCTTTGGGATTACCATTGGTAATTCCTTGAGGAGGATTTTGCTTTCCTCACTCCAGGGTGCTGCGATTGTATCGGTGAAGTTTGACGGCGTGCTTCACGAATTTTCCACCATTCCCGGCGTGCTTGAGGATGTCACGGACATAATACTGAATCTTAAGGAAATTCGCTTCAAACTCCTGGATGTGGAAGAGGCGACTCTTCATTTGTCCAAGGAAGGTGAGGGAGTGGCGAAGGCCGGGGATATTGACACCCATGGAATGGCCGAGGTACTGAATCCTGATCAGCATATTGCAACCCTCAACAAGGAGGCGAAGCTAAATATAGAGATGGTTGTGAGGTTGGGCAAAGGCTACGTACCTGCTGAACGCCTTAAAACCAAAGATGCACCAATCGGCGTGATTCCGGTTGATGCGGTGTTTTCCCCGATAAAGAAAGTTAATTATGTTGTGACTAATGCCAGGGTGGGACAAATCACAGATTACGACAAGCTCACCCTGGAAGTGTGGACGGACGGCAGTGTGTTACCCGACGACGCCGTGGCCTTTGCCGCTAAGATTTTGAAGGAGCAAATGACCCCTTTTATTAACTTTGAGGAAGAACCTGAGCCTATTGAAGAAGAGGAAGAGGAAAAAGAAGAACCCTTGAACGAGAATCTTTTTAGGCCCGTATCAGAACTTGAACTCTCAGTGCGCTCTGCCAACTGCCTTAAGAACGCCAATATTACCTATATTGGGGAACTGGTGCAGAAAACCGAGGCGGAGATGCTGAAGACAAAGAATTTCGGGCGCAAATCTCTCAATGAGATAAAGTCGATCTTGGAGGAGATGGGATTGCATCTCGGCATGAAACTTGAGAACTTTCAAGTTCCTCCGAAGCCAGGAGAGACAGAAGAGGGTTCTGAAGAGGGAGAAAAGGCCCAGGAAGCAAAAGAAGAGGGTAAAAAGAAATGAGGCATAGAAAGGCAGGCAAACATCTGGGAAGGGACTCAAGCCACCGGAGGGCCATGTTTCGGAACATGGTAACTTCCTTGTTTAGATACGAGCAAATTGAAACTACCGATGCTAAAGCAAAGCAATTGAGGCCTATTGCGGAGCGCATGATCACCTTGGCTAAAAGAGGGGATTTGCATGCCAGGCGCCAGGCATTGGCATACATGATGGATAAGAAGGTTACCCATCGGCTTTTTGAAGAGCTGAGGGAGCGTTTCATGGACAGACAAGGGGGGTATGTCCGGATAATAAAGAAAGGTAACCGCAAAGGCGATAATGCGCCCATTTCCATTGTCCAATTAATTTCAGCAGAAGAGGGAAAGAAAAAGAAGAAGAAGAAAACAAAAGGTGCTGCACAGCCCCCGTCAAAACCCAAGGAAGCGGGCAAGCCGGTGGAAAGGGGCGACAAGGCTACTGACCAGGCTCAGGGCGCCTCTGAAGGGGAGGCACAGGAAGAGGAAAAGGAAGGTTCAGGGGAAAATGTAAAAGAAGAGGGATAAAGTAGAAACTCTTTTCAGGGGGAGTTTTTTGTGATAAAGGGCTACGTAGAATTTCGGAGAGGTAAGTTCAATTATACTGAAAAAGATTATTTGCCATGATTGTGTGTAACCGCACCAAAAATGAGCTCCTTGCCGCTGTAGCGGCAAGGAGCTTTTTTTGTGAGGGGTAAAGAAATTGGGTACATTTAGTCACAAGGATTTGCTGGGGATGAGGCAGCTTTCCGTCGAGGACATAAATCTCATCCTGGAGACCGCCGAGTCCTTAAAAGAGATTTCTCAAAGGGATGTAAAAAAGGTTCCGACTTTAAGGGGAAAAAGCATCATCAATTTTTTCTACGAGCCGAGCACGCGGACAAGGACATCCTTTGAGGTTGCGGCGAAGCGGCTTAGCGCAGACACGTTGAGCCTATCGGCGAGCACCAGTAGTATGGTGAAGGGTGAGACCCTGATCGATACTGCCCGTAATCTACAAGCTATGAACCCGGATCTTATCGTGCTTAGGCACTCTTCCAGCGGGGCGCCTCATTTGCTTGCAGGTGTCATGGAGGCCGGCGTCATAAATGCGGGTGACGGGATCAATGAACACCCTACCCAGGCACTCCTGGACATGTTCACCATCAAAGAAAAGAAGGGCAGAATCGAGGGGTTGGAGATCGCCATAATAGGTGATATTGCGCATAGCCGAGTGGCTCGTTCAAATATCATAGGGCTCACAAAGATGGGGGCCAGTGTTACTGTCTCGGGTCCGCCGACTATGATGCCGTTAGATATTCATAAGATGGGGGTCAAGGTTGAATATGATCCTAGAAAGGCGGTGGAAGAGAAGGACGTGGTGATGCTATTACGCATACAGCTGGAGAGGCAAAGCAAGCTATTGTTTCCCACTGTTAGAGAGTATGCTAAGTTCTTTGGCATCAACAATGCGCTCGTAAAACTGGCTAAGAACGATGTTATAATTATGCACCCTGGTCCGATGAACAGGGGGGTTGAGATAGAGTCAGAGGTGGCCGATGGACCCTGTTCAGTTATCCTGGATCAGGTGGCCAATGGTGTTGCTGTTAGAATGGCCATCCTTTACCTGTTAATCGGAGGGGCTAAGAGTGAGGGTATGGATTAGAAACGGGAAAGTAGTGGATCCCGTAAACAACAGTGTTGAAGAATACGATATAATTATTGAGGGAGAGCGGGTAAGCGAAATCGCGCCAAGGGGTAGCTTTGAGCTAAATTCGGAAAAAATCCAGATCATCGAGGCCGGGGGAAAGCTGATTCTCCCAGGCCTGATTGATATGCACACACACTTGAGGGAGCCCGGTTACGAGTACAAAGAGACTATTGCAAGCGGAAGCTTGGCTGCAGCTGCAGGGGGATTTACTTCAATAGCATGTATGCCCAATACAGATCCACCAAATGACTGTCGAGCGGTTACGGAATTCATTCTTGAGCAGGCGGAAAGAGCGAATTTGGTGAGGGTTTATCCCATCGCCGCCATTAGCATTGGTCAAATGGGGGAGAGGCTCACTGAGTTCGGTGATTTGAAAGAGGCCGGTGCCGTTGGCTTATCGGACGATGGTCGGCCAGTTGTAAATAGCGAGCTGATGCGGCGAGCTATGGAGTATGCCCGATTCCACGGACTCACGGTTATTTCCCACTGCGAGGATTTATATTTATCTGAAGGGGGAGTTATGCACGAAGGGGAAATTTCGACCAAGATCGGGCTGCCCGGCATACCAGCGGCTAGCGAAGAGATTATGGTTTATAGAGACATCGCGCTTGCCAGGCTGACCCGTTGCCCTGTGCACATCGCTCATGTGAGCACTGCTGAGTCTGTGGACCTGATCAGGAGGGCAAAAGAAGCCGGCCTTCCTGTGACTGCCGAAACAGCCCCTCACTATTTCAGCTTGGATCACCGGGCCCTTATCGGCTACAACACCAATGCGAAGGTCAATCCACCGCTCCGAAGCGAGACGGACGTCGAGGCTGTCAAACAGGGACTGAAGGACGGCACTATAGACGCTATAGCCACTGACCACGCGCCTCATAGTCCGCTGGAGAAAGAAGTAGAGTTTGATAAGGCAGCTCCTGGCATGATAGGCCTTCAGACTGCACTTTCCCTGGCCTTCAATCTTGTAGAAGAGGGGATCCTGAGCCTTCCCGAGGCCATAGCAAAGCTTTCATTGAATCCTTCAAGGATCCTTGGAGTAGAAGGTGGAAGGATTAGTAAGGGGCAAGTTGCCGATATAGTAATGGTGGACCATAAGTCCAGATATATCCTTGGGGAAAAAGAGATACAGTCAAAAAGCAAGAATACACCCTTTCTCGGGAAAGAGCTATTGGGAAGAGTAGAGATGACGATGGTAGGAGGCAGGATTGTCTGGCAAAGAGCAGGCTAAAATTCTTGTGGTGGATGATGAGAGCAGCATGCGGGAATTCTTGGAAATAATGCTCACCGCCGAAGGCTATGATGTAACCCTGGCTTCTGGTGGCGAGGAGGCCTGCGCATTTCTTGACAAGAGCAGGTATGATTTAATTGTTACTGATATTCGAATGAAGGATATAGATGGCATAGGTGTTTTAAAGAAGGCCAAGGCAGTTGATCCTAATGCAGTGGTCATCCTTATATCAGCTTTCGCAACTGCAGAGACGGCTGTGGAGGCAATGAAGGAAGGGGCTTATGACTATATTCCAAAACCTTTCAAGGTAAGAGATTTCAAGAGGATCGTTCATGAGGCATTACGCGATAGAAGGGGGCCAAGGGAGGGTGAAAAACGCCAAGATCAGGAGCAGAGGGCCCATTTCGGGCTCATCATTGGTGAAAGCCCTCAAATGACCAAGATATACAATTTAATTAAAAAGGTCGCAGGAACCAATACTAACGTGCTTATCTCGGGGGAGAGTGGGACAGGTAAGGAGTTGGTGGCCAGGGCTATTCATGAGCTCAGCACGCGCAGGGAAAACCCGTTTGTAGTGATTAATTGCGCGGGAATACCGGAGACTCTAATTGAAAGCGAGCTGTTTGGTTACACGAAGGGGGCATTTACAGGGGCCAGCTCTGACAGAGAGGGGCTTTTTGATATAGCCCATGGAGGAACGGTCTTCTTAGACGAGGTGGGGGAGCTCTCTCCCACTATCCAGGTGAAGCTCCTGAGGGTGATCCAGGAACGGACCTTCACCCCGGTGGGTGGAAGGGAGGAACGGAGAGTTGATGTAAGGTTTATATCCGCTACCAACAAAGATCTTGAAAAAGAAGTGCTTGAAGGAAAGTTCAGAGAGGATCTTTACTTTCGGCTGAATGTAATCCATATAGAAATCCCGCCCCTAAGGGAGCGGACAGGGGACATTCCCTTGCTCGCCCAGCATTTTCTTGAAAAATAC
>Ga0164318_10002176_pt1 | contig 18034 bp, 14 predicted proteins | sample GuaBasSedimGuay9_FD_113734 | JGI IMG/M metagenome (GOLD analysis project Ga0164318, IMG submission 113734) | Subseafloor sediment microbial communities from Guaymas Basin, Gulf of California, Mexico - Guay9, Core 4571-4, 0-3 cm | ecosystem: Environmental > Aquatic > Marine > Hydrothermal vents... | reverse complement strand
TAATACATTATTCATAAAAATACGAAAATGGCGTTTTAGATTTACGCGATTATCTGTAAGAATTACTTCGCTGGCATAAGAAGAAGGACTATTTGATGCGGGATAACGATCGAGCTGAAAATCCACTAACTGTAAACTAAAAGGTAGCTCTATAGACTTAGATCCATAACTTATATCAAAATGTTTCCCGTCAAAATTGATATGTTTAGCAGCTGCGATATAGCCTTTTGTCCCCAAAGCATAACTTTCAATTTGATCGCCTTTAGAGTTTTTTAGAGTAAATTTAATTGCATTTAAACCATTCCCTTGACCACTAGTATTTTGTTCAACTCCTGTTTGAGCATGACTATAATAAGTACGTAAAACTATACTTTGATCTCCGGCCTGATATACTTTTTGCTCTTCAAATTTATAAACCGAATCCTTTTTTAGGGGACTACTCTCGGAAGACATCATACTAATTAATTTCCCATCCGCCGGCATACGTATGAATAATCCTTTTGACGTTTCCGTGATACAAAAAGTGTTAGGCGATAGTGTGTCTTTCGTTTGGAAGCTCACTTTATTATGTCCTAAGGATTTTGTTTCGTTTTCAAAAAGAGAAAAACGATTAAATCTACCATCAATAGTTCCGCTTAGCTCAAGCATTTTTGGACCTTCATCCGTTTGCATAATATATTCTTGGGCATTAGGAACATATTCAAAGACTTTTAAGGTATATGTTTCTTGATCTGTCTTTAAATTAAGGCTTTCTTTGCTCGATTTGATAGGAGAAAAAAGAACTCGTTTTTCGGCAGAATAGGTATCTTGATTAAGTTTTGTTTGAATCTGTATATATGTTTCGCCTGATAAAACCTTATTAGAGGTTTGTCCTTCGCGAATACTCATTATTCCCTCAAAACCAATATATCTGGTTACTCCGGCACCTAAAATGATAAATAAAAATGAAAGATGAAAAGCGAAAACAGTATAACGTTTTGTTTTTAACGGTTTTATTTTAAATGTATTCCACGCAATATTGATGAAAGTCAGGAAAATAATAAATTCGAACCACTTGGCATTATATACAGCAGCTTTTGCCGCTATTGCCCCAAAATCATTCTCAATAAATGTAGCTAAGCCTGCGGCAAAGGCAATAAGTAATAGTAAAATACCGGCAAATTTTATAGATAAAATAAAGTTTAAGAGATTCCGCATAGGTTAATATTTGAGTCTGTTAAAGTCAACAAATATACAAACTTAGATTTGATTGTTTATTAAAAAACAATGAGTTTTTTACACTATAAAACTTGTATATCAAAAATATCTGTACTGAAAATTACAGTTTAAACGAGTCGGGTTTAATTAATCTTACCTTATTAACCGGATTACTCAAGTTTTGTTCTTAATCTGAGTTCAAGGAATATCTTACAGAAAGCAAAATTAATAATGTGTAACAGCTTGCTTCTGTTGAAGAGAAAGGCGTTTTGTAAAGTACTTAAAGAAAAGCTATTTATTTTCCTAAATCAAGTTTAAGGAATACTTTTTCGGCAGCAAGTCTTTCTGCCCCTTTAATAGAGAAATCCAAGGCTTTATCCTTTGCCTCACCATTGATATATATTTCAACCTCAAATTGCTTTTTATATCCATTTCCCTGCTCATTTATTACGCGAAATTCCAAATCCAACTTTTCTTTCTGACAATATTCTAAAAGTGCACTTTTATGGCTGATTTCGGTATTTTGCAGATCGTCTAAATCAAAATGAACAGCTACTATGCGTTGAAGTATAATTTTAGATGTGAAATCATAACCTTTATCTAAATATAAAGCTCCGACAAAGGCTTCAAAAGCATCACCATTAATTGATTTAAAATGTTTGTTTTTATCAGTGTCGGCGGTTATTAATGCATTAATACCTAATTTTTGGGAGAGTTTATTAAGAGCGGAACGACTTACTATTTTTGAACGCATAGCCGTTAAAAAGCCTTCATCTTTTAAAGGGAATTTTTTAAATAGAAAATCTGCAATTATAGCCCCAAGTATGGCATCACCTAAATATTCTAAACGTTCGTTGTTTAGTTTAACCCCATTATATTTCTTAATGGCTGCAGAACGATGTCTAAAAGCGAGTTTATATAAAAAAATATTCCCGGGATAGAACCCGAAAATATTTTTTATAGCTTGGTAAAATGCTCTTTCTTTAGAAAGATGAGCTTTAACCGATAATATGTTATTGTAAATCAATTATCCTTTATATTTTTTCACAAGGATTGAAGCATTATGACCTCCAAAACCAAAGGTATTGGTTATAGCGGCATTTATAATACGTTTTTTAGCTTTTCCAAAGGTAAAATCAAGTTTATCGTCAATTCTTGAATCGAGATTAAAATGATTAATTGTTGGAGGAACAATATCATTAACAACGCTTAAAATCGTTGCAATTCCTTCTATAGCCCCGGCAGCACCCAAAAGGTGACCTGTCATAGATTTAGTACTATTAATAGAAATTTTATAGGCATGTTCTCCAAACAAGCTTTTAATAGCTAAGGGTTCTGAAATATCTCCTTGAGGTGTTGAAGTACCATGAGTATTTATATGATCGATATCTTCTTTTTGCAAACCGGCATCATCTAGAGCCGCTTTCATTGCCAACATAGCACCATAACCTTCCGGATGTGGTGATGTCATATGATAAGCATCGGCTGAAAGACCTCCACCTGCAATTTCCGCATAAATATTTGCTCCACGAGCTAAAGCGTGTTCTAAATCTTCAAATATGAGTCCGGCTCCACCTTCGGCCATCACAAATCCATCACGATCTTGATCAAAAGGACGAGAAGCTGTTTTAGGATCATCATTACGAGTTGAAATAGCATGCATCCCGTTAAACCCACCTACACCGGCAGGATCTATTGCGGCTTCTGATCCACCAACAACAAAAGCATCGGCTTTGCCTAAACGAATATAATTGAAGGCATCTACCATTGCATTGGCTGAAGAAGCACAAGCTGAAACAGTTGCGAAATTAGGCCCTCTAAATCCATTTTTAATAGAAATATGTCCAGCTGTAATATCCGCAATCATTTTTGGAATAAAGAAAGGATTGAAACGTGGAGTTCCATCTCCTAAGGCAAAATCACTTACTTCTTTAACAAAAGTAGTTATCCCTCCAATACCCGCAGCCCATATAACTCCTATTCTGTCGCCATCTATTTCTTTGGCGTCTAAACCTGAGTCAACAATTGCTTGTTGAGCAGCAACTAAACCAAATTGGGCATATCTATCGTATTTGCGTGCTTCTTTACGATCAAAATGATCGAGAGGATTGAAGTTTTTTACTTCACAAGCAAATTTAGTTTTGAATTTGGAAGCATCAAAGTTAGAAATATCACCAGCACCAGAAACTCCATTAAGCAAGCCGCTCCAAAGTTCAGAAACGGAGTTACCCAATGGAGTTATGGCACCGAGACCAGTAACAACTACTCGTCGTAATTCCATAAAATGAAATTTTTATTGAGCATGTTCTTCAATATAGGCGATAGCTTCCCCTACAGATTGAATATTTTCTGCCTGATCATCAGGAATACTCATATTGAACTCTTTTTCAAATTCCATAATCAATTCAACTGTATCTAATGAATCAGCACCTAAATCATTTGTAAAACTTGCTTCGGGTGTAACTTCACTAGGATCTACTCCTAATTTATCAACAATAATCTCAATAACTTTAGCTTTTTTGTCAGACATGTTTTTCTCCTTTTTTATTTAACAAGCGGCAAAGAAAAATATTTACACAATACAAAACAATAAAAAAACGTTATTTTATGTGAAAATATATCTCAAAGTGCTGTAAACCAGTATTAATCATAATTCGAATATTCGACCAAAAAATTCGATAATTAGCTAAATTCAGCCGTTTTTAGCCTAAAATTATAATAATCGTAGTAAGCAAGATTGTTCCACAACTCTATTTTCATACTTTAAAATAGCTATTTTTGCTTTTTTTAATGGGTGAAAGATGAAAGATATTAAGTCTCATATTGCCATTTTTGCTTCGGGAAATGGAAGCAATGCCGAAAATATAGTTAGTTATTTTAGTAAGAAAAAAACAGCAACTGTCGATTTAATCGTGTCCAACAACAATAATGCTTTTGTTTTGGAACGAGCAGTAAAACTTAAAATAGATAGTCATATTATAAGCAGAAATGATTTTAAGCAGCCTAAAAGTTTATTGAAAAAATTAAAAGATAAGAATATTGATTTTATAATTTTGGCAGGTTTTCTTTGGCTTATTCCTTCTGAGTTGATTTTGGCTTTTCCTAAAAAAATAATAAATATACACCCTGCTTTATTACCTAAATATGGAGGGAAAGGGATGTATGGAGATTACGTTCATCAAGCTGTTTCAGCTGCCGGAGAAACAGAAAGTGGAATTAGTATTCATTATGTAAATCAGTCTTACGATGAAGGGGATATTATTTTCCAAAAAACAGTTAACATAAAAGCAGGCGAAAATCCTGAGAAAATCGCCGAAAAAGTTCATGCGTTGGAGTATGAATACTTCCCTAAAGTTATCGAGCAGGTGATTTTATAATGTACTAATGTGCAAGTAAGTTAGCGTTTTTTGTGGATGGGTTTTTAATTAGCACATCATCTAACTTATACGTTTTTCTACTACTCAAACATCATATTATAAAGGCGTTCTATTCCTTGTGAGAGCTCCGGTATAGAGATGTATTTACTTTTTCTTAAATACTCTTTACGGTCGAAATACACTAATAGTGTTGGGTTAGAAAAAATGCCAAATTCTGCCGAAATTTCAGGATATTTTTCTGAGTTAATAAAATACAAGTTCATTTTAGGGTAATTCTTAGCCAATAACTCCTTTATTTTTGGTCTTAAGCTGAGGCAGGGAGCACAATTATCGCTATAGAAATAAGCAATCAAGCCGGCATCATTTGCAATGATATCTTGTATTTTAGAAAGCTTGTTTAATTCGTTATCCATAAAAAATATTTTTGAGGGCGCAAAAGTAATCATTTTTATATTTTATTAGCTTTGCCGATAAAAGAAATACTTTTAAAAAAATAGCATAATAACGATTTCTAAATTTATGGAAGAAATATCAAATAACACAAAACCAATCGTACGCCCTCAGCTTTTAACGGTATTGGCAATACTTAGTTTTATTGGGTCAGGAATGTCTTTCTTCTCATATTTTATAATGGGAATTTATTACCATTCTTTTTTGGTGGTTATACAAACAAATTTAAGCGATATGTATTCTCAAATGGGTATAGATATTGATATCGGATTCATTGAAGAGTTTTTTGTAAAAGCTGGTCGTTTTTTCTTTATTTTAACTTCTTTGGCTTATGCCGTTTCATTATATGGAATATACAAAATGTGGAATTTGCAAAAAGACGGCTTACATTATTATGCCATTTCCCAACTTGTTATTTTAATTCTTCCGTTAATTTTTGTTAGTCCGCAAATGCCCGTTTTTTCCAGTTTACTTTTAACTACACTATTTATTCTTTTATATTATAGAGGTTTTAAGATGATAGAAAATGAAAAGTGAACAAAACATAAATAGACCGCTTTTATTAAGTGCTCTACTAATAGTATTGAGTATTATAGCATTAATTTTTAGTGGTATTTTAATTTATACCGGTATTTTTTATACCGAAGCCGAGAATGGTTTACAGGTTTACCTTTCCAATACATTTGCTCGTTTTCCTTTTGTAGTAATTTATTCTCTCCTTGTTGTTTTTGCTGTTTTTTTACTCATATCCGTTATTTTAATGTGGATACGTAAGACACTCGGTCTGTTTCTTTATTTTTCTTGGTCGTTTGCCTTGATTTTATTGCTATTATTTGGAGAGAAAATAGATTGGTTTAATATTCTCGTTCTTATTACCATAGTTGTAATATTAAGCTTTAATTTTTCTTATTTTTCCGAAAAATCTTTTAACCAAAATAAGGAAGAATAGAACAGCTTCTGTAATCATATCCCCTTCTTTTATTTTTCTTATGTATGCATATTATTGATAATTTACTGTGTTTCAGATTTTAATTGCTGAAAATAAAGCGATTAGTGGTATTATTAAATGTGAAGAAATGTTAAATATTTTGTTAAATTCTGACGGTTATGTGAAAAAAACTACTTAAATTGCGCTCTTATTTGGTCGGAAGGTGTGTTCTGACTGGTAAATTACAGGGGATTTATTCAATATAAATCCGGAATTTAAATCATCTTATTAATTAATTTATTAGAAGTTATGAGAAAATTTATTCTAATGCTCGCTTTGTTTGCCTTTGTTGGGCTTCAAGGTGTATTTGCACAAACTTCTGTTACCGGTACTGTTACCAGTTCCGATGACGGAGGAACTCTTCCCGGAGTATCTGTTGTAGTAGAAGGCACTAGCCTTGGTACTACTACCGATATGGACGGTAAATTCAGTTTATCAGTTCCCGCTGATGCTACTGCTCTTGTTTTTTCATTTGTAGGAATGGAAACACAAACAGTTGCATTTACAGGTCAAACTGTTGTTAATGTTGTTATGAACGCATCTGCTTTAGATTTAGATGAGTTTGTTGTAACAGCTCTTGGTATTTCTCGTGAGAAAAAATCATTGGGATATGCCGTTCAGACACTTGGCGAAGAAGCTTTAGGCGAAGTTCGCGCTTCTAACCCTGTTGCTAGTTTATCTGGTAAAGCTTCAGGCGTTAAGATTACGCAACCTAACACTATGGGAGGTTCTGCCAATATTGTAATTCGTGGTAATGCGTCTATTACTCAAAACAACCAAGCTTTATTTGTTATTGATGGTGTTCCTATTAGTAACGTTAACACCAGCTCTAACAAAGATGGTTGGGGTGGTTATGACTACGGTAATGCTGCTAGTGATATTAACCCTGACGATATAGCATCTGTTTCTGTATTGAAAGGTGCTGCTGCAACTGCTCTTTATGGATCACGTGCTGCAAACGGTGTTATTGAGATTACAACTAAAAGAGGAACTAAAAAAGACGGTATTGGAGTTACTATTAACTCCGGTGTAACATTTAATTCTGCCGATCATAGTTCTATGCCAAAATGGCAAGATAAATATGGTGAAGGTTACGGTGCTTTTTATGATGATCCAACCGGATATTTCTTTTATGAAGATATGAATGGTGATGGAACTCCAGATTTAGTTGCTCCTACTTCTGAAGATGCATCTTGGGGTGCTGCTTTTGATCCAAATTTAATGGTTATTCAATGGGATGCTTTAGATCCTAATAAACCTAATTATGCACAAGCTACTCCTTGGGTTTACCCTGAAAATGATTATCATTATTTCTTCCAAACAGGTGTTCGTTATACTAACAACATTACTTTCGAAGGTGGAGACGAAAAAGGAACTTTCCGTTTATCTTATACCAATAATGATGAAACAGGAATTCTTCCTAATTCATCTATCGAAAAACATGTAATTAACTTCAGTGGAAGTCGTAATTTAAGCGACAAATTAACTGTTGATGCGAACATTACATACACAAACCAAAATGCTACTGGTCGTTATGGAACCGGTTATGACGGAGGAAACGTTATGCAGTCTTTCGGTCAATGGATAGGTGTACAAGTTGACTTTCAAAAATTAGAAGAACTTTATCTACGTGAAGACGGTTCTCAATTATCTTGGAACGCAAGTTATGTTGATGATCTACATCCAATTTATTTTGATAATCCTTATTGGGTACGTTATAAAAATTATAATGATGACCACCGTAACCGTATTTTTGGTTATTCTGCTCTTAATTATAAACTAAACGATTGGATTAGTGCTAAAGCAAAAGTTTCTATCGATTCTTATACAGAAGTACAAAACGAACGTATTGCTGTAGGATCTGTTGACCAATCTAAATTTAGCAGCTATACTCGTCAGAGTCAAGAATTGAACTATGACTTTATGTTGAATTTCAATAAAAACTTTGATAATATTTCTGTTACAGGTTTAGTAGGTACTAACGTACGACGTAACACTGTTGAGTCTGTTTATGGTTCTACTGTTGGTGGTTTAGTTGTTCCTGATTTATGGGCAATTAGCAACTCTGTTTCTCCAGTTTATGTTTCTGAAGCATTGAGGAAATGGGGAACTAATTCCATATTTGCAAATGTATCTTTTGGTTATAACGATTTCGTTTTCGTTGATTTAACTGACCGTTACGATGTTTCTTCTACATTACCTGAAGGCGATAATGGATTTAACTACTACTCTGCATCTACCAGTGTACTTTTATCAGAATTGGATCTTTTTAAAGATATGCCTGTTCTTTCTTTCTTAAAACTAAGAGCTAACTACGCTGAAGTTGGTAATGATGCTCCCGTTTATAGTTTGTACTCTACTTATGCAAAAGGAACAAACTGGGGAAGCAATGCTTTATTCTCAGTTAGTAGCACTATGTTGAATCCTAACTTAAAGCCTGAGCGTACAAAATCTTTCGAAGTTGGTTTAGAAGCTAATTTCTTCGATAATCGCGTTCGTGCAGATGTTGCTTATTATAATAACCGTTCTATTGACCAGTTAATGCCTGTTACTGTTTCTCCACTTTCCGGATATTCTAGTATTTGGATGAACTCTGGTGAAATTGAAAATAAAGGTGTAGAATTATCTTTAACAGCAAATGTTATGAAAACAGATAATTTTAACTGGGATATCAATGTAAACTGGTACAAAAACAGCAATGAAGTTGTAAGACTATATCAAGCTGAATCAGGTGAAGAAGTAAAAAATATTATGATAATGTCTGCTTGGGATGTTTCAATTAATGCTGTTGTAGGTGAACCTTATGGAGTTATTCGTGGTATTGATTATGTTTATCATGACAATGGCGAACCTATGGTTAATGCTAATGGTTATTATATGATGGGTGACGATCCTGCTGCTAATATTGGTAGTATTCAACCCGATTGGAATGCCGGTTTATCTTCAAGAATGTCTTATAAAGGATTCTCTTTGAATATTTTACTTGACGGACAAAAAGGTGGAGATATTTACTCTGTTAATACTAAATATGGACAAGCAACCGGTGTTTATGAAGAAACTGCCGGTAATAACGTATTGGGTAACCCAACACGTGATAATATTGTTTCTCTTACTGATGGTGAGTATTCTCAACATTTCAGTGGTGGTATACCATTATCTGATGCTGCTCCTAATTCAGGAGGTATCATTCTTCCCGGTGTAAAAGAAGATGGAACTCCTAACGACATTTTGGTTTCTGCCGGACGTTGGGGTCGTGCATTCTACTACAGAAACAGTCCAACTGCTCGCTACGTATTTGATGCTTCTTATATTAAATTTCGTGAACTTTCTTTTGGCTACACTTTAAACAAAAATTTAGTTGCAAAAACTCCATTTAACAATATTACTTTCTCTGTTATTGGACGTAACTTAGCTATCTTGTTTAAAAATACTGATCATTTTGATCCTGAAATGTCTCTAGGTTCCGGTAATGCTCAAGGTATTGAAACAGGAGCTTATCCAACAACCAGAAGTATTGGATTTAACTTAAAACTAGGTATTTAATTTAAACCTTAAAAAATAGATTATGAAAACAATTAAATATATATTAATGGTGTTGGTTATCGCTATCACAGTAACTTCTTGTGAAAAGCCTGATAATATCAACCCTAAAGCCGCAACATCTGTTCCAGTAGGAACTCTGTTTTCAAATGCGGAGGTTTCTCTTGTCAACCAGATAAACAGTATGAGTGTTAATTATAACACTACTCGTTTATTGGTTCAATATTGGCAAGAAACAACCTACTTCTCTGAAGCACGTTATGACTTCTCTTCACGTAATATTCCTGATAATTATTCTACGGCTTTATACCGTAATGTAATTATGGATTTAAAAGAGGCTAAAACCATTTTAAATGCCAGTGAATTTACAGGAGGCCTTGCTACTCAAAGAGATAATCAAGTAGCCATTGCCGATATTTTACAAGTATATGCATATCAGGTAGCTGTTGATGCTTTTGGCGATATGCCTTATACAGAAGCTCTGCAAGGTATTGCTGATCCTTCTCCTGCTTATGATGATGCTGCTTCTATTTACACTGATCTTTTGGCTCGCTTAACTGCTGATATTGCAACTTTAGATGCTTCTCAAGGTAGTTATGGTAGCGCCGACTTTATTTATGGTGGTGATGTTGCTAAATGGAAAAAATTTGCTGCATCTTTAAAATTGCGCGCAGGTATGCGTTTAGCTGATGTTAATCCAACCGCAGCTCAAGCAGCTGTTGAGTCTGCTTATAGTGCAGGTGTTTTTGCTAACGAAGACGAGAGTGGAATTCTTTATTATTCAGGAGTTTCTCCTCATGTAAATACTATCTATTCCGGATTCTTTGTTGATGGTCGTAAAGATTATATACCAACAAATACTCTTATTGATTATATGAAATCATTAGATGATCCACGTTTACCTCTTTATTTTAATACAGTAGACGGTGATTATGTTGGTGCTGAAGCTGGAGCCGATGCTGCTGCTACTTATACTAACTATTCTCATTTTGCTGATCGTTTCTTCCAGCCTGATTTTGAGGCTATCTTAATTGATTATGTTGAAACAGAATTTCTATTAGCAGAAGCTGCACAACGTGGCTGGAATGTTGGTGGAGCTGCTGAAGATTATTTCAATAATGCGGTTACTCAGAGTATTCTTTATTGGGAAGGAACTCAAGCAGATGCCGATACTTATTTAGCTGCTCATCCTTACGATGCTGCTAACTGGAAAGAGTCTTTAGGAATGCAAAAATGGTTAGCTCTTTATAACCGTTCCGTTGAAGCTTGGGCTGAATGGAGAAGATTAGACTATCCTGTTTTAAATGTTCCAACAGGAATGGTTTACGGTGATATTCCTTCTCGTATGCCTTATCCATTTAATGAGGTTAAAAATAATGAATCAAATTATAACGCTGCATCTGCTGCAATTGGTGGTGATGATATGCGTACTAATTTATTCTGGGATATTTATGATCCTATTTAACTAAGGTTTAATTACCTAATGTTTAGGAAAGGGCTGCTAATAAAAAGCAGCCCTTTTTTTATGTGAATTAAAAACTATCATAGATTTATTGAAATTATATTCATACAGCTAAAATCCTCCTCTTATTTTGCTTACCTCCAATCATTACCAATATGTTTCATACATTTCTTCTCTCAAAATAAGCCGAATATCCGTTAGAGCTGCTTTTTTATTAATTTTACCCGACAATTTATAATAAACTTAATAATGAGTAAGTACTATATAATTCCTCGTATTTTTTTTGCGCTCTTTTTGTTTTCAATTGCATTTTCTCTGCAAGCACAAACGGTAAATTTAAAATTAATAGAAACCAGTGATATTCACGGAGCTATTTACCCTTGGGATTTTAAGAACGATAAAGCCGCAGCTACTTCTTTGGCTCAAATATATACCTATATTGAAGAGCAAAGATTAGATAAGAAACAAGAACTTATTCTTTTAGATAATGGTGATATTTTACAAGGTCAGCCCGTGGTTTATTATTCTAATTTTGAAAAAACAGATACCGAACATATTTGTGCTAGTGTAATGAATTATATGAAATATGATGCAGCAACAGTTGGAAATCATGATATTGAAGCAGGGCATAATGTTTACGATAAACTAGAAAAGGAATTTGATTTTCCTTGGATGGCTGCCAATGCTGTAAATACAAAAACCGGAAAACCTTATTTTAAACCCTACACTATTTTAAACCGTAAAGGAGTTAAAATTGCTATTCTTGGATTAATTACTCCGGGAATTCCTATGTGGTTGCCAGAAAAAATATGGAGTGGTATAGATTTTCAAGATATGATACTAACTGCCAAAAAATGGGTGAAAATAATCGAAGAGAAAGAACATCCGGATATATTGATAGGTCTTTTCCATTCGGGTGTAGAGTGGAACTATAATGGGCAAACAGCCGATATGTTACGGAATGAGAACGCATCACAGCTTGTGGCCGAACAAGTCCCCGGTTTTGATGTGGTATTTGTTGGTCACGACCATAAGAGTTGGAATTATTGGGTAAATGATGCCGAAGGAAATAAGGTTTTGATTCTTGGCACAAAAGGTTCAGCGGGTACAGCAACTGAGGCAACTATTATTTTAAATAAAAATAAAGAAACAAATGTTTGGGAAAAAGAAATTACCGGGAATGTAATTACCGTTGAAAATTACAAACCCCATCAGGCATTTATAAATGAATTTAGTTCACAAATTAAAGAAGTAAAAGATTACGTTTCTAAACCTATTGGTCAATTTACTGAAGCGATATCAACAAAAGAATCTTTCTTCGGTAACTCTGCTTTCATCGATCTTATTCAGCAGATTCAACTAGATTTAACAAAAGCCGATATTTCTTTTGCATCTCCTCTTTCCTATAATGCCGAAATAAATAAAGGAGAAGTATATGTACGAGATATGTTTAACTTATATAAATACGAGAATCTGTTATATACTATGAAAATGAGTGGTCAGGAAATAAAAGATTATCTCGAATATTCTTATGGTCAATGGTTTAATCAAATGCAAAACGAAGACGATCACTTGCTTAACTTTTCTCGCGACAATAAAGGACAAATTATTTTATCTCACGGAAAACCGCAATTAGCAGATAGTTATTATAACTTCTCTTCAGCTGCGGGAATTAATTATACTGTTGATGTATCAAAAGAAATGGGCAAGAAAATAAAAATACATTCTCTGTCTAATGGCAAAGCATTCGACTTGAAGAAAATATATTCTGTAGCCGTAAACTCTTATCGTGGTAATGGAGGAGGTGGACATTTAACACTTGGCGCAAAAATCCCTGAAAATGAAATAACAGCAAGAATAACCACTTCTACACAGAAAGATTTACGTTATTATCTTATGAAATGGATTGAAAAAGAGAAAATAATTACACCTCAGAAGTTAAATAATTGGAATGTGATTCCAATCAATTGGGTGAAAAAAGGAAGAGAAAAGGATTGGCAGATAATGTTTCAAAACCAATAAGACTTTTGAGTTTTAAATGATGTCTCTTTAGCTTTAAAAAGATCTGTTTTTATATCGTTACATTAAAAACATATGGATTATGAAATATATATCTTTAAAAGTAAGCTTAGTATTTATTTTGGGAAGTCTGTTATTTACCTCCTGTAAAAACCAAAATTCCTATACAAAAACTTCCGACTTACATATCAGACAATTAGTTGATACTGTCGGTTTTACTCAGTATCCTTGGCAAATGGATAGTATTGTATCTCGCATAGGCAAAGAAGATAAGATTAAAACGGAGAAGATTTACAAAATGGTTATTAACCCACATGATGATTATGCTTATGCAGCAGGCTTATATTTAAAAACTCTGGAAGGAATAAAAGCAAATACGGTTGTTTTAATTGGAGTAGCTCATAAAGCAAGGAATTTTCAACTTGAGAATAAACTTATTTTTGGTGACTTTGATACTTGGAAAGGGACATTTGGAAATGTTAGAATTTCTCCTCTGAGAGATAAACTTATACAAAAGCTATCTAAAGAAAACTATGTAATTCACGATAGTATGATGCAGATAGAACATTCTTTAGAAGCCCTCACTCCATTTCTTCAAATGAAGAATAAAAATATTGAGATAATTCCATTGTTGGTACCCTATTTCACCTATAAGAATATGGATTTATTTTCGGATGATTTTGCAAAAGCTTTGAAAGAAATTATGTCAGAAGAAAAACTTCAGTTTGGGAAAGATATAGCCATTATTGTTTCAAATGATGCCATTCATTACGGGGATACTGATTGGGGCGGAAAAAATATGGCTATTTTTGGAGTTGATTCTGTGGGCACAGCAAAAGTGATTCAGAAAGAAATGGAAATTATTGATAATTGTTTAATAGGGACATTAAATTCGGAAAAAATAAGACGCTTTAATAAATATACTGTCCAAGAGGATAATTTTAAAAAGTACAAATGGACTTGGTGCGGAAGATATGCTCTTCCTTTTGGGTTGATGGTTGCCAATAAATTAAACTCGTTAATAACAAATGAACCGTTAAAAGGAACTTTAATTGATTACCGTAGCAGCCTTAGCAATCTACATATTCAGGTAGAAGATATTGGTATGGGAACAACAGCTCCTGCAAATCAACATCATTGGGTAGGATATGTAGGAATATCTTATGAATAAAAGATAGTATTCTATATTTAAAGATAGGATTCAGCTCAAAAACCGAATTCTATAAAATTCAGTTTGCACACTTTACGGTGGAGTGTCTTAAAATCCAACATTAAAACCTGCCGAAACAGTTAGTTGATCTCCTTGATAATAAGTAGGAGTCCACATATTCAGCAGCTCAGTTTCTCCGGAAATATCGCTTTTCATAGCATTAATATAAACATACACATTGCTGACTACTTCGTAGCGAATATCTAAAGCCAAAGTTTTATTTTCCCAACTTACGCTTTCCATAAAAGGAGTTCCAATAATAATACTCGCATTATCATCGTATTCTACATAAGGTCCATGTTTTGCCCAAAAAGCTTCTGCTTTAATATGCAGTCCACGTATTGGTTTAAAGGTTATTCTCAGATATATTTCTTCTGCATTATCGCCTAAATAATGTCCCAAATTATATTGGTTAGATTCATAAGTTGTTGTTTCAATCGGATGCTGATAAGGTCCTGGAAGTGTGCGTGTGTATTCCGCCGTGAAGCTTAAGTTTTTTAAAGGGAAATTACTTAACTGAAAGCCACCTTTCCAACTAAAGAAATTATGCACAGTAGAATCGCCTATTCGTGTAAATTTTATTTCATCTGCAAATAAACTACCATAAAGCTGTAAATGTTTGAAATAACGAATGGAAATATCGCCAAATAATTGTGAATTTTGTCCGGCTTGTCCGTAGCTGTCTGTAGCATTATAAGTGTGATCTACCGACTTGTAAATAAACAAAGGAATCCAAAATCCCGGATGATCATAATCGCTATAAATAATAGAATTTCCAACAGAAACATTTACCCAATCGAAAGGGGAAATAGAAAACATATTAGCAGAAATCCATTTTGGACGAAATACAGAGCGAAAACGGTCATCATCCCAATAAGAGCGAGAGCTATCAACAACTTCTGAGACTAACCAACCGTGGATATAATTAAATTCGAGCCATTTAGCCGGCTTTAGTTTTAATGAAATATGAGCAAAAGAAGGCTGTTGTCCACCAAAAATATTAGCACCATGCTGATTGCTTCCCCATTCAAAATGATCCTTTATTAAGGCAATACTTCCCCAATTCCAGGCATAAGTTACTCCGCCTCGCATTTCGCTCCAATCGACACCACCATTCTCACTTCCTTTATAATTTCCGCCTTCAAAAAGAGTTAAAAATTCAGGATTTCCAAAACGAATACTTGTATGGTTATCGCGTAAGCTGGCATAAAAACCAAAATGCTCACCAACGTAAGCATGTGCTTCTAATCCACCATAGCTAAAACTTTCTGTTCCGTTATCGTTATTAATAAAAGAATAAGAATATAAAGGCTGTGCTTGAAAACGAAAAAGCTCATCTTTGTAAAATCCGCCAAAGGGATGAATCCCGATGCCAAAACCATTAGAGTGTTTTAAGATATCGAAAGTGGGGTTTAAGTGAAGAGGCTTATCTTCTTCTAACATATAAGCCAACTGATAAAATTCTAACTCTTTTGATTGACGTTTATTGAGTTCTCCTTTAAATTCCGCAGCTTCGTTTAGTTTTTGGGCTATAAATCCTCTTGAATAGGGTTTTATAGCACTGTTAATAACTATCAGTTGTTCATTTGCTAATTCATCCAAAAAGCTATAAATATTTTTATTACTTATGTGCTCATAAGCAACTTGAGCATGTCCAATATTACTGATAAATAGCGAAATAAGGATGACGTATATTTTAATTTTCATAGTAATTCTCTAAGTGATAAAACTACTTCTTTTTACGAAAAGAAAGAAATAGCTGTGCAAGGTAATAAATGCTTTTGTAATGAATCTTTCGGAAGCGACCATAATTTACTAACTGTCCACCGAATTTAGATTTGAATTCGCGAACTCCATAAGGTATATTTGGGAATCCGGCTCCCATAAAATCAAAACTCGAATATTTATTCTCCTTGGCAAAATGCAAACCTGTCCAAGTGGCTAAAACTGAAGGATAAAGTTTTTTAAACTCTTTGTCGTTACCTGCGACATACCATTCATAAACAGTTTTTCCGTTATAAAGTGGAAGCATTATACCTCCAATAATTTTGTTGTGATAACTGACTAAAAGATATTTTCCAACATTTTCTTTAACGTGAAATTCATAAAAAGCTTTGAAAAACGACCAAGATGGAAGTGGTTTCTTTATTCTTTTATTGTAAAGATTTCTTAGTATTTGATAGAAATCTTTAACTTGTTCTATTGTTGGGTTATCAATAATTACTGCTCCTCGTTCAAACCCCTTTTTAACTTGTCTGATTTTACTCTTAGATAATTTAGGCTCTAATTCGTCATTTTTTAATGGAACAAAATAATTAAGGTGAGGTTCATATTTAAAACCACACTCTCTAAACTCATCTGTAAAATAGCTCCAGTTGTGAATATTTCTGATTTCCGAATAAATAGCTCTTCTTTTTACAAAAGAGGTATAGGTTTTCATTAAGCCACTAAATATTTTCGATCCCTTTTGAGGCAATAAAGGTCCGCCAATGATTAAACTACGTTTTAACCATTTACCAATAATAGGATAGGGTGTTTTTTGAATGACAAATAAAAACCCTGCAATTATTCTTTTATTCTGTGTATTTATAGCCAAGCAATAATAAGGAGAAAAATCATTTGCTTGATGGTATAAATCAAACATTAAATTTGTTTGGAATGCATTTCCACGACTATGCTGCAGAACAAAATTATCCCAGCTTTTATCAAGACGATATTTTACAATTTTAAATTGTATCATCAGTTAGCATTATCTTTTTTATTATCTTTCTGAGACTAAATTTGGTAAAATACATCCCTGAAATAGAGCCTAATAAATTATATATTAAATCGAGTGGATTATATGATCTTCCGGAAATCCACAATTGATGAATTTCATCAATAACAGCAAACAAAAGTAAACCGAGAATAAATAAATAATATTTTTTTACGGAAAAGAAACCGTTTTCGTCTGATTTCCACAAAACAAATAGTCCGAATAATATTGCAAACACTCCAAAATGCTCTAAATAATCTAAACGAAAAGGCTCATCCCATATGTTAATTTCTTGTGTTGGAATATTGGGTAATGAAGAGACAATAGCAATAAATATTAACCAAAGGCAGAAAATGGTTTTCAGCAGCGTTTTGTTTTGATACAATGATTTTATCATATTATTTACTCCTAGCTTTTTTAAATAAAATATTGTAAAATGCTTTAAAGAAATAGTTGATATCAGTTAGTAAAGGGTGCTTTTCATGAGCTTTAAGATAGCGCATTTCAGAAGCCATAATTTCTTCGAGTGTAATTGGCATATCAACATAAAAAGGCGGGATAAGTCCGGGTTTTGACTTTAATCGTTGCTCTTTTAATTCATCGGTATACAAATTAAAATAGTGTTCGCTTAGTGGTCGAACACCTACAATTTTCATTTCTCCTTTAAGAACATTTAAAATCATTGGTAGTTCATCAATCCAAAATTTGCGCATAAGTTTCCCCGAGGAGGTTACCCTAAAGTCATCTTTAAACTTTCCACCTTCTTGCAATTGACTTTTCTCATAAACATAGGCTTGCAAGTATTCTGAAAAAGGGTGCATTGTACGCATTTTATATACTCCGAGGATTTCCCCGTTTTTTCCATAACGTTTGAGTTTTATAAGAGGACCATAAGTTGGAGAAGCATCAAAAACCGGGATGTCAATTTTTCTTGCGGCAAAATAAAATTGCTGGTCAATAAATTTCTCATCGATAAGCTCGAAACCACAACTGTATAACCTGCCAAGTGTTTCTGCTCTTGACATAACACGATTCC
>Ga0164318_10002175_pt1 | contig 18035 bp, 21 predicted proteins | sample GuaBasSedimGuay9_FD_113734 | JGI IMG/M metagenome (GOLD analysis project Ga0164318, IMG submission 113734) | Subseafloor sediment microbial communities from Guaymas Basin, Gulf of California, Mexico - Guay9, Core 4571-4, 0-3 cm | ecosystem: Environmental > Aquatic > Marine > Hydrothermal vents... | reverse complement strand
CGCAAGTAAGATTATGGCAAAGAAAAAGAAAAAACCATTTGTAAAACTCCAGTGTCAGGAGTGTAAAAGAATTAATTATTTTACTCATAAATCAAAGAAGTTGCATGAGCAGAAGTTAGAATTGAAGAAATTCTGTAAGTTTTGCAGAAAGCATACGGTTCATAAAGAAGTAAAGAGATAATAAAAAAGAACATTTTGGGTCGAGTTGGGTTGGGATGCTTCTAAAAAAAGATCTGCTCTTTTGAGCAGATTTATTTTATTTTAATAGAATAAAGGATTAGATTAGTGCCCTAACGCTTTTGATTACTTCTGCTCCACATTTCTTGCAACGAAAAAGATATTTATAAGTGGCTTTTGGGAAAGCTATCGCTCCTCCAGGATCAGGATCCATATCTACCACATCAGGGCCAAATCGTTCTCTATCCCATTTTACTTCTTCGAATTCATGAGAACAGGATTGATCTCCTTGGGTTACTATTATTAGTCCGAGATCTCGTGGAGGACAGAGAGTCAATAATTTTCTCAATATACTTTTCACCTCCTTTTAGATTTATTATAACATATTTAGATTAAATTTGTCAATTTCTTTGAACAAAGAAAAACTGGATTTATATTTGCATTATTTTTGTAATTTCTGTAATATAAAACAAAGAAAAATTAAAGATTTTTTTGGGGGTGTCCGTTAACTGGTAAACGGTCGGTCTCCAAAACCGGTCCTGCAGGTTCGAGTCCTGCCACCCCCGCCAACATGAGAGGAGTAATCATAGCTCCTTTTTTTCAAAATATGGAGTGATGTGGATGAAAATATGTATAATAATAGACCCAAAGAAAAAGAAAAAAGAGCAGGAAAAAGAAGGCAAAGTAGAAGTAGCCGGCAAAACAAAGACGTTGTTCTGTCCTGAATGCCATGGATTTCTTTATCTTGATAGAGAAACCGGTTTTCATAAATGTAGAAAATGCGGAAAATACTGGAAATATATAGGAGATAAGATGCTTTTTAAAATTCCTCGAATCCAGAAAATGAAACAGAAAGGGCAAAGACTCAAAAAGCAAGAAAGGGCTAAATAATCTGGCTCACTTAAGTAGGAATAGTGAGCCTTTTTTGATTGAAAACTAAGAGATTAGCTCGTTCCAAAATTTAATTGTTTAATTGGAAGCCTGAAATTAGCTGGGTTGACAAATAAATTATTTCTGTTATAATTAAAATACAAAATTGTTATAGGAGGTGGTACCTTGAAAAAAATAGAAAAAAGGGGGAGAGAAATGAAAATATATAAAGCAGAGATGGATTTGAGTATAGTGCCTGAGATAGCGAGAGAGGTTCTTAAGAGGCTTGGACAAGAAAGAAACTTAGCAATAAAAGGAGGGTTGGCACGATTGGTATTGCTTCATAATATGATCAATGTAGGAAAGTATATAGACAGAAAAAGAATGGAAATAGAAGACAAAATACATGATATTGATATCATTGTCTTGCATTCCCAGCCATTAGCAAAAAGTAGAGATTATCTTCTGGAAAAAGAAACTGCTTTGAAAGAAATGCTTTCTTCTGTAATTTCAGAAAAAGAAATTCGTTTTGATGGAAGGGATATTGAGCCCGTAAGAGGAAGTTTTAAGGATGAATGCAAAAAGACAAAGACGCTTGCAAAAATTCTTCGGAGTCGGGATCTTACTTTCAATGAGGTGGTTCTTGTTCCTGAAAATGAAAAATGGATAGCATATTATACTCCTCGGTGCTGGCGTGATCTCATTAACGGGATTGGTATGCTAACAAGTGGCGGCTGGAAGACCATTCGCTATGATGCAGGCAGGATGGTTCCTTCAAACTACGGGTTTTTCAGATTGCTTAGATTTTGGGTTGAGGGCAGAGTAACAAAGATTTGGTTGCCTTCTTGGATGATTAAAGTGCATCTAGAAGAAATGAATCGATTGCAAAAAAAAGGGCTCCTTCCTGAAGGAGCAAATCTTGGCAGATATGGTCGTATAATAGCAGAGGAATACAGAGATGCAGAGCCGCAATTAAGACAAAGGTGGATAAGAGCGCTCAACTATCTTGGATTTACAGATCTTCCTTCGTTTGAACTTTTTGCTAAAGAGCAAGAACTCCTGGATACTTTTAAGTATCAGGAATTTAGTTTCAAGGAAGAAGTTTCTTTATCGGAAGTGATTGATAAGATGCTAGAGGAAAGAAGACAAAAGGAGAAAGATAGAAGAGAGAGAAAATCCAAAATGATGTCCTGTGAGCATAAATTTATAGAAATAAATTGTAATGGTTGTCCTCAGCGCTGCAAGATCAAGAAATGTGTGTTTTGTAACTATGTAGAAAATGACAAAGAATTTCTATGTAATCTGATTTTCCAGACAGGGGATTGGAAGAGAGATGTTAGTTCTCTTATTGCATTTCCATCTTGGAGACAGATAAAAAGCAACACAACACTACAAATCACTTCTTAGAGATCTTTAAATAACCTCTCCCTCTTTTTTATATTTTTAATAAGCTCTCGAAGAGAGCTTTTTGATTAACTTTTGAATTAGCACTCTTGACAAGAGAGTGATAATTTTTAAAATAGAGTTAATGGCTATTACTGAGCGACAAGAAAAGATATTAGAAAAAATAGTAAAAGAATATATACATTCTGCTTTACCGGTGAGCTCTAAGCTTCTTTGGGAGAAGTATAATTTTGGTGTGTCTCCTGCAACTCTTAGAATAGAAATGCAGAAGCTTACTGATCAAGGATTTCTTTATCAGCCCCATACATCAGCAGGGAGGATACCTACTGATAAGGGTTATCGGTTCTTTGTGGATTCTCTCTGCAAGAAAGAGTGTAGCTTTTTCACTGAAGAAAAACAAAGTAAAATTTTAAGAGAAATAGAGAGAGAGATGGAAAATGCAGTCAAGTTGATTCAGGTGGCAAGTAGAGTGATTGCGGATCATTCTTCTAATTTGGGTTTAACTTATTTAGTAGAAGAAGATCTTCTTTGGAAAGAAGGATGGAGAAGGGTGCTCTCTGAACCAGAATTTCAAGGCAAAGAAATTACTCTTGAATTCATTAAAATGATAGAAAGATTTGAGAAGCATATTAAGGAGATCGTTGCTCAAGCTTCTGGAGAGCCCAAGGTATATATAGGAAAAGAAAATCCAGTTTTCAAAAGCAGTGATTTTAGTATCATCACAGCGCGATTTACATGTACTGAATTGGGTTGTGAAGGAATGTTTGCTATTTTAGGACCGAAGAGAATGAATTATAATAAAAATATATCTCTTATAAACCTCTTAACTCATTCATTACAAGAAAATTAAGAGTAAATTAAGATGGAGAAAAAAGAAGATACCACCAAAGAAATAGATAGAGAATCCAAAACACAGAAGGCTAGCGCAGAGAAAGAATTGGCTGTCTCTGATTTAAAGAAAGCATTAGAAAAATGCCAGAAAGAAAAAGAAGAGTTTTTAGCAGGATGGCAACGTGAAAGAGCTAATTTTCTTAATTACAAAAAAGAAGAGACAGAAAGATTTAAAGATATTATAAAATATGCTAATGAGGAATTTATTTTGAAGATTTTGCCTGTCTTGGATAATTTTGAGAAAGCAGAGAAAGAGATCCCAGAAGACATGAAGGAAAATCAATATTTAAAAGGATTGCTTCAGATCAAAATTCAACTTCTGGATTTTTTAAAAAATCAAGGCTTAAAAGAAATTCAGTCATTAGGAAAGAAATTTGACCCCAATTTTCATGAAGTTGTTGAAGAGGTAGAAGTAAAAGATAAAGAATCAGGAGTAGTAATAGAAGAAGTGCAGAAAGGTTACATCTTAGAGGACAAAGTACTAAGACCTGCTAAAGTTAAAGTTTCAAAATAAACAAAGGTCGCTTAGTAAGTATTTAAAAATTAAAAAATAATTAATATGTCTCTAATTCCTTATCGTAATCCTTTCTGGGAACTTGAGAGATGGTTTGAAGAAGAATGGCCTTCAATGAAGACTCCTAAGATGGATATTTATGAAAAAGATGGAAAGGTAATAGCGGAGGTGGAACTGCCTGGTGTAGATCCAAAGAATATAGAGGTAGAGGTTAAAAACAACATTCTTAAGGTAGAGGCTAAGAGTGAGACTTCTAAAGAGGAGAAAAAGAAAGGATATTATCGAAGAGAACTTTCTCGAGGGTATTATCAGAGAGCTGTGCCATTGCCTGTAGAGGTGATTGACGAGAAAGCGGAGGCCGAATATGCCGATGGAATATTGACTATTACTATTCCTAAAGCAAAGCCCGAGAAAAAAGAAAAGGCAAAGAAGATAAAAATTAAAGTTAAGAAATAATAGAGGCTGGGTTCTGCCGACTGTCTTAAATTTTAGAGATAGTCGGCAGGATGCGGTCTTTATTAATAAATAATTTTTAAAAAACTATGGGAAAAATATTAGGCATAGATTTAGGTACAACTTTCTCAGCAATGGCCGTGGTTGAAGGAGGAGAACCACGGATTATAGAAAACAAAGAAGGAGCAAGAACTACCCCTTCTGTTGTTGCATTGTCAAAAAGTGGAGAGATACTAGTGGGTGTAACAGCGAGACGTCAACAGATTACTAATCCCAAAAATACTATTTTCTCTATTAAAAGACTCATAGGGCGGAGATTTAGTGATCCCGAAGTTCAGCGTGATAAGAAGCTTCTTCCTTATGATATCAGAGAGTCATCAGAAGGAGGAGTAGAGGTGAAAATGGGAGATAAATGGTATAAACCAGTAGAGATCTCTGCTATGATCCTTCAGAAGTTAAAAAGAGATGCGGAAGAAAAATTAGGAGAGAAAATCGAGGAAGCAATTATAACCTGTCCTGCTTACTTTGATGATTCTCAAAGAAAAGCTACAAAAGTGGCAGGAGAGATTGCTGGATTTAAGGTAAGAAGAGTAATTAATGAACCAACAGCTGCTGCTCTTGCTTATGGATTAACTAAAAAGAAAAATCAGCAAATTGTAGTCTATGATTTTGGAGGAGGTACTTTTGACATTTCTATATTAGACGTAGGAGAAGATACAGTAGAGGTGAAAGCGACAGGAGGAGATACTCATTTGGGAAGTGATGATTTTGATCAAAAGATAATGGACTGGTTGGTAGAGCAGTTCAAAAAAGATCAAGGAATTGATTTATCTAAAGATAAGTTGGCGCTTCAAAGATTAAAAGAGGCTGCTGAGAAAGCAAAAATTGAGCTTTCTACCACTTTGGAGACAGAGATTAATCTTCCCTTTATCACTTCTGATGCCTCTGGGCCAAAGCATCTTTACTATAAGCTAACCAGAGCACAGTTTGAGAATTTAGTAAAAGAATACATTGATAGATCAATTGAGCTAGTTAAGCAAACATTAAAGGAAGCCAAACTGGAGCCCAAGGATATTGAAGAGATAGTTTTGGTAGGAGGTCAGACAAGAATGCCCAAAATAAAAGAAGAAATTAAAAAATTATTTGGTAAGGAGCCATGTCAGGGAATTAATCCAGATGAGGTAGTAGCCATTGGAGCGGCAGTGGAGGGTGGTATTCTCCAGGGCGAGGTTAGAGATGTGCTCCTTTTGGATGTTACTCCTTTATCTTTAGGAATTGAAACATTGGGTGGTGTTAATACTATTTTGATTCCCAAGAATACCACTATTCCTACTTCCAAAACCCAGATTTTTTCTACCGCAGCTGATAATCAGACATCTGTAGAAATCCATGTCCTTCAAGGAGAAAGACCAATGGCAGCAGATAATAAAACTTTAGGAAGGTTTATTTTAGATGGAATTCCTCCTGCTCCACGTGGGGTTCCTCAGATTGAAGTTACCTTTGATATTGATGCAAATGGTATTCTGAATGTATCAGCAAGAGATAAAGCTACAGGAAGAGAACAATCAATCCGTATTGAGGGATCATGTGGTATTTCTAAAGAAGAAATTGAGAGAATGAAAAGAGAAGCGGAGTTGCATGCCGAAGAGGATAGAAAGAAACAAGAATTGATTGAATCAAAAAACAAAGCTGATAGTTTAATCTATGCAGCTGAGAAAAGCCTGAGAGATAATGCTGATAAAATTCCAGATGATCTTAAGAAAGAAATTGAGCAAAAGATAGAGGAGTTAAAGAAAGCAAAAGAAGGAGAGAACAAAGAAGAAATAGATACCAAAACTTCTCAGCTTTCTCAGGCTCTTCAGAAAGTAGGAACCGAGCTTTATAGAAGAGCTCAAGAAAAAGGTAACAATAAGAAAGATTCTGATTCTGATGCCCAAGAAGGAGAATATAAAGAAAAGTAATATTCATTTTAAAGAAGTATGAAAGATTATTACAAAATTTTAGGTGTTCCGCGGAATGCTTCTCAGGAAGAGATCAAAAAAGCATATCGTCGCTTGGCTCATAAATATCATCCTGATAAAGGAGGAGACGAAAAAAAGTTTAAAGAAATAAACGAAGCATATCAGGTTCTTTCTGATAAAGAGAAAAGGGCTCAATATGATAGATTTGGACGAGTATTTGAAGGAGCGACTCCAGGCGAGGGAGGTTTTGGTTTTGATTTTTCAGAATGGAAGAAAAAACCTGGTTTTGATTTTGAATTTGAAGATTTAGGTGATATTTTTGAAGAGTTCTTTGGCGGAGGTTTCTGGCCTCCTAAAAAGGATTTAAAGAGAGGAAAAGATATAGAGGTTGAAATTGAATTGTCTCTTGCCGAAACTTTAAAAGACCAACACAAAGAAATTATTTTGAGAAAGTATATTGTTTGTCCTCGCTGTCAAGGTAGTGGGGCTGAACCTGGTAGCCGTTTAAATGAATGTTTTTCTTGCAGAGGTACAGGGCAGGTTCAGGAGATAAAGAGAACATTCTTTGGCACTGTAACACGATATGTAGTATGCCCCGAATGTGGAGGCGAAGGATTTCGTCCCGAGAAGCCATGCAATGTTTGTAAAGGTGAAGGAAGAATTATAGGGGAAGAAAAAATAGATGTCACTATTCCTGCAGGAGTCGATTCAGGACAGATGATTAAGATCAAAGGAAAGGGTGATGCAGGAAGAAAGAAAGGAAAACCAGGCGATCTATATTTACGAATTTCAGTAAGAAAACATCCTATTTTTGAAAGAAGAGGAGACGATCTTTATGTGGAAATACCCATTTCTTTTTCACAAGCTGCCCTGGGAGATGAAGTAGAAGTTCCGACTCTTGAAGGTAAGACTCTCCTTCTGAAAGTTCCTCCTGGCACTCAATCAGGTAAATTATTTAGAATTTCAAAAAAAGGTATCCCACATTTTAGTGGTTTCGGGAGAGGAAATCTTTATGTAAAACTTAAAATAAAAACACCTCGAAGGCTAACTAAGAAACAAAGAGAACTCTTAGAAAAATTAAGGCAAGAAGGTATTTAGTTGATTTCATCAAAACATTTATTTATTGGTAAAAGATCAAATTACGCTGGGGTGCTTCTGTTCTATGATTCTTTGATTTTTTGTTCCATAATGACATTTTTTATTTTCTCTGGCCAAGGAAGCTGATTGAAAAAGAACTTTGCTACTGTTCCAGCACTCTGGACTTCTATATCTCCATAGTTCATAAGATGAGCAAAGGGTCCTATAATTTTTACCGAAATATCTTGTATATCCTTTAGTTGTAATTCATTAACTATATGCTTGAAAAGGCCCAGTTGCTTGTTTTCGATTATTCTTTTGTTGGTTATTATGATGGTATTAAGAGAATAAATCATAATCCACCAAAATCCAAGATTCCAGAGAATTAAAAAGATTAGACTGAGAATAAATTGCCATATTGGAGAGAATCTCTCATACCAAGAAAAAGAACTTATCCAGAAAGTGAAAGCTAATATCATTGCTCCTAGGAAAAAAATCAAGAAAAGAGGCAATACTAAAAAAATCCAATGTTTCCTTGTCACAAGAATAGTTTCTTCTCCGGGAAGTTGTCCTTCAAAAGTGTTTTTTGAGAAAGTAAAAATAGACATCATTTAGCTATTAATATATCTTGCCAATTTATCTTGAGGTAAAAAATAACGGTTGCAGAGAAGAGTATAAATGAACCCACAAAGAAAATTAAGGCCATTCTTTTGGGTTTGGTTCCAACGCCAAATCTGATCAGATGATAGACAATCGCAAAGGTATACCACAAATAAATAGAGAGGATTATTACAAATAAGATATTTGAGAGAATTTTTTGAATCATAAACCCTATTTAAAAATTTTATCATAATTCAGATAAGAACTAAATATATGGCAAATTGTGGGGATATTATCGTGCCTATATATAAAGAGAAGGGATGTACTTCCCATGATGTGATTGAAGAAATCCGAAAAATTACAAAAGAGAAAAGAGTAGGTCATGCGGGTACCTTAGATCCTTTGGCAGAAGGAGTGTTGGTAGTGGGAATTGGAAGAAAATCAACAAAGAAACTTTCTGAAATTGTCAAAAAGGAAAAGGAGTATATAGCTACAATTAAATTAGGATGGAGAAGTAGCACAGATGATGAAGAAGGCAAAAAAGAGAAGATAAAGGTTTCTCAAAAACCTTCAAAAGAGAATATCCTAAAAATTTTGTCTTCTTTTGAGGGATTTATATATCAGCGACCGCCCGATTTTTCAGCCATTAAGGTTTCTGGAGTGCCAGCATATAAGTTAGCACATCAGGGGAAAAAAGTTATATTACCAAAAAGAAAGGTTTACATTAAAAAAATTGAATTGATTGATTATCACTGGCCATATCTTAAGATAAAAGTGGTTTGTGGTAAGGGTGTATATATCAGATCATTGGCACGGGATATAGGAGAAAAACTTGCTACAGGAGGCTACCTTTTTGATTTAGAGAGAGTTAGGGTAGGGGAGTTTGATAAAAAAGATGCTTTGACAATCAAAGAGTTTAGAGATAGATGGGAGAAAAATATATTTTGTAGCCAACGTTTGTTTCCCTCTTAACCTTGAGTTCAGATAGTTATAATTCGAGGAGTTGATTTTATTTTCTGAAAATGGTAAGATAAAAAATGATTCGCCTCCGTAACTCAATTGGTAGAGTAGCGGCCTTTTAAGCCGATGGTTGGAGGTTCGAGTCCTCCCGGAGGCACTTTTATTTTTGTCTGGACTATTTTTGGGAAATCTGTTATATAAAATTAACATGAAAAAATATAAAGTTTTTCTTTTCTTTATTGTTGTTCTATTTGGAATTGCAAGTTTCGGGAGCGGATTTTTATTAGGAAAATCTTCTGTGCATTGTAAAGTTTGTCCACCCGAAGATGTGGATTTTTCTTTGTTTTGGGAAGCATGGAGAGAAGTACATAAAAAATTCGTAGATCCTCAAAAATTAGACACAAAAAAGATGATTTACGGTGCTATTTCGGGAATGCTTGAGAGTTTAGAAGATCCTTATACTGTATTCCTTGAACCCCGAGAATCAAAAGTATTTTCAGAAGATATCTCAGGTAAATTTGAAGGGGTAGGAATGGAAATTGGAATAGTTAAAGGAGAACTTCAAGTCATTACTCCATTAGAAGGTACTCCTGCTCAAAAGGCTGGTTTACGTCCAGGAGACAAAATAGTTAAGATAGACGGAAAACCTTCTTTACATATTTCTTTAGATGAAGCGGTTAAATTAATAAGAGGACCAAGAGGAACAGAAGTAACTTTAACCATTCTTAGAGAAGGATGGGAGGAGCCTCGAGATTTCAAAATAAAAAGAGATATAGTAGAAATTCCTTCCTTGAAATGGGAAATAAAAGAAGGAGATATTGCTTATATTAAACTTTATCATTTTACTCAATTGGCTAGTTATGATTTCAATAAAGCTTCCAAAGAAATTCTAAAAAGTCCTGCCAAAAGAATAATTTTGGATTTAAGAAATAACCCAGGTGGTTATTTAGAGGTAGCGCGCATCATTGCGGGTTGGTTTTTAGAAAAAGGAGAATTAGTAGCAATAGAAGATTTTGGTGGAAGACAACCTTCTCAGGAATATAGAGCAAAAGGGCCTGGTTCATTTTCTGATTATCCTATGGTATGTTTAATTAATAAAGGCACTGCTTCTGGAGCGGAAATTTTAGCAGCAGCATTAAGAGATGATCGGAATGTGACCCTTATAGGTGAAAGATCTTTTGGAAAGGGGTCGGTGCAGGAATTATCTCGTCTTAGTGATGGTTCTAGTATGAAAATTACAGTAGCTAAGTGGTTAACTCCAAAGGGTCAATCAATTACAGAGTCTGGTCTTGAACCGGATATAGAGATAAAAATGACAGAACAGGATTATGAAGAGAAAAAAGACCCTCAACTTCAAAAAGCTATAGAAGTAGTAAAAGGACTGGAAAATGATTGATGAACTTTTTTGGGTTGTTTTATAATAAAATAATATAATTAGTGATCTATGAAAGTGATACTTCTCAAAGATATAGAAAAGTTAGGAGAAAAATACGAAGTTAAAGAGGTGAAAGATGGCTATGCACGCAACTTTTTAATTCCGAGAGGTTTAGCAAAACCAGCGACCAAAAGAAATCTTGAGTGGCTTGAAAAACAGAAAGAGAAAGAAGAGAAGAAAGCAGAGGAAGAGTTAAAGAAAGTGCAGGAAGAGGCAGCAGCAATAGATGGGCAGGAAATTGTCTTTCCTGTAAAAGTAGGAGAAAGTGGCCAGTTGTATGAATCAATAACAGCACAGAAGATTTCTGAAAAATTGAAAGAATTGGGTTTCAATATTAGTAAGAATCAAATCGATATAAAAGAGCCTATTAAAGAAATAGGAGAATTTCCAATAAAGGTAACTTTCAAACATAACTTGGAGGCGGAAATAAAACTGATAATCACTCCTGAACAAGAGTAGTAATTGTATGACCCGGTATATTTTCATTATCGGTGGCGTAATGTCAGGCATCGGCAAGGGGATTGCAACTGCTTCTATCGGTAAGATTCTGCAAGCTAAAGGATATAAAGTTACAGCGATCAAAATAGATCCTTACGTTAATGTCGATGCCGGAACAATGAATCCCATCGAGCATGGTGAAATTTTCGTGACCAAAGATGGGGTAGAATGCGACCAAGATATTGGCAATTATGAAAGATTCTTAGATGAAGAACTGACTACTGACAACTATATTACTACAGGACGTGTTTATCAGGCAGTAATTCAAAGAGAAAGAAATTTAGAGTATGGAGGACGGTGCGTGGAAGTAGTACCTGATATTCCCAATGAAACAATTTCTCGTATAAAAAAAGCGGCCAAAAAAACTAAAGCCGATTTTGTTTTAATAGAGATAGGGGGAACAGTAGGTGAATACCAAAACATGTTGTTTCTTGAAGCAGCCAGAATGATGAAACTTCATAATCCCAAGAAAGTTCTTTTTATCTTGATATCTTATCTTCCTGTTCCAGAGACTATAGGTGAAATGAAAACCAAACCTACTCAGCAGGCAGTAAAGTGGCTAAATATGGCAGGAATTCAACCTTCTCTTATTATAGCAAGAAGTAAATTTCCTTTAGACCAGCCCAGAAAACGTAAAATTTCTATTTTCTGTAATGTAGATATTAAAGATGTTATATCCTCTCCAGATGTGGAATCTGTATATGAGATACCTGTTAATTTCGCAAAAGAAAGGTTAGGGGATAGAATACTTCATAAATTTGGTCTGCACTCAAGGCGTTCTTGCAAAAAAAATCTCCAAGATTGGGAGAAACTTGTAAAGATTATTAAAACAGCAAAAAAACCAGTGAAGGTTGCTATGGTAGGAAAGTATTTTGAGACAGGTAAATTTACCTTAATGGATTCCTATATTTCTGTTATAGAAGCAATAAAACATGCCAGCTGGTATTTTAGAAGAAAACCAGAAATTCAGTGGCTATCTGCAGAAAACTATGAGAAAAAACCAAGAGCAGTTCGAGAACTTGAGAAATTTGATGGAGTTATTGTGCCTGGAGGTTTTGGAAGTAGAGGAGTGGAAGGTAAGATCAAGGCTATTGAGTTCTGTAGAACCCATAAGATTCCATATCTTGGTTTATGTTTCGGCATGCAATTGGCAGTAATAGAATTTGCACGTAATGTGGCAGGTATCAAAGATGCTAATTCTGCAGAGTTTAATCCCGGAGGTAAAAATAATGTGATAGATATAATGCCTGAACAAAAAGTTTTGCTTCGAGAGAAAAGGTATGGAGCAACAATGAGATTAGGCGACTATCTGTGCAAAATAAAAAAAGGAACCATTTCCTCTAAAGCATATAAAAAACAGCTTGTTGTGGAACGTCACAGGCACAGATACGAAGTTAATAATTCATTTCGAGAACTCTTAGAAAAGAAAGGATTAGTAATAGCAGGAATTAATCCAGAAAGAGATTTAGTTGAAATCATTGAATATAAAAACCATCCGTTTTTTGTGGCAACGCAGTTCCATCCTGAATATAAATCCCGACCTCTTCGCCCTCATCCTTTATTTAGAGAGTTTATAAGAGCCTGCACCAGAAAAAGATCTTAACTTTTTAAAAAAGTCCTTTAATTATTCTACATTAACTACTTTGACTTTTCTTCTCGAACCATCAAATCTTTTTTTTCGAGTAGTAGTAAATTTAACTTTTCCCTCTTTGAGAGCATACAAAGTATCATCGGCTCCTTTCTTTACATTTTTACCTGCCAAAAACTTTGTTCCTCGCTGTCTTACGATTACCATTCCTGGTTTAACAGGTTGGCCATCAAAAACCTTTATTCCCAGATATTTGGGTTTTGAATCTCTTCCTAATTTTGTTGTTCCTGATGATTTTGTCTTTGCCATATATCAGTTATGTTAGCAGACTTGAAAAGAATTGTCAAAAATTATAAAATCGATATAGTGCTGATAATAGTCATTATTTTGATCTCACTGGCTTCTTTTGGGTTAGGATATATAACAGCTAAGTTATCAGAAAAAAAGCCGTTAGAAATTTATAATCCTTATCAATGAAAAAGAAAACATTAGATAAAAAGAAAATACCCACTCATATCGTTTTGCTTCCTGATGGAAACCGTCGATGGGCAAGGGAGAGAGGTCTGCCAACCATTCAGGGTCATTTAGCAGGCTTTGAGAATATAAAACGATTTTGTCAGTGGTGTCAAAAAAAAGGAATAAAAGTTTTCACAGCTTTTGGTTTTTCTACTGAAAACTGGAATCGACCAAAAGAAGAGGTTAAATATCTTCTTGAACTTTTGGAAAGAGGTTTCAGAGAAGAACTCAAGAAATATCTCGACAAGCAGGCAGGCAAGAATATGATGTTGACCAAGAAGGTACGAGTAAGAGTAATTGGCCAGAAAGAAAGATTACCAAAAAGCCTTAGAGAAGTAATAAAGAAAATAGAGGATTTAACAAAAAACAATAAGGATTATTTTCTTAATCTTGCTGTAAGTTATAGTGGTCGTTGGGATATTTTGGAGGCTACCAAGAAAATTATCAAAGAAAAGATTCCTGCTAGCAAAATAACTGAAAGGTTATTTGAGAAATATCTATCTACTGCCGGTTTGCCTGCTCCTGATTTGGTAATTAGGACAAGTGGAGAAAAACGCTTCTCTAACTTCTTACTATGGCAGTCTGCATATTCTGAACTTTATTTCTGTGATAAATATTGGCCAGACTTTAAGGAGGAGGATTTTGATAGAGCGCTTGAGGAATATGCAAGACGCCAGAGAAGATTTGGAAGATAAATTTAATTAAAAACATTTATGATTGAAAATCTCTCCCGAGAACAAATTATTGTGGGAGTGATTATTATCATTGTGATAGTAGTTATTTTTATTGCTGTGAAATCTTTGATGTTGACGCCTCCACCTCCTCCTGAAGAGACAGAAAAAAATAAAGAACCTGTATATGAAGTTGAGATTGGAAATGTTAAGTTCTCATTAAAAGAAGTAAAGGATAGAGGCAATATTCTTCTTGCCTCAGAAAGCAAATTTGGATATCCTCAAGATCTTACTACTACCGAAAGATTTATTGAGGTTACAATACAAGCTCAAAATATAGGAACAGACGATATTAAAGAAGGATGGTGGAATATTGGTGATTTAGTGGACAGTGAAGGAAGAAGATTTCATTATGAACGAAAATTTGATAGATGGATTCCTGAAGGAAGTGAATGTGGAGCAGTTCTTAAGCCGGGTTTTGCTCCAAAAAGCTGTACTAAAATATATGAGGTAGCAAAAATTTCTTCAGGGCTGAAAGTTACCGTCTCTCTCCGCCAAAAACGTCCACGTTATATCGATTTAGGAATATAAGTCAGAGATATAAATATGTTTATTTTTTGTTCCAGGAAGAATACCTGGAATTTTTAGAATTATTCTGTTTTTATGAAAAATATTCGTAACTTCGCTATCATCAGTCATATTGATCACGGTAAGTCAACCTTAGCTGACAGATTGTTGGAAATAACCAATACTGTTCCAAGAGAAAAAATGCGAGATCAATTGCTAGATCAGATGGATTTGGAAAGAGAAAAAGGGATTACAATTAAGCTGCAACCCGTAAGAATGGAATACAAAGGTTACGTTCTGAATCTTATTGACACGCCTGGTCATATAGATTTCTGTTCAGAGGTAGAAAGATCATTAAAAGCAGTGGAGGGGGTTGTTTTACTTGTTGATGCTACCAAAGGAATTCAAGCCCAAACTCTCACTAATCTTTATCTTGCTCAAAAACAAAATTTAGTTGTTATTCCAGTAATTAATAAAATTGATTTACCAAATGCTTGTATTGAGAAGGTAGAAGAAGAGTTAATAAATCTTTTGAAAATAGAAAAAAATAGAATAATTAAGATTTCTGCTAAGACAGGTCAAAATGTGGAAAAGCTTTTGGAAGAAATTATAAAATCTGTGCCCCCTCCCAAAGGTGATCCTAAAGGTCCCTTAAAAATTCTTATTTTTGACTCATTTTACGATCCTTTTAAAGGGGTTATTGCCTACATAAGAGTATTAGAAGGAACTTTAAGAAAAGAAAAGAATGAGATTGGGGTGTTTAAACCTCAGATGGTACCCGTATCTGAGTTAGGAGTGGGTGAGGTTGGTTATCTTGCAACGGGACAAAAGAATTTAGAGGAATATCTAAAGAGCGTGGGATGGGAAATACCTCAATCAATGGTGTTTGCTAGTCTATATCCTACCAACGAAGCAGATTTCTCCATTCTAAAGGAAGCCCTCAATAGATTAAAATTGAACGATCCAGCACTTTATTTTGAAGAGGAATCTTTACCTGCTTTAGGACGGGGATTTAGATGTGGTTTTTTGGGAACTCTTCATTTAGAAATAGTGGTTGAGAGATTGAAAAGAGAATATCAGTTGGATTTGTTGGTTACTACTCCTCAAGTAAATTACCAGATAAATAGAAAAGATAGAATAGCAAAAGAACCATGGGTTGAGTTGAAGATCATTACTCCTCAAAATTATCTTGGTAAAGTGATGGAACTTTTAAAACAACTAAGGGGTGAGTATAAAAAAACAGACTACTTAAGCAAGGATCGTCTTATTATAGAGTATAATGTTGCTTTAGCAGATATTCTGATTAATTTCTATGATAGGTTAAAAAGTGTTAGTTCGGGATATGCTTCTATGATATATACACCTATTGAGTCAAGGAAGGCAGATTTAGTAAAGTTGGAAGTTTTCGTAGCTGGCCAACAAGTCTCCGCACTTTCTCAGATTGTGCCAAGAGAATATGCCCAAAAGAAAGCTAGAAAATTAGCAGTTTCACTGAAAGAATTAATTCCCAGACAAAATTTTGCAGTCCCTATTCAAATAGCTTTGGGTGATATATTCCAAGAACAAAAAACTCACAAGCCCAGCAAAAGTAGAATTATTGCTCGAGAGACAATTCCTGCTTTAAGAAAAGATGTGCTTGCACCTCTTTATGGTGGAGATTATACCCGCAAGAAAAAATTGCTTCAGAAACAAAGAAAAGGAAAAAAGAAACTTGCTGCTCGCACCAAAGTTAATATTCCAAACGATGTATTTATAAAACTCTTACGAAAGCGATAGTTTATTTAAATTACTTTTTTTAGTCTTTTTATATAATCCGTTGTTTTTGGATTTATCTTTTTTTCCTTTGCCAGAAAATAAGATACAAAATCTCCAAAGAGAATTAGATAGAGTACTCTTTCTGGTTTTGTTTTTCCTTTTGCTTTTATTTCCAATATCGGGGCTTTCTTTATGATTTTTTTAATTCCTTCAAAAAGACATTTTATTTCCTTTATCTCTTTACAATCTCTTAAGAGGATCAAAGAGTAATTCTTATCCAATTTCCTCCAGCTTTCTATTTCGTTATGAGCTAATTCAGGAAGGGTTTTGCTTTCGGCTAAATGCTTTGCATTCTCGCTAAGTTGATCTTCCCACCGTGTACTTACAGAAAAATATTGACTTGAGATTATAGGGAAGCTATTTTTAATTTTTCTGGCGACAAGTTTTGCTTCATTCTCTATTTTTGTTATCTCTCTTTCTAGAAGATCAAATGAAAAAACTTCTTTAGTTAAACCTAATGTTTTAAATATTCTAATTAGACTTGAGAAGATAAAGGGAAAGCTTTCTCGAGGAAGAAATCCTTTAGGAAGCTCTATAAATGGGATGGCTTTCTTTTTTGCTTCTTTCATTAGTTTTCCATCAGAGGTAATAACGATAATGCTTGATTTTTTCTTTATTCCTTGATGGAATTGAGTCAATGTTTCTTTAGTATTTCCCGAATAACTTACACAGATAAGAAGAGTATCTTTACTTGTCCAATACGGAAGAAAATATCCCTTTGATGTTTCTAAAGGGATTTTGAGAGGGATAACCTCTTTTAGGACCTCAGCAGCAATTGCAGAACCTCCCATGCCTGCAACTACAATATTCTGAATTTTTTTGTATTTAGATGGCAATAGAATTTTGGGTTTTTCTAATTCTTTCTTTAAAAAAATAGGAAAATTTCTTAAATTCTTGATCATATTTATTATTGTTCTTATATTTCATTATAATAAGTTATTGAGATAAAAAAAAGAGTAAGATGAAGAATGTCGCGCGAAATCTTGTTTTTTGTTAAAATAAAAAGAAATAAAATGAGTAGAGGATTCAAGATATTTATTACTATTTTACTTGTCTTATTATTTTTCTTTCTTTTTCGAGTCAAGGAAGAAAGAATTTTTAATTTTTCTTACCAGCTTCAAAAAAGAATTGAAGAGAGAATAAATGAATTTATAGTCAGAGAAGCAAAAAAGCAAATTTCAGCACCTCCTGCTCTTTTATCCTATAAAGATTCTTTGGAAGGGAACCTTACTCCCACAGGAGTGATTCTATGGACTAATGTAGAGAGAGAAAAGAATGGTCTTCCTTTGCTTCGAGAGAATTTTTATCTTGATGCCTCTGCCAAAGCAAAACTCAAAGATATGTTTGAGAACCAATATTTTGCTCATTATTCAACTTCAGGTGTAGGAGTAGGGGAGTTAGCTCAGCGATACGGATATGAGTTTATTGCAGTAGGAGAAAATTTAGCTTTGGGGAACTTTAAGGATGATCAAGATCTGGTTCAGGAGTGGATGGCTAGCCCTCCTCATAGAAGAAATATTCTCAATTCAAGATATCAAGATATTGGAGTGGCAGTGGGAAGAGGAATTTTTGAAGGAAAACCTACTTGGATTGCAGTTCAACATTTTGGATTGCCTTTATCTGCTTGTCCTCAACCAGAAGAAGGCCTAAAAGAAAAAATTGAAGCCAATCAGGAAAAACTTCGTAAATTACAAATCCTTATAGAAAATCTTCAAGAAGAGCTGAAATCTATTCGGCCTAAATGGAGTACAGCATATAAACAGAAAGTTGCTGAATATAATAATCTTGTAGAAAAATACAATACTCTTCTTGAAGAAACAAAAATTTTAGTGAATGAGTATAATAACCAAGTAAAAATCTTCAATAACTGTGTTGCAGGAGAATAATATTGTGCGACATTCAAGATTGAATTACAAGGAAAGTAGGGGATGAAAGGTATTTATTTCAAAAGATATGCTTGTCTGAGAGTTACAAAAGCTATTTTTTTTTAGTTAATTTTAGATAATTTTAGATATTAGATTACCCTCTCTGAATATCT
>Ga0164318_10002173_pt1 | contig 18044 bp, 13 predicted proteins | sample GuaBasSedimGuay9_FD_113734 | JGI IMG/M metagenome (GOLD analysis project Ga0164318, IMG submission 113734) | Subseafloor sediment microbial communities from Guaymas Basin, Gulf of California, Mexico - Guay9, Core 4571-4, 0-3 cm | ecosystem: Environmental > Aquatic > Marine > Hydrothermal vents... | reverse complement strand
TACCAAATAAAAATAAATAATCCTCAGACTCTAAACATTGGTGCTAATGACCTAAACTTTTATGCAATTGCAAAATTTCCACTAATAAAATATTTTGTGCTTGATGCTGGCTTTAAAATGGACCTTAATTCCCCAGAGATTTCAGCTACAAAAATCTATACAAATCACTTTATTTGGGACAATACATTTGAAAAACAAAAACATATTGAATTAAATACACATTTAAAATATAAAGGCTATAAGCTCGAAGTAGCAGTTCACAATACTACTGATTACTTATATTTTGACAGCCTTGTACAACCAAAACAATATGCTGATAATATACAAGTTCTAACAGCTAAATTTAAGAAACGATTTGCCTTTAAAAATGTGGGGACAGCTGTAATGCTTATGTATCAAAAAAGTAGTAATGAAGAAATCATTCGTTTGCCTGAATTTGTTGGAAGAACAAGTTTCTTTTTTAGTTTTCCTTTGTTTAAAGGTGCTTTAAAGATACATCCAGGTATTGACCTAACTTATATTTCATCATATTATTCTGATAATTATAATCCTGCTGTTATGCAATTTCATAATCAGAATAAAGTAAAGGCTGAAGCACAATTGTATGCTGACTTCTTTATTAATTTTAAAATAAAGAGAGTTCGAGTATTCTTAAATTATCTGAATGCAGGTTCGCATCTAGGAACCTACCATTATTTCTTAGTTAGCCACTATCCACAAAAAGATGCCACTTTAAGAATTGGATTTTCATGGCGATTCTTTGATTAGTGTCATATTGTCATAAACAAAAAGAAATATTGCTTTGGCATATTTTATGACTAATGCAGAACGATTTTAAATAAGCAAATAAATAAACTTAATATATTATGTCACAAGAAATAGAGAAAGTAAAGAGTTTTATAATAGGCTCAGGACCTGCTGGATATACAGCAGCAATATATGCTTCAAGAGCAAATTTATCACCAGTAATATATCAGGGCATGCAGCCAGGTGGTCAGTTGACTACGACTACTGAGGTTGAAAATTTTCCAGGCTATCCCCAAGGAATTGATGGCCCTACAATGATGGAAGATATGCAAAAGCAAGCAGAAAGAATGGGTGCTGATGTACGTTGGGGCGTTGTAACTAAAGTAGACTTATCAGAACGTCCATTTAAGTTGGAAACTGATGATGGAAAATTCTTTGAAGCAGAAAGTGTAATTATTGCTACAGGAGCTTCTGCCAAATATCTTGGACTAGAATCGGAAGAAAACTTTAAAGGAGCTGGTGTATCAGGCTGCGCAACTTGCGACGGATTCTTTTATAAAGAAAAGCCTGTTGCTGTAGTTGGTGGTGGAGATACTGCTGCCGAAGATGCTCTTTACCTTTCAAATATTGCTTCTAAAGTATATATGATTGTACGTAGAGATGAGCTTCGAGCTTCTAAAGTGATGGCTCAAAGAGTAATTGATAATCCAAATATTGAAATGCTTTGGAATCATGTTACTAAAGAAATAGTTGGAACACAGCAAGGATTTATGAAAGCTTTAAACGGAGCTATACTTGAAAATGTAAAAACAGGCGAAGAAAAGAAGATTGATATTGAAGGGTTCTTTGTGGCAATTGGACATAGTCCAAATACTAAGATTTTTGGTAATCAGTTAGAATTAGACGACCAAGGATATATAGTAACTCATCCAAATTCTACTAAAACAAATATAGAAGGAGTTTTTGCTGCCGGTGATGTTCAAGACCACACTTACCGTCAAGCAATTACTGCTGCAGGAAGTGGCTGTATGGCTGCTATTGAGAGTGAAAGATGGCTTGGAGAGCAGTAGAAGACTAAAGGCTAAAGTAAAAAACCACCAATCCGTAGAGGATTTGGTGGTTTTTTGTTATTCTATTTTTTAGAAAAAATTCCTAAAACATCCCATCAATAAGCTCCTTATACTTTACCATAACCTTAGGTCTTTTTACGCTCATTTTTGCAGTAACAAGTCCTGATTCAACAGTCCACTCATCATTAATAAGTCTAAAAACCTTAATTTGTTCGTGGCTTCCAAATTGTTTGTTAAAAATGGCTATTTCTTCTTTGATTTTCTTCAATAAGAATTCTTCTTTTATTATTTCATCATTTGAAGTCCATTTATGATTATTCTTTTTACACCAATCTTTAATATGTTCAAAATTTGGAATAATAATAACTCCGGCAAATTTCTGATTTTCTCCAACAACTAAAGGAGTATCAATAAATGTAGATTCTTTAAGCTTATCCTCAAGATGAGTTGGGGCAATATATTTACCCATTGACGTCTTAAATAAATCCTTTTTACGACCAGTAATCTGTAAGAATTTTCCATCAATCATTCTGCCTAGATCGCCTGTATGAAACCATCCATCAACTATAACTTCTTTAGTTAAATCAGGTTCTTTATAATAGCCAAGCATTAAGTTTGGCCCTTTGGAAAGTATTTCTCCGTCTTCAGCTATCTTAACCTCAATTTTATCAAGGAGTGGGCCTACAGAACCGAGGTATAGTTCTCCTTTTTCTAAAGTATTAACACTAATCACTGGAGATGTTTCTGTTAATCCGTAACCTTCAACAACAGGAATTCCTGCAGCCCAGAAAATTCTTCCAAGACGTGGTTGCAAAGCAGCACCTCCAGAAACCATAACACTCATATTCCCACCAAAAGCATCTCTCCATTTTGAGAATACTAGTTTGTCAGCAATAGCAAGTTTCATATTATAAATAGCGGAGTTCTTACCCTCAATATTATAATTAAATCCTAACTCCAAAGCCCAATCAAAAACAGATCGTTTGAAACCTGTTAAAGCCTCTCCTCTAGCCACAATTTTATCATAAACTTTCTCCAATAACCTTGGAACTGTTGACATCATATCAACTTTTAGCTCTTGAATATTATCAATAATTGTTGCCATATTCTCAGCATAATATATAGATATACCATTATACTGTTCCATATAATTAAGCATGCGCTCATATACATGGCAAAGAGGAAGGAAACTAAGTGCCTTATGTTCATATCCCAGTTTTGGGACGGTGGATGAAGCTATTGCATTAGAAATAAGATTCTTATGTGAAAGCATAACTCCTTTCATAGTGCCAGTAGTTCCTGAAGTATATATTAGAGTTGCAAGGTCATCAGTTTTTATTCCTGATTGAATATCTTTAAGTTCTTTAGCTTTAGGATTTTTCTGTCCAAGCTCTATAACTTCCTTATAATTTGGCGCATATTTACAATCTTTAAAAGCATATACTTTCTTTACAGTAGGAGTTTTAGGAAGAATATCTTTGATTTTATTCCACATTAACTTACCAGAAATAAATACCATACTAACTTCGGCATGATTGAATACATATTCGTAATCTGCTGAACTAATAGTTGGATAAATTGGTACATGAATAGCACCTACGGAGGATGCTGCTTGGTCAATGAAATTCCATTCTGGAGCATTGGGAGAAATACTTGCAATTTTATCACCCTTTTTAACTCCAAGATTTATAAGCCCATAAGCTAAGTCTCTTACAATATCAGTATATTCTACTATACTATATTTTACCCATTCGCCATCAATTTTACTTGCTAACGCATCTTTTTTATCTGGATAAGTCTCACGATAATACGTAAGGAAATCAAACAATCGTTCTATTGCCATAAGTTTAGTTTTAATGTAAGTGTAATTATTTAGTCTTTGCAAGAAAATACAAAAATAAGTAGTTTTCTTATAGACACTATTTAAGCAAACAAAAGCTATTTTTTGTTGCTTTTACCACCCTTGGTCGATTGCAAATATATACAATAAATTGGATATGTAATAATCCTCAATATTCTACTTAACCTCAAATACTTAATTATTGATTTTTTATAAACCTTACTCCTTATTCCAAACCGCAGAACTAGCTTGAGCTATAGGCATAATAAGCATATCATTAATATTAACATGTGCAGGCAAGTTAGAACAATAATATGCAGCATCAGCAATATCTTCAGGATGAAGAGGTTCGTAGCCTACATAAATACTATCTGCTTTGGCGTCATCGCCTTTAAATCTAACATTGGAGAACTCTGTTTCAACAGCTCCAGGAGCAATTTGAGTAACTTTAATTCCATATTCTACCATGTCTATTCTCATAGCTTTAGTAAGAGAGTCAACAGCGTGTTTTGTTGCACAATATACATTACCAAAGGGATAAGTTTCTTTACCCGCAATGGATCCAATATTAATAATATGTCCTGATTTTCGAGCTACCATATTTGGAGAGATAGCACGAGTAATATATAGAAGTCCTTTAACATTTGTGTCAATCATTCTTTCCCAATCGTCAACTTCTCCATCTTGAATTTTGCTTAATCCAACTGCTAATCCTGCATTATTGATAAGAATATCAATGTCTTTCCATTCTTTGGGAATACTTGCAACGGCCTCTTTCACTTGAACATTATCTCTTATATCAAAGCTTAATATTAGAACTTCTGTGCTAAATTTCTCTTCCAAATCTTTCTTTAATTCAAGAAGTCTTTCATTTCTTCTTCCTGCAATTATTAGTCTATTCTCATTAGCTCCAAATTGATAAGCACAAGCTTTTCCAATTCCTGAAGTTGCTCCGGTAATTAGTATTGTTTTGTTCATATTTTTGAGTTGTGTGTTGTAAGTTGTGAGTTATTGATATTTTATAGGTTCGAGTTCCCCCATTAGTACACGAGCACCAATTTTGGCAAGAGCTTTCATTTCATCTTCACCAGGATATACTTTTACTGGAGCTAGTTTTTTAACTCTGTCACCAATCATATCAGTAAATTTTTGGCAATATGCAATTCCACCAGTTAACAGAATAGCATCAACTTCACCTTCAAGAACGGTAAACATAGCACCAATATCCTTAGCAACCTGATAGGCCATTGCTTCAAAGATTAACTTTGCTTTAGTGTCCCCACTTTCTGCCATGGTTTTTAGTTGACGGACATCATTTGTATTAAAATATGCCATCACTCCACCTTTTCCTGTCACCATTTTCTTAACCTCTGTTTCAGTATATTTTCCACTAAAACAAACTTTAATTACTTGTCCAATAGGCAAAGTACCACTACGCTCAGGAGAAAATGGGCCCTCTCCGTCTAAGCCCTGATTAACATCTATAACTCTACCTTTTTTATGAGCACCAACAGTAATTCCACCTCCCATATGAGCAACTATAAGATTAATATCGTTATAAGCATCTCTATGAGAGCTAGCATAGTTATGAGCAATAGCCTTTTGATTAAGAGCATGATATATTGATTTTCTTTCAAATAGAGTATGACCTGCTACACGAGCAATATCATCAAATTCATCAACAACAACAGGATTTGCAATAAACGCGCGACAATAAGAAAGGCTCTTTGCTATATCATCGGCAATGAGTCCACCAAGATTACTTGCATGTTCTCCTATTGGACTATTTCTCAGGTCGTGTTTAAGCTTTTCATCAACTTCAATTACACCAGAAGGGACAGGTTTAATAAGTCCTCCACGCCCCATAACAGCTTCAATACAGCTTAAATCAACATCATTCTTTAAAAGAACATCTATTATTGCTGATTTACGAAACTCAAATTGATCACTGACTTTCTCAAAACCTTCTAAATCTTTCTCAGTATGAATAATATTCTGCTGAAACATTGATCTACTACCCTGATATACCGCTACTTTAGTAGAAGTAGAACCTGGATTAATAACTAATATATGATTTGTACAAGCTTGCAATTTGGTCTGAGGTTTAGGTTGAGATTTAGGTTTAGGTTGAGGTTGAGGTTTAGGTTGAGGTTGAGGTTTAGGTTGAGGTTGAGGTTGAGGTTGAGGTTGAGGTTGAGGCTGAGTTATTTATATTCTAAAATTACTTCATCACCACGAAGAGCAGCAAGTGTAACTTGAGCCATAGAATCAAGCTCTATTACTCCAGGGTAAACATGAACAGGTCCCATATTATCTACTCTTTCTGTAATTTTATTAACGAACCAATGGCTATTTGCTATGCCCCCAGTTATAATTATCCCGTCTATTTCTGAGTTAAGAACAGCATACATAGCACCAATCTCTTTACTCACTTGATAAGCCATAGCTTCAAATACTTTCTCTGCTTCCTTATCACCTTGCGCAACTCTTGAATCTACTTCAAGAGCGCTATAAGTTCCTAAATATGCAAAAAGGCCACCTTTGTGCTGAATCATATCTAAAATTTCTTCTTCAGACTTTCCCGATCTAAAACAATAGCGAATCATATCACCTAAAGGCAAGCTACCAGTGCGTTCTGGAGAGAATGGGCCATCGCCATCTAATACTTGATTAGAATCAATAACACAACCGTTGCAATGAGCACTTACTGAAATACCACTACCAAGATGAACAACAATAAGTTTCATCTCAGAATATTTACGCATCAAAGCTTTAGCATGCCTTTTTGCCATTGCTTTTTGATTAAGAGTATGGAAAACTGATTTTCTATCAAAGTCAGGATGACCGGAGAATCTAGCTAAGTCTGAGAACTCATCAACCACTACTGGGTCAAGTATAAAAGCACGCATTTCTGGATATAAATCAGAAATTTCTTTAGCTACTATTCCTCCTAAATCAACATAATCTTGTCCATATTCAGAACTTTTCAAATCGTGAACTATTGCATCATTAATTTCATAAATACCAGACTTCACAGGCTTAATTAAGCCTCCCCTACTTACTATAGCTTTTATGCACTCAAGACAAATTCCATTTGCATCTAATTCGCTAAGTATTTTATCTCTACGGTAATTTACTTGCTCTAAATAATGGGAAAATCTTCCAAGGTCTTGATCAGGATACATAATATCCTTTAAAAACAATATATTATAATTTTGGTAAATAGCTACTCTAGTATAGACAGCCATTGGATTAATTACAAGTATAAGATCCTGATTCATAGCGTTATTAGATTTAGTATATAGTTTTCATTTCAGTTTGCTAATATAGAAAAATGCAAATTCAATTTTCTAATATGTAGATTAAAGTTATAATACTTGATTTTTAGAAAATAGTTACGTTTTAAGGAGGGTTAAATGGGGATTTGGTTATTTGTTGATTTGGTTATCTGAGTTGAGGGGAAAGTGTTTGAATGTTAAATGTTACTTAGATTAACATGTTTGTTGTTCGTCATTCAACTTTATCAATAATGAAAATCTCTATTTCTCCATTCCATTTTTTTTCTTGAAATTGTATTTAATTCAAATATCTTATTACTTGCTACTTCTATTACTTTAAATACTCTTGCAAATTGCCTAGCATAATAAAGCCTACTAATGGGAATTTCACTAACTGTCATACTTGCTGATACTTCAACCTTAGATTCACTAGATTTAAGAGGCCTCTCTGATATTATCTTGTATCCTAATTTTTCAAATTCTTTTTCTACATATCTTCTTATCCTTTTTTTTCGCTTAATATTAATGTGAATTAAAAAAAATAGCAAAAATAAACCTAATATTATGAATGGATATTCTGTAAATTCTAATACAAAGATACTACCAATAAAAAAGGATAGTAATAACCCAATTTCTATTAAAACATCTGTAAATCTTATCATTATTCCTCCATATAGAAATGCCAGCCACAATACCATTCATCAGGGTGTTTGTCTGGAGGACAGGAAATTACTTTTGTTTTAATGCGAGAATCAATGGTTTCAGCAAAGGTTGTATATTCTATAATTCCACCTGATTTGCATGGGTAATCATCAAGTCCTTTTCTTTTGCGAGCAGATTGAACTCTACAATTATTCATATAAAAGTCGATGCTAGTTTCTGTTTCGTTGGCAAAAGACTGAATATTTACTGTTCCATACAGTCTTAATTCCATTGCTCTTTTAAGACCATCAATACCAGGATTCTTCTCTAATTTAAGCAGTCTTTTTATTCTCAAGGCTTCGTAAGGCGAGAAGTTGCCCCAAGCAGCGTCATTACACTTCTTTGCAGGAAACATTCCTTCCGAGAACTCTACAGATTGAAACCAAACTCCATCATTGGCAAGCCAATTTACAGCAACAGCCTCACGAAGTTTATCAACTTTCTCTTCTGGCATATCAAGTAGTACTTTTGGAATTCCATCTTCAAGTTCAAAGTCAAGAACCTTTGAAAGTCTTTTCATTTGAATGCTATATGACTTCTGCCATGCTTCTTCCATTATTTCCGATGCACGTTCCAATCCAAATTCATCTTTTACTTGCGAATACCACATTGCATAATGTACCATTGTTCGCTGTAGAAAATCGAAACTAAGTGCTATCTTTTCTTTCTTTGTTAGGTTCTTTTCATCCATAGGTTTTGTGATTTAATTACGAGGCAAAGTTAGGGAAATATTTTTTGATTTGGGAACACTGATTTACCTATCGGTAGAGATAGCAATACTCCGTTGACTTTTTGTTTCTCGCAAAGCCGTAAAGTCGCAACGGTCTGGTTTACAATAATTTATATAAATTCAAGTACTACTTGTAATTGCTTACATATCAATAATTTATGAAATCATAACCAGCCTGCCTCGATACATCGGGGAACTATTAGATAGATAACACAGATTTTATTGTTTTAACGATTTATTATTCTTTGTATAAGGTTATTATTAAAATTCCTATTTTTGCGCCCTAATTCAATTCAAAGCAAGTGAAAGTATTTCAATCCATAGAAGAAGTAGATATTTCAGAAGTTATAGTAGCAACTATTGGCACATTTGATGGTGTACATCAAGGACATAGAGAGGTACTTTCACACTTAATAAAGCGAGCAAAAGAACGGAATGCGAAGTCTTTACTTATTACCTTTGACCCACACCCACGCATAGTGCTAAACAAAGGCGCTATTAATCTTAGGCTAATAAACAACCCAATTGAAAAGATAGAAATACTCAAAGAAGTTGGTATTGATTATTTATTAGTGCTTCCTTTTACTTTTGAATTTTCAAAAACTAGCGCTAGAGATTTTATAAAACATTATCTTGTCAATAAGCTTCATGTTGAAGCAATGGTAATTGGCTACGATCATCAATTTGGGAGAATGGATGGTGAAGCAGTAAATATCGATGAATTGCTAAAGAGCTTTAATATTGATGTGGAAAGAGTGCCAGAAATGGATATAAAGAATCTTGCTGTTAGCTCTACAAAAGTAAGGCAAGCTATTTCTGAAGGTAATTTTGAACTTGCAAATGTACTTTTGGGTTATAAATACGCCTTCTGCGGAACTGTTATTCATGGTAATAAAATTGGCAGAACCATAGGTTTTCCTACAGCCAACTTAATGCTTGACTATAAACTTAAACTTGTTCCTGCTGATGGGGTTTATGTGGTAGAAGTTTATTTTGAGGATGAAGAATACCAAGGAATGCTGAATATTGGGTATAAACCAACCATAAATATTGGTGAAAAATCCATCGAAATCCATATTCTTAATTTTGATAGAATGATTTATGGTTCTAGAATTTCGGTGAGAGTACTAAAGAAAATACGCGATGAAATTAAATTTCCAAGTATTAATGAATTAAAGATTCAGCTAGAAAAGGACAAAACGGAAGTAGAAAAGTTTTTTAGCTCCTACTCAAAGGCAAATCAATAATAAACACTGAGCCATTCTCATCTGATGACTCTAATTTAATATTACCATCACTATTGCTAACTATATTTCTCACCATTGCAAGTCCCAAACCCGCTCCTTTAGTTTTAGTCGTAAATTTTGGTGAGAATATCATTTCCTTCATATCTTCAGCTACTCCCTTACCATTATCTTTAATTTCAATTATTAATCTGCTGTTACTTTCGTAAAGGGAAATATTTATATTAACTTCCCCATCGTTACTAACAGCTTGAATGCTATTCTTTATTAAATTATTAAACACTCTAATCCATTGACTTTTGTCAATATAAACCCAATATTTTTCTTTACAATCAAGTTCGATATTTACATTCTGTCTATCACTATACAATTCGGTAACAGCCTTAATAATACTATTAATTTCTTGAATGTCAATCATAGACTTGGGCATATCTGCAAAATCAGAAAAAGCTGATGCAATATCTGCAAGAGTGTCTATTTGTTCAATTAAAGTATTCGAAAGAGATTCTATACGTTCCTTCTGATTTTCAGTATTATCAAAAGTTCGCATCATATATTGTACGCTAAGCTTCATTGGAGTTAGCGGATTTTTTATTTCATGAGCCACCTGTTTTGCCATTTCTCGCCAAGCAGATTCTCTCTCACTCTTAGCTAGTTTACTGCTACTTATCGCCAAGGCATCAATCATTCTATTATATTCATCTACTAAAGCATTTATCTCTTCTATTCCTTGCCACTCAATTTTTTTATTGGCTTTACCAATACCAACTTCTTGCATGTGCTTTTTCAGTATTGCCAAAGGTCTTGAAGCATAATTACTAACAATAAGAATTACTAAAATTGCCAATACAATAATAAGCGCATAAACATTCATTAAGGTCATCAGTAAGTTTAATACTTCTTGTTTAAGCACCTCTTGACGAGCAAAATAAGGAAGATTAATAAATGCAATATTCTCCCCATTACGATTATGGAATGGCAAATAAGCAGATGAATAAACCAATGAACCTATATTCTCTTTTGTAATAAATAAATTTTGGTGCTCTTTAGTCAAATAATTATATGCCTTTGGGTTCATCAAATTAGAAAGAAGAGGATAATTAAATATTTCGTATCTAGTTGATGAGAGCAACCTCCCGTCAAGATGATAGATATTAATATCAGTATCAAATACTTTTGAGAATTTCATCAAAAGAGAATTTAAATAGTCAGAATCAACTGTACTCAGGTCGTCTTCATTGGAAAGCTTATGTTCAAATTCTGTCTGCAAAGCAGTGGCTAAATCCTTTAAGCGATGAGCGTTTTTATCTTCATTCAATTTATTGATATAGAATAGAGTAATACTACTAATTACAGCAAATGAGATAAAAATAATACTAATCATTGCAATTTGTAATCTACCAGCAAAACTTAGCTTTAATCGAGATTTAAAAATATAATAATTGCTAAAATAATTAAGCAGTATAAAAAGAAAACTAAAAATAATTAGTAGATACGAAAATGGTGCTACTTTACTAAGAGTAGGAGGAATTTTACGACTAAGAACATATATTTTATTATCATCTAGTTGATAAATTAAATGACTATAATTTTGATAATCGTAAAATGTTAAATCTTTACTACCTTTTATATTCCACGTAAAATGTTCGGGATAACCATAATCACCATAGTTTTCAACTCTCTTATTATTCTCGTAAGTGGCAAGGGAATAATTAGCAATTTTCTCAAAGGGGTCATATTCACCAGAACTTAACAGTTTAGTAAAGCCTTTTCTTTTAAGCTTAGAATTTATTTCCACATAAACTGTAAAGGCCATATAGCCATCATTTGTCATTTTCAGAAATCGGAATAATCCTAAATAATTAACTTGTCCTGTACCATAGTTCAATAAGTATAAATTTTGGTCTGAAGTAAGTGTACCATACTGAATAAGGTTTTCATAGAAGAAAGTATCACAAATAACTTCTACATTCTGAGGTCTTATTATTAATTTTAGGTCTTTAGTACAAATAGTAGTTTGAAAGTCATATTTATCAAAGTGTTTATAGCCTCTGAAATAAGTATTTTCAATATATGCAGTAATTGAATCAAATTCTAAGTTTTCATTCTGAAACTTAGTTAAAAGCTCCTCATCGCTATATATTTTCTTCGATATTTCAGAGAATAAGTATTCTACTTTAGGGTCTTGATTGATGGCAATACTTTGAATTATTGATTTTCGTTTACTTAGCTCATTATCAGAGTTCAAATTATTTAACCATAAGGATAAAAGAAAAGAAAAAGCTAGTAGATAAACAGTATTGATTGAAGTTGTTTTGAAGGTATTTCCCTTACTAAACAGTAGATTAAACACAGTAGTAATGAGAAAGAATACCCATGTATAATAATCAATATTTTGATTAAAAGTTGTATATATAAGAGCAAATACAGAAACAATAATCAGCATCAACCAAGCTTGATTATTAATGTTTCTACGTATTAATTCGGAGCCTTTACTAAGAATAAATGAATAACTATATACCCATACCCCTATTGCAATAAGCCCAATAATACTCAAGCTATTAATACTAGATAGTTGAGTAATATCAAATGATATAGTGGAATTAAAAACTAGATTTGCAACTATATTCTTTAATAGAATAAGTAAAAAGAATAATACTGAATACAAAAATAAATAAGCAAATTTCTCTTGCTTAGCATTATTCAAATTTTTTAAATAGTCGCTAATTCCAAAAAGCAAAAACAGCCCGCAAGTAGTGATAATAAACAGACTTCCTAATGAACTTATTAAAGGAGAACTAGCAAAAGTACTTGGGTCGAAAATAGCACTTTCATACAATAATTTAGGTAGTTTAAAGTAAGTTACAATAAAAGAAATAATAAGCACAAATGAGATGTAGACAAAAAGGCTAACTATTCTTGAGCTAAAATATGTATGCACAATCTTTCTTAGAAATTGAAGCATGAAAGCAAAGGATAACATAAATATAAAGAATAATAGACTCTGCTGAAAAGAATTAAGTTTACTGTTCTTTTCCCATATATTATGAGCAATAACATCACCTTTTGGAGAAAATATTTTTAAGCTTCCTTTTATGTCATCTACAAAATAAGTCTTTTTTATTATTCCCATTCGTGGGTTAAGCTCATTCCTCAAATATTCGTTCTCGAAATTATAAGAGGTTCTAATGGGATAGGATAATTTTAAAGAAATATTCTCCAATTTATACTCTTTAATAAGGACATAAACATTCTGAATATGCTCCAATGAAATTCTATCATTAACTATATCATTTGATAAAATATAATCATTGTCAGACCATGCAATTAAGGAGTCATCAGAGTAAACAAAGGCAGAGAGACCCGCTTTATGGAGTTTCGATAGAAGTGTATCGTTAAAGAAATTATACTGTGGATTTTTATTTTCAAGATTTTTCTCAATTGCATCCATACTATTACAAATTGAGTTAATATTATTTTGAAGCTTTTTCTGCTCAATAATATTTCCTAGATCGCTACTAAAAAACTGCGCATATACTAATGTTGTTAATAATAATATTAATGCAGATATTCCATATCCCCATGAGGATTTGAATAATAATCTATACAGTTTGCTATTTTTTAACCCTTTATTCAATTATGTAAAAAATAAATTTCAATAAAAGGTAAAGATAAGGGGATTTTTTCTTTAATAATTAATTAATTTTCGCAAATATTAAAGTTTAAGATTTCTAATTGCTATTATCCGATAAAACCATTGTAATGGAGGCAAATATCTTGTATTTAAAAGCTTTTAGATGATTATATTAGACCTTATTAATTTCTAATAAATAAACCTTTTTACCTCAAAGATATTTCTTTCTTTACCAACTAGAGATATGAAATAAACACCTCTGTCAAGTTTATGAAGTTCAATTCTGAAATTCTTAGTATTTCTTGAAATAAAACCATTTTGAACCTCAATACCTACAGAATTATATATCACGTAATTAATACTATAGTTATTATTAGTATTAAACGAAATATTTAAAAATTTGTCAGTAATAGGATTTGGAAATATCGTATATGATTTTTCATTTTTCTCAACATTCTTCTCAATAAAACCTACAGAGCTTCTACCCTTTATCAAGAAATTTACATTAGAAATAGAATCTTGTTGTGAATTAAAGCTTACTGCTGCGGGATAAGAAGCAAATCCTGTCAAATCACCATAAACATAAAAATCACCCATGGGTACTTCGTTAAAGAAATAATCACCTAAGGTATCGGTATGTGTATAGTTTATTACCTCTCCCAGATTATCAATCAGGAAAACAACAACACCTTCTAATTGCCCATTGGCTTGATTTTTCACTTTGCCCTCAATATAATTTGAACCAACTTGAAACAAAATTTCTTTCATATGAATATTTTGCAAGCTCAAGTCCTCATAAAGACTAATACTCTGCGAGCCATTCCACAACACATTATTATCGAAATATGTTGGAGCATAAACATCATGAAACTGACTAAAACCTGGCAGTTCAACTTGTACTTTATAATCACCTTCTGGAATTTGATAAAAGTAATAAATCCCTAAAGTGTCATTAACAGAAGTAAGATTAACGGTATCTATTGGTATTACATAATTATTATTATACTCTCTATAAAGGTAAGCTACGCACTGGTCAGTTGTTTGATTACCTACATAAACCCTTCCCCAAAAATTATATCTCTGTGGATTACCTACTTGAACCATAATTTCTATTTCAGACTCACAATTTAATGTTTCAATCTTTAGTTTTACAGAATAAATACCTGCATTGGGAAACTCATGTTGTGGGTCTTGAAATGAGGAGCTATCTCCATCACCAAAATTCCATTTCCACGATAATATTGGTGTCGAATACTGACTATTGTCATGAAATATCATAGAATATTGACTACTTGATGTTGTATCAGGAGCATAAGTAAAATTTGCACTGCAATCTAAATTTCCTGCCAGAACCAAAATATTTACATTATATGATGAAGTACAGCCATTAATAGAACCAATGGTTAATTGAACATGATACAATCCTTCATTTAAATATTGATGTATTGGATTTTGGGCATTTGATATTGCGGAAGAATCTCCAAAGTCCCATGTCCAAAGAATAATACTATCATTTGTACAAATACTGTGATCCGTAAACAGATAAGTATAATCTGCTGCAGATGTATTTCTTAAATAAGTAAAGTAAGCATTACAACTTGGGAGAGCAATATCACTAACAACTAAAGTGTCGTAATCAATATCTATTTTACCATCGCTATTAGTAATCTTTAAACTAATAGCATATGTGCCCGCCTTTAAGTATTGATGATTAGGATTTTGCTTTCTCGATATCTCACCATTACCAAAAGTCCACTCCCACTCAACAATTGGGAGAACAGAATTGCTACTATCAGCGAAATTAATAGTAAAAGGAGATATTTTATTATCAACAGTATATGCTATTTTAGCTTCAAAACCATTTGCTTGTCCTGCTAAACTAATAAAGCTAAATATTATTATTATTATGTAATTAAATTTACTCATTTTATTCTCTTACTCTTCTTAATTCAAAAAATAAACTAAACCAACTCTACCTTCAATAGACCATGGTTTTATATTGTCATAAATAGGGTTGTCATAAATAGAATTTTGATAATATTTACCCATTATTTCTGTTTGTAAATGCATTTTCTTATTAATTCTAAAAACTAATCCTCCAGACATTACATATTGTATCTGCGAATCAACTCTCTTACTTCCAGAATATTGAAGCATAACTAGTCTAGAAGATTCATCAAGTGAATAAACCTCTGATCGGTTCTTAGTAATTAATACACTATAAATAAAGCCTCCTTTGATAAATCCACCAAATTTCCCAAAATCTTTCTGATATCCAACCATTAATGGTATACGAAAGCTATAATAAGATTCTGTAAAATTGTCTGATTGTACATAATTTACAGAATCATAAACATCAGTATAATATGGATTTACAGGAATAAGTTGTGGTGCTCCTGTAGAGTCCAACACAAATATTGCAGAATCAAATCTTACTTCTGTTGTTAAATATTCATTCTTCCTATATTCTAGATTATAGGCTCTTTCATCCTTAGAATATTGTCCCCCAATACCTGTTTGCAAAATAAAATTCAAATTTCTATAATTTAAACTAATATCCAGGTTATGAGTTTTAATATTATCATCGTTAAGTTTAATATATTCATAACCATAATGAAGACCTAATCCATATTTATTGTACTCTCTAGTTTTGGGATTAAAATCATTTTTTAGATTAACAATATCATCATCAGGTTCATTAGTATTAGTAATTTCAGAATTATCAGCAGTCTTAGAAGATTCAACCACAGCACTTTCAATAGGCTTAACTATGGTTTTCTCTTCCATATTTTCATTAGATTCTTCAATAGTCTCAGTATTCTTGGTCTCTATTTCTTCGTTTTCATTTGTAGCTACTATTTCTGGCTCTGAAAGTGGCTCAATCTTATTATCTTTCTTTTTACTAGTATTATCAACTATTATTGGATCTTCATCTTGAACATTACTACTCTCTTGTTTGGCAATTTCAATAGCTTTATTATTACTAATTAAAGAAGAGGAAGTAACAAATACAGCCTCCTTCTTTGTAGCCAATATAGCTTTTGATTCTTTTGAAACTTTAGAGTTAGTATTACTATTATTAGCATTATGATAACTAGTTTTAGTAACTTTAGCTACATTCTCGTGGCTTTGTTTCTTTGGCTTATCAAGCTTAATTTTACTAATTACCTTGTTACTCTTTACCTTCTTAGGAGCTAGCTTTTCTGTTTTCTGATTAATATCTGTTGGCTTATCTTCGGTATAACTAATTGATGTATTATTATAAGAACTATTATTAATTGTTTCCTGTTTAACTTCTATTAGTTGATTTTGTTCTGGCTTAGATATTGAGTTTTGTTTAGTTGCACTATTAAGCACCCATGATAAACCTATAATAACAACAATAGAAGCAGCTACTGTTGCAATTTTAAAACCTATTGTTTTGTAAAATACTGTTTGAGTAGCAGCAGCAGGAATCCCACTAGCAATTTTACCCCACATATAAGCGGGAGGCGCTTCCTCAAAGCTCCCCAATTTCTCCTTTATTATATTATCAAACTCTTTGTTCATCGTTCGTCTCCGTAAATTTCTCGTATCCTAATTTTTAGATACGCTCTAGCTCTCGATAATTGAGATTTAGATGTATTCTCTGAAATATTTAAGCTCTCTGCTATATCTCTATGGCTATAACCTTCAATTATATACATATTAAAAACTGTTCTATAGCCTGTGGGCATTTTTTGAACCATTTCTAATAATTCTTCGTAGGATAATTGAGATAATGCATCAGCATCTCCACTTTTTTCTATCAAATAATCTTGATATTCGGCTTCCTTAGAAATCTTAAGATTTTTCCGATAATGATTAATTGCTGTATTTACCATTGTTCTACGCATCCAGCCTTCAAAAGAACCTTTATTCTGAAAGCGATCCAAATAAGTAAAAATTCTTATAAAACCTTCTTGCAAAATATCTTCTGCCAACATTCTATCTTTAGCATACCTTAAACATACTCCCCATAACTTTGGTGCAAAGCGATGATAAAGCTCATTCTGAGCATTGCCATCTCCTTTTATACAAAGGGCTCTGAGTTCTTCGTCAGTACGCTTCAATTTATTTTCGGCTCAGTACTTTGTTAGACAATGGTATTTTCTCTTTCGTTGCATAGAATAATGAAAGTATTATCATTTCTTCTTTTCTTTAGAATCTTGCAAATCACAATTCTCTTCAATAATGCTCATCACCTTCTTATATCCATAATTATAAGCATTATACCAATCTTCACAGGCCTGGTCTTTAGCTCCAAGCTCCATTTTACAAATTCCTCTATAATAATAAACTTCAGCATAACCTGGGTTCAAAATTAATGCTAAATCAAAATCTTCAATTGCTGAATCATATTCTTTCAAACTAAAATTGCAAACTCCTCTATAGGTATAGGCTTCTAAGTTATCAGTATTTGCAATTATTGCTGAATCACAATACAATATTGCTATATCATATTTATCTTGGTCAAAATAAATGTTTGCTGTTTGAAAATAAGCATTTGATTTTGCTTCATCAACTTGCGCAAACGATATATTTGAAAATAAAAAAAGATTAAAAATTATTAGTAAATATTGCTTCATATGTAGAAAAATAAGTGGAATTTATACTAATCAATGAACAATTCTAGAAAAAGGCAAATATACAGTTTTTCAAGAAACCCTTAAATCTTAATTTTGCACTATTTAATCAAACTCCTTTTCCCTACCTCGCCATCCCAAAGGGGTAGTAATCTATGCGATTTTTTTCTTCGGCATACCTTTTTTCTAGAGCAC
>Ga0164318_10002172_pt1 | contig 18046 bp, 15 predicted proteins | sample GuaBasSedimGuay9_FD_113734 | JGI IMG/M metagenome (GOLD analysis project Ga0164318, IMG submission 113734) | Subseafloor sediment microbial communities from Guaymas Basin, Gulf of California, Mexico - Guay9, Core 4571-4, 0-3 cm | ecosystem: Environmental > Aquatic > Marine > Hydrothermal vents... | reverse complement strand
CTTCGAAAGTGTAACCGGCTTCGAAATTGAACATGAAACCAGACAGGTCAACCTGATTATATGTTGTGTCAGGGGTTGTTTCAAAAACAGGCTTTTTCCCAAGCTGGTACACAGAGTTCAGAGCAAAATCAAACTGCTGGTAATTGCGTTGATAGTACAGCCCGAAACTATATTGTTCGAGATTCTTATAGCTGGAAGTGTAAGTAAGTAGATCTTCACCATCTACTAATGTTGTGACAGGCTTATAAGCATCATACTGGATAAAAGCAAACAACTCAAGGTTCATGGATTTGAGTTTGGTAGTAAAGAGAAATGCATTGTAATCATCATTGGTATCAGCACTGTTGCGCTCTTGTTTCTTCAGCCAGTAACCGGAAGTTGTCGCTTTGGAACAGTCATACCAGAGTTGAATGCCATCCCACGCGAGACCGACATTGTTCCATCCGCCCGCTGTAAAAGCGCGCTGACTACCGAGTTTCACTTCAAAACGACCAGCTTTTAAACCAAGTCCATTATTCCACAGCTTGTCGATCTTAAAATAAGCCTGGTGAACTTCAGCGTTCTTTCCATCGGTGCATGATCCTGAATACCAAGCCCCATCCTGGGTTGTGCTGCCCAACATACGGCTGTCTTGGAACTGTACAAACGCGGAAGCGTTTTCTTTTGTTGCCTTGACATTAACGCGGGTACGTAGAATTGTATACTCCTGAGTATTCTGCTCACCCGTAATGGCTTTGCTTTTGACTTCGTTTCTTGCTCTTACCTGAGCTGAGACATCGAACTTCGTCTCTGCAGCCACCAGACCGCACAGAAAAAGCAGAGTCAGCGTGACCGATAAGAGTCTGAGCATCTTTGTCATGATTCACTCCTTTTAGTGGTTTTTAAAATCACATTATTTTCAAATACATTCAACAAGTTTCGTTATCTCCTCCAACAGTTTCTTTGTTTTTGTTATCAGTTTGCAATAATCCTCTCATTTTCAAAAAGAACAAACTTTATAACTTCATACTTTGCAACAAGAATTTTTCAATTTTTACAGTCTGTATAACGATAGGGAGTTTATACATTAATGGGTACAGCTTTGGGTGTGGTTGCCGGATAGGATGATTAATAGGATGTCTCACCCGTGATCAAAGTCGGAGGGTAGCTTGGGAGTGCAAGTAACTAGTTGCAGGGCTATCACTTAAAAAAAGAGCAAACCCCAACCAGTGCGTTCTGGCTGGGGTTTGCTTCCACTTGTTAGGAACTCAAACTCAAAGAAAAAACTGTTGTTCAAACTCTCATTTCTTTATACTTGTAACCCTTGTTGGAGTTTCATTTTTCTGAATAGTTGACATAATTCACCTTTTAAGTCTACTATAATCAAAAAAACAGGAGACCGAGGCTCTATCTTCATGATTTTAGAGAGTGCAGGAGGATTACTGTTTGATCATTATTTCCCAAAGGGACATAAATCAAAGGATTCTTCCTCTTGCCAAAGTATCTCTTGAACATTTAATTGAGAACCATCGACAGCCGATAAGCGTAACTACCATAAGACCGCATGTACGGAGCAATTACAGATGGATTACAAGGTACGAACCAGAGTCCGACAAATAGTAGTCGAAGACAAGATACCCGTTGATTCGCAGATTACAATTCTGGGTCTTACGCGCACAGTGCGCATCAGCAAAAATGTTGCCTTTATCGAAATTAACGATGGATCCTGTATGACGAGTATCCAGACCGTGATTCCAGAGCCGGAGAAGTTTCCGGTCCTGGATAAAATCCTGACCGGAGCAGCGGTACGGGTAAAGGGCAAACTGGTTACGTCCCAAGGTAAGGGGCAGAAATACGAAGTTGCAGTTGAATCGCTGGACCTGATAGGTGAAGCTGGCGCTGATTATCCATTACAAAAAAAGCGGCATAGTTTTGAGTTTCTTCGTGAGATTGCCCATCTGCGCCCGCGTACAAACACTTTCGGGGCAGTCAACCGGGTGCGCTCCCGACTGGCCTATGCTATTCATAAGTATTACCAGGATCGCGGCTTTTACTATATTCATACTCCGGTTATCACTGCCTCCGACTGCGAAGGCGCCGGCGATTTGTTCCGTGTGACTACTTTCGATCTGGACGCCGTTCCGAAAAAAGAAGGAAAAATCGACTGGGAAAGCGATTTCTTTGCTACAGAGGCTTATTTAACTGTGTCCGGCCAACTCGAGGGCGAGTTGTTGGCTACTGCGTTAGGTGATATCTACACTTTCGGACCAACATTTCGAGCCGAGAATTCCAACACCACGCGGCACGCTTCAGAGTTTTGGATGATCGAACCTGAGATGGCCTGGGCCGAACTCGATGACAACATGCACCTCGCCGAGGATTTCCTGAAATATCTGTTCCGGTTTGCTCTGGAGGATTGTTCCGACGATATAGATTTCTTCAATAAGTGGATCGACAAGGAGCTTATTGCTACTCTCGAAGGCTGTATCAAGTTTGAGTTTGAGCGTATTTCGTACACTGACGCCATTAAGCTGTTGGAGAAATCGAGTGAAAAATTTGAATTCCCGGTTAAATGGGGAATCGATCTTCAGACCGAACACGAACGCTACCTGACTGAGAAGGTGTTCAAGAAACCTGTAATTGTCTTTGACTACCCTCTCGATATCAAAGCTTTCTACATGCGGGTCAGCGACGATTGGAAGACAGTGCGGGCAATGGATGTGCTGGTTCCACGAGTCGGAGAGATTATTGGCGGCTCGCAGCGTGAGGAGCGACTTGATGTTCTCAAGGAACACTTGAAGCGAAAGGGCATTACTGATTTAGAACCGTTTGGCTGGTATTTCGATATCCGCAAGTGGGGTACGATGCCACATGCGGGATTTGGACTGGGGTTTGACCGAGCTGTGATGTACATCACGGGTATGGCCAATATCCGCGATGTCCAACCTTTTCCCCGTGTCCCGAGGTGGGCGAAGTTTTAAATTTCAGGAGGAAGATATGAAAGTCATGGTCGTATTCACTATCCTATGTGCCTTGATGTGCGTAATATCTTGTGATGATGACGGTGTCAGCAACAATGAGACCTCATCTGTCATAATGCCCCTTACTGTCGGTAATTCCTGGACTTGGGAAAGACTGGGAAGGGATACTTTAGGGGATACTATCTGGATTGATACATGCCATAACATTGTTGTAAGCGATACAACAATTGATTCGGAAACATGGTACAAGCTGGTTTCCAATTGTGGAAAAGTCGGACTTAAAGCGAACCGTAGCGATGGCCTCTGGAGCAGGATTAGTCCCGATGAAACAGATCTCATCGCAAAATATCCAGCATCGGTTGGTGACCACTGGTTCAATCAAGGCAGTACAACCCAATTGTCGACTATAGTAACCGACACTGTGATAACTGTACCTGCTGGAACATATAGTTGTATTGGGTACCAATGGGATCATATCAATGGTAGTAACAGTTTTGGGATAAATTTTTATGCTGTAAATATCGGAATTGTTATGCATCAATACTGGCCATACGGTTCTCTTGAAGAACAGGTAACAACAACATTGATTGACTTTGATCTAAAGTAGCGGTGAGTATTTGAAAGTCCTGTGGAGTTGTATTATATATTTAATGAAGTCGTTACCGATTGACAGGTTCTTAAAGAACTTGCGGTAATCCCATTGATCCCTTGACGAGAGGATGACTCTGTGTATATTACATTAAGGTTCCTGCGAGGATAATAAATACTTCAAGCATACCTTGCCAGGTAGCTTAACCGCCAAATGGAACGATCAAAAAACATCGGAGGAAAAATGAAGCTAACCGTATTGCGTGTGACAACATTCAGCCTGATTCTGATGCTGCTTGTATCATCGGGTGCATTGATGGCTCAACCACCCAGCAGCTTTGACCTGCGCGATGTTGGCGGTACCAATTACGTAACATCAGTAAAGAACCAACAGGGCGGAACCTGCTGGACTCATGGCGCAATGGCAGCTATGGAAGGCAATATGATGATGACGGGCTCCTGGACGGCGGCAGGCGAAGAAGACGAACCTAATCTGGCTGAATATCATCTTGACTGGTGGAATGGATTTAACGAAAATAACAACGATGACACTAATCCTCCTACCGGTAGCGGGCTGGTGGTTCATGAAGGCGGTGATTATCGAGTAACATCGGCCTATCTCACTCGTGGCGAGGGAGCAGTGCGCGATATCGACGGTCAGTCTTTTGACGAGCCTCCGCTTAGGGACGATACCAGTTACCATTATTTTTATGCACATGATATTGAGTGGTTGGTGGCTGGTCCTAACCTGGAAAACATTGATGCCATTAAAGAGAAAATTATGTCTGACGGCGTCTTGGGAACCTGTATGTGCTACAGTGGCTCGTTCATGTACACCGGTTATATTCACTATCAACCCGCCAGCAGCAGTTTAGACCCTAATCATGCCATCGGAATAATTGGCTGGGACGACAACAAAGTTACTCCAGCTCCGCAACCGGGCGCTTGGCTTTGCAAGAACAGTTGGGGGTCTGGTTGGGGACTGAGCGGTTATTTCTGGATATCATATTATGACAAACATTGTGGTCAACATCCGGAGATGGGCGCGATCTCCTTTCAGGATGTAGGACCCATGACGTATGATTATGTTTACTACCACGACTACCACGGCTGGCGTGATACCAAAACCGATGCCACCGAGGCTTTCAATGCTTTTGTTGCGGCAGGCGGACAGAAACTTCAGGCTGTAAGTTTCTTCACTGCTGTCGATAACGTCGATTATACGGTTACTATCTATGATACTTTTGCGGATGACGAGTTGCAATATCCCCTGTCAACAATGAGTGGGACAATCGAAAGAACCGGTTTTCACACTATTGATCTGGACAACCAATTTCTTCTGAAACAGGACGACACTTTTTATGTCTATTTGTCTTTGTCCCAGGGTGGTCATCCCTATGATTGTACTTCTGATGTTCCTGTCCTTTTGGGCGCCAAATACAGAGCGATAGTTGAATCTTCAGCAAACCCGGGTGAGAGCTTCTACCGTTCCAGTGGGGACTGGTTGGATCTGAATGATTTCAACAACACCGCCAATTTCTGCATCAAAGCTCTGGCTGAAGTTGGCGTTGAATTTCAGACCGACACTTGTTTCGGGGGGGTTCCGCTTGATGTTAACTTCACTGCTACTTCGAAGCTTAATCCCGACAACTGGATATGGGACTTCGGAGATGGTGATTCGGCTTTCACTCAAAATACAAGCCACACATATAACGATCGAGGTCTATACGATGTTTCCCTGCAAGTCGACACTATAGGAGACATTCGTTCTTTAACCAAGCACAATTATATCGCAGCTATAGCCGACACAATCGAGGCTGATAGTGTAAATGCCTCTCCTGGCCAGAAAGTGGTAGTGACTATCTCAACCTACAATACAGTTCCTGCGCGCATTATTATAATACCGTTTGAGTACAATGGTGATTTGGTATTATCTTTTGATTCTGTTTCAACTGTCGGTTGTCGAACCGACTATTTCGAGGTAGTAGATGAAATTCACACCGATGGCTGGCTAAAGAGAAAAACCTATAGGTTGATCAGTTCAAATTCAGGAACCTCACCCGAGCTACCAAACGGTGAAGGACCGGTGCTCAAGTTCTTCCTGACTGTGGATGATGACGCTGTCCTGGGTGATGAAACTCCCATATATGTTGATGGCTACGATGAATATATCCCCAGCTATATCGGATCAATGCTGAGCTATGACATCGAAGGCAAAGCCGGCAAGGTAATTATTGCCGGATGTTGTGATCTGCGCGGTGATGTTGATAACAGTGGTGGTATAGATGTTGCTGACTTGACTTATCTGGTTGCCCGCCTTTTCCTTGGTGGTCCTCAACCTCCATGCGTTGATGAAGGTGATGTTGATGGAAGTGGTGGCATTGATGTCGCTGACTTGACTTATCTGGTAGCCCGCTTGTTCCTTGGTGGTCCGCCACCTCCGGCGTGTTAAAATAATAGTATATCAAGGCCGAGCTCTTTTGAGCTCGGCCTTTTAGAATTGACTATTGTCGCTAACATTTTTCTTTATCAACCTAGCTCAGGTTATTCACAAATTTCTATAATACCTTCATTATAAGGTGTCGATATAAACCTATATTATACTTGGGAAGAGCATAGCATTTTATATTGACAATTAGCTCATTTGATATGTTCTTGGCTGCTGAATGATAATGAATAGGGAAATATATCTAATATCAGTGAAGCGCTCAATTATTGTATGAGAGCTTATCTAATTAATGTACTGAAACCTGAAAAATTGATGTTTAAACATACAGAGGAGTAAGCACAAAATGACGAGATTGATGCTTATTTTAGCCGTTGTGACGTTGGCAGTGTTGTTGGTTGTGGTAGGATGTGACGACAAGGATCAGTCGTATCTGACCAAGCACTACGATACTCCTAATAACTATGATGACGAAATAACGCTACCGCCGATACAGTATAACAACGTGGTCCCTTCGGCGAGCTTTAGTGTCGATGAGAACAACCCAACACAAGTGCTGATCAATGTTAGCGGGTTGTATAACCCGGTGACCGAAGAACCAATCATTCCTGAAGAAAATGTCAATTTCTTTGTCGAAGAAGACGGTATCCTTCAGAGCTTCAAGATTACACGCGTCGATATCAGTAACGTTTTGCAAGCTGATGTTGTGTTCACTGTCGATAATTCGGGGAGTATGTCAACTGAGGCAGATGCTGTTGCCGAGGGAATTATCGCCTTTGCTCAACAACTCGAGGCCAGTGGATTGGATGTGCGCTTTGGGTGTGTGGGCTACTATGGTTCGGTTAGTGGCGCTATCAATTTCACTACTGCTGAAGAACTTGAATCCTATCTAAATGAACGCAATGGTTCACCTCGCACTGGCACATCGCGTACGCGGGATTTCGCAGGACCGGATAGCGCGGCATTACATATTGCTGCAAGTTCTTTTGCCTCTGGAGTGGGGGGTGAAAACGGCGTTGTGGGGACTTTTTTCGCCGACTCCATGTTTAACTGGCGTTCGGGTGCCTCGCGGCAGTTCATCAACTTCACCGATGAGCCAACTCAGCCAGGCGGAATAGAGCAGTGGGGAACGGCGTACATGTGCGAGCAACTTTCAGGAAAAGTTAATATTCATACGGTTTTCAGCCAGGATACAATGTGTTACGCCAGCGATTGGAATAATCTTGTAGATGAGCGTCCCTGGTGGATGTCGGAGTGCACCGGCGGTACGATGGTGTTTGTATCTACGGATGCTTCCGATCTTGATCTAAGTTCTCTGCCGGTTGTAGGTGTAATGTCCAATAGTTATCTAGTCGAGTACGAGTCAAGTGATGCTTCGGGCACTCACACAATCAGAATTTATGTCTTCGATGAAGGAGCCGATGGGGTTATCGAATTCGTCGATATAGAATATGGCCCGTGATGAGAAAAACTGATATGCAAGCCAGGACTTGGCCACTTTCGATATTAAGATAGCTGACAAAACAAGTCTTGCTGGAAATAGCTACTTCAGGGTTGATACATATATCTGCATCAACCCTGTTTTTTTATAGCTATTTCTCCTCCTCATCGAGTTCCCGCATGGCTCGCGAGATACCGTGCGTCTGTTGATTTATAGCAATTTTTGCTTGTAAGTCACAACCCTCTGTCATATTTTTTTATGTTATGCTGAAACTGCAAGCCCCACAGCCCGTATGGCATTGAAAAGGTTGTGATACAAGACAAAGATGCAACCTCAATTGAACAGGCGCTGAAAGGCGATCAAACCGCCTATCGCGACCTGACCAATCGTCACCGGATAGCTATCTTCCATATTATCCTGAAAATTGTTCAGGACAGGGAGACAGCCGATGACTTGGTGCAGGAGACTTTTATGAAAGCCTTCTCTTCGCTGGCCACCTATCGGTCGGAGTATCGTTTTTCAACTTGGCTGTATAAAATTGCAGCCAACTGCTCCATTGACTTCCTGCGCAAAAAACGAATCAAAGCGCTCTCGCTGGACCGGCCCATTAATGGAGATTCTGACCAAAGAGAGTACGACGTGCCTGACTACTCATATCATCCGGAACGGGACCTGGTACGTAAAGAGCAGCGTTTCAGTATCAAGGAGGCTATTTCCTCGTTACCAGAGAAGTATCGAGAAGTTATCATATACCGCCATCAGGATGATAAATCATATGAAGAAATAGCCGATTTATTGAGTATACCGTTGGGAACTGTGAAAGCACGGATTTTCCGGGCTCGGGAACTTCTCAAGAAGAAACTCAAGTCCGTTTAAGGCACAGCCCGGACTAAAAAAGGAGTATGCCTATATGCCAAGGCGTTCCATAGTCATAGTGATTTTTCTGATCACCCAATTGCTGCTCGTCGAAACTTCGGTTTATAGTAAGGACTATACGTTTGATTACCAGAAAATTATCGAACTTGACCAACGAGTAAATCTCAATCTCACCGTTCCCCGGGGCAATATCACTATCACGGGCAGTGAAGATGACCGACTGATTATTGAGGCCGTCAAACGGATTCGTGCCGGAAGTACTGATGAAGCCCAGGATGTCGCCGATCATATCGAGATCAAGGTTCGACATAAGGGGCAGGATGTTATTATCGAGACGAACTATCTCAGGTTCCACGGTCGGGAAAGGAAATTCTGGCAAAAATTGCTTGGGGCTGGTTCTGATACCTATGGCGCTGTCGACTACACTATTGCTGTACCTATCTCAGTCAACATTGCCATCAACGGTGTAGCAACCAATGTAAATCTCTCTTCAATAGAAGGAGAAATCGAGATAGATAATCAAGAGGGAACAATTACTGGCGAGTTCCTTTTCGGCCCGGTTACTGTACGCCAGCCAGCCGGAAAAATCAGCCTTCAATGGATTGAGGGTGATATTCGCGTTAAGACAGCAACTGGCAGAATTGATATCAATCAAGTCCGGGGAGCGCTTGATGTGACAAGTCTTACGGGTGATGTTTACATTCGAACAGAGCTTGACAGCCCCCGGGATTATTTCGTTCACTCATCCAGCGGAAATATCAGGTTCTCGATTCCGGAAATGTCCTCTGGACAACTGCACATTGAATCCGACGCCGGAGATATCCAAACGGATGTGCCGATCTCAATAGAGTCGGTTTCTAACTATAAGGTGGTAGGTGAATTCGGTCGGGGTGGACCGAGTATTAATATCTCGTCGTCAACGGGCGACGTATATGTAGCTCTGTATTAGCTCCGATCGCTGAAACATAGGAAGTTTCATGCGTACCATATCGAAACAGGTCGCTCTATCTACAATATGCTGGTTATTGCCAGCTTTCGTTTTGGCTGCTCCTCCGAACAGTGAAAACGATACTTCTATATCCAATACTCTCACCGATACTTCAAATGATACATCAGACCGCTTTGATTATCCTGTCGATCCTCTGTTCGACGAAATTATCCTGACACCAGAAGGCGTAATCGCGGTTGACACCGGAGGCCTTGAGTGGTACTACGACTTTGAAGCTGATACCTTTATCGAGGGCGTACTGCCCAGTGCGGATTTACCTTCTCCGGAGCAGCTGATGGGCGATGATATGGCTATCGAAGACCGCTGTACAGAGGAACGATGGATAGGGACGCTGGAAAAAACGGTCCTCATCGGTTACGATGAATACGTTGACGGAGACATTGTTGCCTACGGCCGAGTAACAATCAGAGGATGGGTCAAGGGGGATGTCAAATCCATGAGCGGTCGGGTACTTATAACCGGCTCCGGCCGGGTTGACGGCAATGTGGAAGCACCCCGAGTCGTTGTAAAGAAGGGGGGAGTGGTTAGCGGAGAGAGAATCGAATCCGAGTCGCCCCTTGATCTTGATGATTTTACTTCCTCTTTCTCGGCTGACGGGCTTGTAGTGGCTATTGTTTTCACAGTTTCCCTTCTGTTTTTCTGTTTCCTATTTGTCGAGCTTATGCCCCGTCAAGTAAGACAACTACAGGACTGTGTGGTGAAACATGGTATTAAGACATATCTTCTTGGTCTCTTGTTTGTACTTCTGCTGCCAGTAGTTATTGCTCTGGTGGCAATCACTATCGTTGGCTTGCTAGCGGTTCCGTTTATCCCGTTGATTTATTTGGGAGCTTTTATCTTGGGTGAAGTCGTTTTTGGAAACATGATTGGAAAACTGGTGATGGCAAGATCCATTGGTGGTGAGAGAAATATGTTGTTTCAATCGATTTTAGGCGTGTTTTTGCATATGTCACTGTGGAGCCTGACCGCTATCCTGCTGGGGCAACAAAATAGGGTAGCTGAAGGTTTTGGGATATTTTTCCTGGTTGTGGCTATTATTATCACAACCTTTCCAGTTTTCTCTGGTTTGGGAGCTGCCATCCTGACTCGGTTTGGTTTCAGGAACTACATAAGCTGGAAAGATCATCGCCAATGGGAAGGTGAGACACCCGCTCCTGCTCCACCTCCTCTTCGACAGGTACCACCGGTTCATCCGCCCGACGTTTCTCGACCACCTGATCATTTCAATCCGCCTGATAATTCCGAGTGAAACCCGTGAGTCTTTTCTTACGTAACATGGGTTATAAATAAAGCTGTACACTTGCTTCTGATGGAGGTGAATATGCTAGCCGGGCGGATCAAGCATGAAACAGTGGAAATAGACGCAGAAGGGGCTAAACAGGTAGTAGTTAATATTGAGTTTGGAGCCGGTGAGATCCAATTGACTTCTGGCGATATTAACAGCGTTATCAAGGGGGATATCACCTATGATACACGCACGATTGATTTTATTTGTGAGTATGAAATCAATAATGGCGTCGGAAATCTTCTCCTGGAGAGCAGTCATCGCAAAAAGGGACACATCGACACTGAAGAGAACAAGTGGGATGTCATGTTGTCGCAGAAGTATCCAATGAGACTCGATATGGAAATTGGAGCTTGCGATGCCGAGATGGATCTGGGCGGGCTCAGGCTTGAGGAACTATCGTTAGATGTCGGGGCAGCTGCAGCGGAGCTTGACTTCTCTAATCCCAATCCAATACGGCTCAAAGATATTGATATTGAAGCAGGTGCGGCCTCACTGGAGATGCGCAATGTTGGTAACGCTAATTTCGAATCCTTTGATTTCTCGGGTGGAGTGGGTTCCTTTGATTTAGACCTGAGGGGGGAATATGATGGCGAATCAAAGGTCACCATTGATGTAGGGCTTGGATCGATGGATTTAATCCTTCCGCGCAATGTTCCGGTGAAAATTATTACCGAAGGGAATAACTGGCTGTCGTCTATTAAGTTCCACCATAACAACCTTAATGAAGTTGATGGCAATATCTACGAATCACCTGATTTTGACAAAGCTGAAACGCGAATAATAGTTGAAATTAAGATCGGGCTTGGTTCAATCGATTTATACTGGAAGCGATAATAGCGTCATGGATTCGATTCCGCTCACCAGAAATTATTGAAAAAGGCCACTCGTTATCCAGATCACCTGATAACAGGCACAATTTTATCTCTGTCGCAGATGGTCGCCTTGATGAAATATGGTTCACCGGCTCTAATAGTCCCCAAATCGATTCCTGAAGTGGGCGTAAATTTATAATGTCCATGTGGAAGAAACCGTACAATCATGGGCGCCACGATGGAGTGATCAAGACTATGCAGGAAACTGATGCTTACAATGCAGGAGTCATCATCAATGGTAAATTCCAACGACGGTATCCGTGGAGAGTTCCAAGTTTCACCTTTTTCATGGTACATTGAATCCACACGATCAGACCTGATAAGAGTGTACTGCGCTTCGGACAGAAAGATCTGCGGGTCAACCCAGATTTTCTCCCAGTAGCTTTGATGTAAGCTGGGTTGATTGGCTACTGGAATTGGGGGTTTGGTGCATCCTGTTGTCATAATTATCGAAAGAACAAATACCACGCCGAAAAAGAGAAAAAAACAGACTTTTTCTATCATGGGAGGTAAGTTACCTCTCTTATATATAAGTAATCTCCAATCATCAGCTTGATGATGTAATTACCGCGACGGATTTTCCTGATAAAATTCCAATCAAACTTGTGTGCTCCTTTATTCAGTAATGAATCAACAAATGCACTGTCGAGTTGCCGACCATTGTGCAGAAAATAACGCAGAGAGCAGCGAACCGAATCCTCATGCAACTCGAATTCTATTCTAAAGGGATAAGCGCTGTCTGGTGGCGCGATTGTGGAAGCCAACTCCCACCGTGAATACCTGGCTTCAACCTTTCTTTGTCTTTTGTGTTTTCCGCAATCTTCGATAACATACGGATAGGTTCCGGGGGGTACATACTGACCGAAATCGTCTCTTTTATCCCAGTAGAAATTGTAATAGCCCGGTTTGGGGAGAAAATCTATCAGGTGTCGTACCGTATCGCCAGTACTGTCCATAATGTTAATCCTGATGCGACACCTGCTTTTCGTCTCTACCGGCACCCAGATTCTTACTCGTTCCGCTTCAGCGCTATCAGGAGGCGGGGTTGACATTTCAGACGATGTCTGCGCCAAAAGAATGGTCGGCCATAAGCTAAATACACAAACAAGTAACACTGGTATTATTAAGTACTTCATCATCATCTTTCCTGTTTTATTGTACAAATTGAGACTCATTAGTATTCAGATAATTCTCACGGTTTACACCTCCGGCATGGTGACAACCCTTTCCACAGTGCATCCTCGCGGTTTTTGAAGATTACATTATCGGCTGCATTCGATTTTTTTAGGTTTGAACAACTTGGCCGATGAAAACGATATGAACCCGGACGCGCTATATAATAGTCCTCCTTTTCTCTCTTTACTGACCACAACGCAATTCTCTGTTTCAGAGCCGATCGTTGAGCATTCAGAAGAATTGTTGTTTCGTCTCTGTCAACATCGGTATCCTTAAATAAGTATAGATTCCCCAACCCGTTTTTCAAGATGGCTCTATTAACAAATATACTGTCAATATAGACATAAGCGAGAAGGCGACCGTATTTGTCACGTCGACGTGAAGCATACTCAATCCTCACAGCTTTGCCCAAAACCAGATCGGCAAGGAACTGTTTAGCTTTTTCGTAATACGGTTCCCCCTTTTCCGGTGTGTCAATAGAAAGCAGGCGCACCCTGTCACCGCCAGTCATTTCAAACGTATCCCCATCGACTACCCTGACCACCACAAAACGTTCATCAGATTGCCCTTCATAGCCAATATCATCTACGAATCGAAAAGCAACTAAGACCGCAATAAACAGAATAATAGCGGTCAATCGAATAGTTAGCGGCCAGCGTGATCGTTTTTGCTCAATTTTGGCCATAAATCTCGACTCTCGACCAACTGTTGTTTTGAGCTGTAACCTCAATCAGTGTTTCCACTTGATCCCGAATGTCCTCAACATGCGTTATGAGGAATATCTGAGAGAAACGTTGTTTGAGATTTCGTAGAGCGTTAAGAATCAGCTCCTTGCGATGGGTATCCTGAGAACCGAATACCTCATCCAAAATAATAAACGATCGGCTCAACCCTGCTGATTCAGTTAGAGCCAGTGAAATGGCAAGGCGCAAACACAGGTTAGCTAAATCCTTTTCACCACCGGAGAAACGATTAATACCAAAATACTGGTTGGCATCGAGCAAACGGAGGTTATACTTCTCATCAAGCTCAACCATTGAATAGCGACCGTCCGTCATCTCAGCTATAAGTCTACTTGAGATATCCGCCAGCGTAGGGCGAATTCGAGATACCAGATGCTCCCGGAATTCTCCAAACAATACCGACAGTTTCTGTTCATAATACTGACTGGTTCGCAACTCGTCGACCTGCTCTCGAATTTTATTAAGATTTTCCAGCCGTTCCAACTGAGTTTCCAGCTCTTTCGCTGTTACTTCCAATTCAGTACTGGCAGCCACATATTCTTTCCGGGCTGTTTCAAGTTTACCCTGTGCTTCATCAAACCCATGTCGGCAGCTCTCAAATTCCTTCTCTGAGAAATCCAGATCTTCCCGCTCTTTTGTAAGACTGGACACCTCAGCATTAATGTCAACCAGCCTGGAAGATATTTCGATAAGCTCCTGTTTTACCGTAGGTCTTCTGGCCAGACTACCAAGAAGTTGATTGAGAGAAGCTTCCGCCTTTTCCAATGAAGCAATCTGTTCTACAATTTGCTTCAGTTTCTCTTCATCAAACTCCACGGGACTTGTTTGCTCAAGGCGATGTCTCACATCGGAAAGTCTCTTTTCAACATCAACCTGACGTTGGTGTAGAGAATCTTTTTGCTTTAACATCGATTCTTGTTTGATCTGCAACTCGCCCTGCCTTGTTAATGATTTATCAAGCTGGGCAACTTCTTCTTTCAGGTTTGTCCCTTTTGTTTTGAGAACATCCAACTTGCTGACAAATACGCTTTCCTGTTGATGGAGTTGTGTCATCTCATCAGTGAGATGCTTTTTAATCGCCGGAAGATCATCTCCCAGTGGACGCAGACAACGATCACATACAGAATCCGGGCCAAATTGCGCTATCTGTCCCATTTGCTTATTAAGTTTGGTAATCTGAGCAGTTAGAGCTTCCTTCTCACCCCGACAACGCGAATACTGCTCTCGAGTCTCTTCAAGTTTTCTTTGCAATTGTACTGATTTTTCTTTAGCTGTTGCAGGAATTCTGGAAAGCTCTTCCGTTATCTGGTTTATTTCAGTCTCAACAGAAACAAGCGAAGATTGTATTTGAGCACATTCAGAGTCAAGATCATTGGATTGAGCCGTTAATTGCCTTCTTAACTCAAGATGACTTCGAGCCGCTTTCAGATTATCCTGTTGTTTCCTGAGCAAAGGGAGCTCCACAACTTTTAGCTTAAGGCGGTCAGCTTCAACCGCTTGCGTCTCGAAATTATCAGCCTCCTGATGGAGATTTTTCTCTTGTCGGTACAACTCATAACGAGATTTCTCAGCAGCTTCGATGCGAGCTGTTAACTGGCTCCATTCCGAACGCGCCTTTTGAAAATTTGTGTATTGCTCTGTAACTTTGCGAACTTCAGCCTCAGCTTGTTTCTTTTGTTCTTTCAGTTTGGTTACAATTCGACCAAGTTCAGTGTTCTTCCGTGTGAGTTCAGCTATACGGCCTTCGATCTGATCCCCCTCTGCCAGTTGACTTGCCAGTAATTCCGCTTTTTCTCTGTCTAATTTTGCATCTTCTTTGACCCTGCTGATAACCTTATCCAGTTTTTCGATACCAAGCATTCCGGCCAGATGATCTCTCCGACGCGCCGGTTGCAGATCAGAAAGCGTATTTAGTTCCTGCTGACGGGCAAGAAACGAGGTTAGAAAACCTTTCCAGTCAAGACCGAGAAGCTCTTTTATGTACTGTTGTGTCTCGTTTACACCTACCGAGTCCGACGCTTCCCCTCTGTACAATTGCACCTCTGGTCGCTCTCCTTTTCCCACCAACCTACGGACTATCTGATAATCCTCACCATTTATGGAAAAATTAAGAATCACCTCACAATTATCAGCAGCATCAGCAAAGCTGGATTTGATTTCATCCTTGCCTGAACGAGCTGTTTGCTGACCATAAAGAGCCCATGCGACAGCCTCAACGATCGATGACTTTCCTGCTCCATTGTTGCCGATGATGCCTATAACATCATCGCCGAACTCCAGATCAACCTTCTGAAATACACGGTAATTCCTGATTTTCAACGAGTGCAAACGCATGTTCTCTCAAGATGATTCAGTTCTGCGCACTGTCAAGCACATACTGCTGTCATTTTTAAGTATAACTTTAGACAGAACAGCTTTATTTAGGTTACGCTTTGTTCGAAAAACTGTTCTCTACCCCGAATCCGTTTGCGGAAAGTGGCAATCTCCTGTCCAGCTATATCATCAACAATATCACCAATGAATATAGCCGCCAGGTTGTCCTGTTCATCAACCTGAACAACAATCGACTCCGCTATTAAAAAATTGCGAGACAAAGGAACATCAGGATAACGTATCAGAAGTTGAGTGTGGCGTTGGTCAGTTACCAGGTTTGGCTCTTCTATCTGGCTGCGGAAATCAAGCCAGCGAATATCAGCCAACTCTGTGTTTTCAGGTACAGTCAGATTGTCATTAACAGGCCACTGGCGACGAGGTATACAGACTTCAATAAAGATAAGTCGACCCTGGCGATCAATATCGAAACGAATATGTTCGGATTCAAGATACGAAAAAAATCTTCGGGAACTGGTAAAGGGAGCCACCTGGACATAGAGTGCGTCTTCTTCCAGTTGATAAAAGCCCCGACCGGAAACCAGTGGTTCGGTCGGGGCTGAAATCTGCAGTTTTATTTCCGGCAGTACCATCTCATTTGAGTTCTTTGAGTCGTTCTCTGGCCTGTTCGGCTTCCAGTGTGCCGTCATGCTCCTCAATTAGTTTCTTAAAAGCCGCTTTTGCTTCAGCTTTTTTGCCCAACTCCTGCTTGGAACGACCCAGTTTATACAAGGCACGGCTGGCATTAACCGAACTTTTATATGTCTTGAGCAGGAACTCAAACTCTCCCACAGCATCATCGAACCGTTCCAGCGAATAATACGACTCGCCGATCCAGTAGTGGGCATTCTCTACCAGTTCATGCTTCTCGCAGTTTTGAATAAAGGTCTGGAATGCTTCAATAGCTTTCTCGTATTCGCCTTGACGTACCATAATAAAGGCATCGTCATAGGAAGCTGAGCAGTCTATTGAAGAAACCCCCGGAGCTTCCGGTGGTTCTGTGGGTGTCTGTATAGAGGGTTCCTGCTGGGATCCCGGTGATCCATACAGAACGTGGCGCTCATGAACAGCACGATAAATAGCATCAATCTTTTGCAGCATATCCTGATAGCTTTCCTGCAAGGTGGCTATCTGTTCTTCGAGCTGGTCAACCGTCAATGATACATCGGCTCGCAGCTTCCGGTTGTTATCCGATTCCTGAACCACCAATGTGTCCAGACTAGTTAACGTGGTGGCTGTTTGTTGATTCTGCCGTTGGACTACTTTTATCTCCGCTCGCAGTTCTTCAATGTGGCGCGGAGTGGCACAACCGGAAAGTATGGTTCCCAGAAACAGAACCGCCATCAACAGGATGGCGGTTACTGATATTTTATCACGGGTCAGCATATTCATTACCCGTCAATTCTGCTACTGCGCAATAACGCGGAATTCGCAGCGCCGGTTCATGTTCCAGGCATTTTCGTTGTGACCCGGGTTTACCGGACGTTCTTTACCATAGCTGATAATCGAGATACGTTCCGGCGCGATACCCAGACCTATCAGATAGTCCATAGCGGATTTGGCCCGCTTCTCTCCCAATGACAGGTTGTATTCAACCGTACCACGTTCATCACAGTGACCTTCGATTTTGACCACAGCCGAGGGAAATTCCATTAGAAGGTTGTAATTGGCATCCAGAGCGCTTTTGGCATCAGAACGAAGGTTATATTTGTCAAAGTCGAAATAGACCGTAACAAACTGTGATTCCTTAAGTGTTGGCGGTGGAGGTGGCGGAGGAGGTGGCGGCGGTGGAGTCGTATCCTCAACAATTACCGGTGCAGGCTCAACCGGAATCTCCTCTGCAATTTCCTTTTGCCCACCACATGACATGCTCACAACAGCAGCCAGCAGAAGGCCAAGCATCAGCAACAAGCCAAGTTTTCTCATACCTTTTATACCCTTCCGATAAACAACATTTACTACTCCATTTTAACTAGTGTTAATCTAAACTCTTACAAAGTACCGGTCAATAAAAAAACCCTATTTTTAGTGTAGCTAAGATCAGGGTTTTGAGGATAAATGGCAGGTTTGAAGACAAATCTGCCCTTGGACTAATTTCTCACACAATTACTGCGTGTTATTCAACAGTATTGAGATATTGTCAGAGCTAGCGTTCACTACCGCCAAGTCATTGTCACCATCACCGTCAAGATCAATCGAGAAAACAGAGGTAGGATAATCTCCAACATCATAGTTAACCGCGGTTTGAAAGGTTCCGTCGCCGTTATTCAACAGTAT
>Ga0164318_10002171_pt1 | contig 18046 bp, 18 predicted proteins | sample GuaBasSedimGuay9_FD_113734 | JGI IMG/M metagenome (GOLD analysis project Ga0164318, IMG submission 113734) | Subseafloor sediment microbial communities from Guaymas Basin, Gulf of California, Mexico - Guay9, Core 4571-4, 0-3 cm | ecosystem: Environmental > Aquatic > Marine > Hydrothermal vents... | reverse complement strand
GGGTGTGGCAATCTCTCTGATCTCAAAGTCACTGTGTTAACAGGGAGACTGCCACGTCACAAAAAACGTTCCTCGCAGTGACATATTGGTTTGGAAAGTGTCTACATATTTGTGAACCATCCCCAACAAACAGGAATAAACTCAGAACACCGAAGCCTGCAGCCCGCCAGGGAATGGCCCAACCCCAAAAGGGCGTTTTGCCACTCTAGAGCAAACTCCCGCCAGGGATGGTTTATCACTGAGGAGAGGGAATAGTCTGGAGCATCCTCCACAGACGTAACTACTCAGCCCACCTTTGAAATATCACTGCGAGGGGCATTTTTTGCCCCAAAGTAGTCTCCCAGACGCTTAGGAGATTGCTTCAGCGGGAAAACACCGCTTCGCAATGACAGGCCTAAGTAGTTACCCACAGACAAGGAACAACTAATGAAGAAGAAAGACAACAAAACCAACACCATTTCCCTGGACGATCACAGCCTTTACATCAACCGCGAACTAAGCTGGCTTCAGTTCAACCACCGCGTATTAGAAGAAGCACTAGACGAGAGTCATCCTCTGCTAGAGCGGGTCAAATTCATCTCTATTGTTGCCAATAACCTAGATGAGTTCTTCATGATTCGCGTCTCTGGGCTGCGCCGGCAGTTGGCCGCCGGAGCGTTGAAAGCTCCCCCAGACGGCATGACGCCAGCCGAGCAATTAGCCACCATCCGGCGAGACCTGCTGCCAGACCTAGCTGCGCAGTACAAATGTTGGCACAACGACTTGATTCCAAAACTTAAAAAAGAAGGCATCAAAATACTTCGCTACGAAGACCTCAAACGCAAACAATGCAAACTGATGCGCAATTACTTCAAAAGGGAAATTTTTCCAGCCCTCACGCCGCTAGCATTTGACCCCAGACACCCGTTTCCACACATCTCTAACCTTAGCATCAACTTAGCGGTAATAATCAACGACCCGTTGCACGGCCAACGTTTCGCCCGCCTAAAAGTACCTAGCACTTTCCCGCGCCTGCTCCGCATCCCAAGCGAAGAAACAGCAGACGAATACCAAGGCTTAGGACTAGTTCAAACCATATCTAATAACTTCGTCTGGCTAGAAGAAGTCATAAGTGCCAACCTCGATATCCTCTTCCCCGGCGTAGATATTGTGGCCGCCTACCCATTTCGCATCACCCGTGACGCAGACCCAGAAATAAAAGAGGACGAAGCCTCTGACCTGCTAGTTGCCATTGAAGAAAGCGTTCGACAGCGTCATTTCGGCTCGGCGGTGCGTTTAGAAATAGATAAGGCAATGTCAGAACAAGTACGCAATATATTAATCACCAACCTTGGCATAGCGCCTTATCAAGTTTATACGTTAGACGGTTCTATTGGCCTCTCCGATGTCATGGAACTCATGGATGTCAATCGCCCCGATTTAAAAGACAAACCATTTCGGCCCTCGGTTCCACCCTTGTTCTCCTCCACAAAAAATATCTTTTCGGTCATCAGCCAGCATAACATTTTGCTATATCACCCTTACGACAGCTTTGACCCAGTGGTGGAATTCGTCCGCCAAGCAGCGCAAGACCCAGAGGTATTGGCAATCAAACAAACGTTGTACCGCGCCGGACCAAATTCGCCCGTTGTGGCCGCTTTGATGAAAGCCCGCGAAAATGGGAAGCAAGTAGCGGTGCTAGTGGAATTAAAAGCACGCTTCGATGAAGAGAACAACATAGTTTGGGCACGAGCACTAGAAGAAGCCGGCGTACACGTAGTTTATGGCTTGGCAGGGTTAAAAACTCACTCCAAAATGTGCCTAGTGGTACGCCATGAATCTAATGGCATCAAACGTTATGTCCACATGGCTACGGGCAACTACAACAACGTAACCGCCCGCATCTACGCCGATATAGGCTACTTCACCTGTGACCCCGTCATCGGCGTTGATCTATCTAATTTATTCAATGCCCTAACCGGCTACTCTCTAAATGAAGAGTACAACAAACTGCTAGTAGCGCCTGGAAAAATGCGAGAACAACTTATTGCCCGCATTGACCGCGAAATTGAGCAACACCAAAAAGACGGCAACGGGTACATAGCTCTAAAAATGAACGCCCTGGTAGATAAAAGCTGTATCCAGGCACTCTACCGCGCCTCGCAAGCTGGAGTGAAGGTAGACCTCCAACCCCGTGGGATATGCTGTCTACGTCCAGGGGTACCAGGAGTTAGCGAAAACATCACAGTAACCTCTATAGTAGGACGATTCCTAGAACATGCTCGCATCTACTACTTCAGAAACGGCGGCGAAGAAGAAATTTTAACAGGAAGCGCAGACCTTATGCCTCGCAACCTCGACCGGCGCGTAGAAACCTTGTTCCCAGTAGAAGATATGCGTTTGAAAACTGCGTTGCGCGATGAAATCCTAAAAATTCACATGAACGATAATGTAAAATCCCGCCGCATGTTGCCCGATGGCAACTACGAGCGCGTGCAACCCACAGACGGCGAACCCGAAATCGACTCACAGCGCTGGTTAATAAAAAACAGGGGAATATGGAATAGCGAGGAATAGTGCATGAACGTGGCTTTAATTGGGGATATCCACGCCAATTTGCCAGCTTTGGCCCATGCGCAAGAGCAAGGCGTTGAAGCAATCTGGAACGTGGGGGACTCTGTAGGGTATGGTGCTTTTCCCAATGAAGTGGTGCAGTTCATCAGCCAGAACCATGTACTAAGTATCGTGGGCAATTATGACCTCAAAGTGTTAAAATTCAAAAAAAGAAGGGCAATGGCGCAAAACTAAACTAGCGCAAATGGCAAAAGCAATTCTAGCTGCCCGACAGTTTTAATTTGGACACTAATTTTCACAGATTCTCTTTTGTTTTTTCACAGAAAAATCCGCGTTTTCCGTGTTCGAAAAAAGTTTTTCAGCATAAGTGCCGTGGCTAGATATAATTATCTGTGGACACTCGCCCCAACCATTCACCCGCAAAATAAATAACGTGGTTCATCTGTTGAAAGTGTGCGGGGAAAGGCAATATAAATATCGCGTTACGCTTTCGTAGGACAACATTCATATCGCTTTGCACAATATTTATATATGAGCCAACAACTTTTCTAACCTCAATTTATCAAGGAGTACCTATGTTTCAAAGTTTCGAAGAAGCCCGTAAATTTGTAGAAGAACACAATATTCAAAGCATTGACCTTAAATTTGCCGATCTATGGGGACAATGGCATCACCTAACCACGCCAGCCAGCCAGTTTACGCCCAAGCTAATGGAACGCGGCTTTGGGTTCGATGGTTCGTCTGTAGGGTTGAAAAACGTCAAATCTGGGGATATGGTCATGGTTCCAGACCTCACCACCGGGTTCCAGGATCCGTTTTGGGCAGGGCGAACGCTTAGTTTTATCTGCACCACACTAAACGCAGACACACGCGAAATCTTCCCCCAAGACCCTCGCAATATTGCCCGAAAAGCGGAAATCCACCTTAATAAAACGGGCATAGCCACTGAAAGCCGGTGGGGGCCAGAGTTTGAGTTTTACGTTTTCGACAGTGCATCCTACGAAAACAATATCCAGCGGGCGGGGTACAGTTTTCAATCCCAAGCGGCGGAAGAATGGAGCAGTGCAGCAGGAGGGAGCGGGTCTTACATCCCTATTCACGGCGGCTATCACGCCGCTCCGCCCAAAGACAGACACTATAATTTGCGCCAGGAAATCACCCGTCACTTGGAAGAGATGGGCGTTCCGGTGAAGTATCACCATCACGAAGTGGGCGGGCCTGGACAACTGGAGATTGAAACTCCACTGATGGGTTTGATGGCGGCAGGGGATGCGGTAATGCTAATAAAGTATACGGCAAAGATGGTGGCGGCACAGCGCGAGCAGGCAGTGACTTTTATGCCTAAGCCCATTTTCGGCGAGGCAGGGAGCGGGATGCACTTCCATCAGCATCTTTTTAGAGGGGATGAAAACTTGTTTTACGACGCGGAGGGGTATGGAAAACTCAGCCAAACGGCGCGTTATTACGTTGGGGGATTGCTGTTCCACGGCGCGGCACTTTTGGGGCTGACTAACCCCAGCACGAACTCGTACCGGCGGCTGGTTCCCGGCTACGAGGCGCCCATTAACGCTTTCTACTCCCTGGGGAATCGCAGTGCGGCTATACGCATACCCAAATACGCCAACCAGCCAGATTCGGCGCGGATTGAGTTCCGCCCCCCAGACGCCACTGGTAACCCTTACCTAGCCCTGGCCGCCCAGCTATTAGCGGGAATAGATGGCATTCAACGAAAACTAGACCCCACCGAGTTAGGTTTTGGTCCTATAGATGCAGACGTCTTCTCATGGACGGACGAACAACGAGAGAGTATAAAGCCCTTACCGACTTCCCTGGAAGCCGCGCTCCAAGCCCTGGCGGATGACCACGACTTTTTGCTGGCGGGGGATGTCTTTAGCGAGGAATTACTTGAAAATTGGGTTGAGCATAAATTGGAGAAAGAGGTTGAGCCTGTGCGGGTGCGCCCGCATCCGTATGAGATGAAGTTGTATTTTGATGTGTAGGGGTTGGGGATTGGTATATTAGGAAATTGGGGGCAGACTTCCGAAGTCTCGGAGACTTCGGAAGTTTGGTCGGTGTAGAACTGAGCAGCCATGGGCGTCAGGGCATTGCATAGTGAATTGCTCGTAAATAAATTGAAGGAATTGGGACTAGGAGTAAAAACAAAGGCGATCGAAATTGAAGAAGTCTCAATTGATAATGATTGGTTTTTTAGCTTGTAGAGATTGTGATTTAAAAAGGAGATAAAAATGAAGTGGATAACTCGCTCGCACGTACACGTAGACCGGATAGCTTGCCCCTGGCTTATCACTCGTTTTGTGGATTCAGATGCTAAGTTCTATTTCGTCCCCCAAAGCCAAATTGAGCAAATGGCCCAGGAACTTGAAGCGACTCCCTTTGATGCGCCGGGGGTTGAGTTGGGCCATCACGATGGCAAATGCTCGTTCGAGACCATCATTGAGCACTTTGGTCTAACGGACAAGGGCCTGCTGCGGCTGGCGCAGATCGTCCACAGTGCCGATGTGCGGGCCGACCGTGACGCAGACCCAATAGCGCCCGGGCTGGAGGCCATCGCCGTGGGTTACAGTCTGCGCTTCCCTGACGATTTCGAGAACCTGGAACGCCAGTTTGACGTTTACGATGCCTTGTACGCCTGGTGCCGTTTGCAAGTGGCAAAGGGATAGTCGCCGATCCCAACGCATAACAGCAAATCGATAAAACTCTTATCAGTCGGCAGTTTTATCCATCACGCCTAAAGGTCAAGAATAGTTATGCCCAATTATCAAAAGATGTATTTCTTCATGGGGAATCATCAACTCCGAGAAGATTTGCGAGCCGATTATCCAAATGGCGTATATACCCTTGACCTCATTCGAGATGGAAAGCGAGTAGCTACAACGCGTTCATTCCCTCTTGGCCGTGTTGGTGAATATGCTATTTTGTATAGCCATGACCCAAATTGCAAAGAAGTGAATGTAGAAATAACTCACGCTGAAAAACTGAATATTAGGAACGCAGAAAAAGCTGATGCATAGTCAGAAAAGGAAGGCTGGTCAACAAAATATTTAGGCCAAAATCCTCATTTGCATACAGCGTGGCAAACCACGTTCAGATTAGTAAGTATTTTGAAACAAGCGGAGGTTCTACAATGAGCGAAGAGATGATAGGTTATTGTGGATACAATTGCCATTTGTGCGCCGCAAGGTCGGATGACCCTGAGGTTAGGCAGCGGTTAGTTGATGGATGGCGGAGGATATTCGGTCATCAACATTACACAGTAGAGAACGTCAAATGCGATGGCTGTTTGAGCGATGGCAATCTCGCGGATAGACAGTGCAAAGCCAGGCCGTGCGCAATTGAGCGCGGAGTGAAAAACTGCGCGTACTGCGAAGACTTCGTCTGTGAGAAGGTAGGGCACTTGCTAGCCAGTCGAGAAGGGCTGTTGATCTACTGCCGCCCAAAGACGGATACGGTAACGCAGGAAGATTATGATCTTTGTATGCGGCAATTCGATAGTATGCCGAACCTGGTCAAAATGCTGGCAGAAGCGGGGAAGTTATCAGAATGGGTTGCCAACATTTGACACGAATTTTCATGGAGAGTTGGGCGATGTGCCGGACAGGAAGCACGGGGGCGTATCCTCTGCTTCGGTCAATCCAAAGGTTGAGTATTGATGAACCTCTCGTTGACCAGATTCACAGAGTCCAGCAATTCTCATTTTGAAAATTAAAAGGTGCAACGCACTTATAAAACTATGTGTGAAAGGTAAGGCTCAAATCCTTGACAACTTATACAAAAATGATGTTCTGTAACTAGTGTACAGAATGTACAGGGTTCAAATTCGTATTACGTGAGGAGGGATAGACTTATGGAAAAAACACTGGGTGTCACCAAAGCAAGACAAGAGTTCAGTGACCTGATCGAAAAGGTCTACTATCAGGGCGATGCTTATCTTATCAGCCGCCATGGAAAACCGGCTGCGGCAATGGTTCCAGTCCAGGTATACGAGAACTGGAAGCAGCAGAGAGAGGAGTTTTTCGACCTTATTAGAAATATACAAACAGAAGCTAATCTAGACCCTCAAGAGGCGGAAGAATTGGCGGCTGAAGCAGTGGCGGCAGTTCGCGCAAAAACAGGGTAAATGGCATGATTATTGTCCTAGATACCAATGTGATTATCAGTGCTCTTCTTTCCCCTGCGTGGACTCCAGCTAAAATCATCGCCAGGTGGGAGGCCAAGGAGTTTGACGTTGCTATCTCCATGCCGCTTCTCGAAGAATTGGTACTTAGCTATGAGCGAATTAGAAAATATTTTCGGGAACCACAAGAGAAAATCGGCTTGCTCCTCAAATGCCTAAAAAGGGTGTCCATTTTAGTTGCTCCTGAATTTCGGCTGAATGAGATAGAGAATGATGCTGATGATAATCGCGTGCTGGAATGTGCCGTTACCGCGAATGCTTCGTTTATCATCAGCGGAGATGACCATCTTCTCTCTCTTGGGAAATATCACGGCATTGTTATATTGCCGCCGGTCGGTTTTCTTGCTCTGCTGAAACTGCGCTAACAAACCCAGACTTCCGAAGTCTCGGAGACTTCGGAAGTCTAAAAGGAAATTATGCCAAAAAATAAACCCGAAATGCCCGCAGAAGACGTCATAAACATTGTACGGCTTTTGAACCAACATGGCATTGAAGTAATTATTGATGGGGGCTGGGGTGTGGACGCCTGCCTTGGGGAACAAACGCGGCTCCATGAAGATTTAGACGTGGCTGTAGAGCATAAAGACGTAGGGGAAATTCGGGCACTGCTGAAGGCAAGAGGATATAAAGACGTACCGCGCGGTGATACCTGGGAATGCAATTTCGTTCTCGGTGATGACGAGGGGCGTTTGGTCGATATTCACTCCTGCACCTTTGACGAAAAGGGCAATAATATCTTCGGAGTTAAATACCCTTTTGATTCCTTGCAAGGTAAGGGTATCATCAACGGGCATCCCGTGAGATGCGTTCCCGCCAATTGGTTGGTGGACTTTCACACCGGCTACGAGTTGGACGAAAACGACTACCATGATGTCAGGTTGCTATGCGATAAATTTGGGATCGAAATCCCAGCCGAGTATGATAGGTTTAGAAGCGCGGGGCAGAGAGGGGAAACACAAAACCTCTGAACAGCCAAACAAAAAAGACGGATCATCTGTTGAAAGCGTGCAGGGAAAGGCGATATAAATATCGCGTTACGCTTTCGTAGGACGACTTTCATATCTCTTTGCGCAATATTTATATATGAGCCAAAAAGACAATTCTTTTCTATCCCAATCCCCGCAGCCTGGTATAATTCCAGGGAAATCATGGGCTTTTAACACGCTACAAAACCATATTACATTTCATTAGGAGGAACCTATGTTCAAGGAATTTAAAAATTTTGCTTTACGTGGAAACGTTCTCGATATGGCCATCGGCATCGTCATTGGTTCGGCTTTCGGAACTATCGTCAAATCGCTAGTCAATGATGTGATTATGCCCCCTATCGGGTTGGTGCTAGGCGGAGTGGATTTCACAAATATTCATGCGCTGCTCAAGGCTGGTGACCCGGTTGGCCCTTATGCCACTCTGGCAGACGCTCAGGCCGCAGGAGCCGTGACTATCAATTTTGGCCTTTTCATCAACGCCATTATTAGTTTTCTAATCATTGCCTTTGTGCTGTTCTTAATTGTGCGCGGCATAAATAAACTTCATCATGAAGAAGAAGCCGCTCCTGCCGCCCCCACCACAAAAGAATGCCCCTACTGCGCCACCACCATCCCCCTCCAGGCTACACGCTGCCCACACTGCACATCGCAGCTAGAGTGACATTATGCCCAATGCTCCTACCCGCGCTCGTGTTGATCCCCAAAAAATAGACACCACTCCCAAGCGGCGTCCTCCTTGGATTCGCGTCAAAATAGATAAAAGCAAAAATTATCACGAGGTCAACCACCTTGTCCACGCGCATTCTTTGCACACCGTCTGCGAAGAGGCCATGTGTCCCAATCGGGGAGAATGTTGGGGATCTGGCACAGCGACTTTTATGATATTAGGAGATATATGCACCCGCGCCTGCAAGTTTTGTGATGTCAAGCACGGACGGCCCAAGGCGGTAGATTGGGATGAGCCCGAGCGGGTTGCCCAAACGGTGCGGGAGATGAACTTAAAACACGTGGTGATTACCAGTGTGAACCGTGACGAACGTCCCGATGGTGGTGCCCCCATTTTTACCGCCCTCATTCGGCGGATTCGCGAACTTCAGCCTGAGTGCACCATAGAGGTGTTGATTCCCGACTTCAAAGGCAGCGTGGAGGCTCTAAAAATAGTCATGGACGCTCGCCCAGACGTGCTTAACCATAACGTAGAAACTGTGCCCCAGCTCTTTAAAGAAGTTCAACCCCAAAGCAAGTACGAATACTCGAAAGCCACTCTTGTGAACGCTAAGAAGCTCGCCCCAGACGTACTCACCAAGTCGGGGCTGATGGTTGGCCTGGGGGAAACCATGCCGCAAATCAAGAGCACTATGCGCGATCTCAGAGACTGGGGAGTGGATATCCTGACCATTGGGCAATACCTTCAACCCAGCCGCAGGCATTACCCCATCATCCGTTACTATCACCCCGATGAATTCGCTGAGCTAAAAGGATTTGGTCTAGAACTTGGTTTCAGATGGGTAGAGAGTGCGCCTTTGGTAAGGTCTTCTTATCATGCGGGGGAACAAGTTAGGGCATTACGGGCAGCTAAATAGCAGTATCTACCCCCAAGCTTATCAAAAACAACAAAAGTGCGAAGCAACCCTCTATAAAAAGATTGCTTCGCACTTTTCTTTACGTAATTAATTCTGATTATGCCAGCGATTCTTGGAGTTTCTTTAATTGTCCGGTGACGCTGCCATCTATTATGCGATTGCCAATATGTATTACCAGGCCACCCAAAATACTCGCATCAACCTGGAACGATAATTCAAAACTATCGCCCAATAATTTGACCAAGTCGCGATGAACTGTGTTTTGTTCGTCTTTGGTGAGCGGGATAGCGCTGGTAACGACCACGGGGGCTTCAGTTACTTCCGTTTCTTCTGGAAGTATTTCCACCCGCCCCTCTCGAATACCGCTGAAGAATGAATCGACCAAAGCGCGTTGACGCTCTTCGTTAAGTTCCTTGCCAATAATCTGCTGAGCTACAGCAGTGGCAAGGGCTGTAATTTGGCCGCGTACTCCACTTAGAATTTTGTTTCGCTCTTCTTCGGCTTTCTGGCGAGCATCGGAGAGAATTTCTTCTGCTTGCTGTTGCGCTTCTTCAGTAGCCGCTTTTTTCATAACTTCAAGTTGAGCGTTACCATCAGCAGTAATTTTATGAACTTCTTGCCTGGCTTCAGTCAAAAGTTCATCTCGTTGAGCTTCTGCCTCTGCCTTAGCTTTGGCAGCAAATTCAGCGTCTTCCATCTGTTTCTGGATACGCTCACTACGCTCAGAAAGCATTTTTTGAATCGGCTTATAAGCCACGGCTCGCAAGATCACCAACAAAACAGCGAAGTTGACAATTTGCGCCAACAATATCCAGGGATTGATCCCTAAAGCATCCATCCTAACCTCCTTACACTACAAAGAGCAGGATTAACGCAACTACTAAGGCGTAAATAGCAACGGCTTCCGCAAAAGCAATGGCGAGAATCATATTAGTCAAAATACCAGCCGCCGCGCTTGGATTGCGTCCGGTAGCCTGAGCTCCAGCAAAACCAATCAGGCCAATACCTATACCAGGGCCAAGAGATCCCAATGCGATCGCTAACCCCGCAGCTAAAAGTTTTACTGCTTCTTTTTCCATAAAAACTTCCTCCACAAAAATATATCAACACTTTCAAGTTAGGTTAAACTAAGGGTGTATGCAAAACAGACAACAAAGCTAATGATCGTCGCCGTGTCCTGCTATTGCCACTACAATAAAGCCTGACGTGAGCATCACAAAAACCAAAGCCTGAACAGCCCCTACAAATAATTCTAAGAAATAAAACACTACCGGCACCATGAATGGCAAAAGCGATGAGATAACCAGCAATAGCACCATGCCAGCGAAAACATTCCCAAATAACCGGAAAGCAAACGAGATGATTTTGATGAACTCACTCAATGTCTCTAACAAGCCCACAACAAAATCTATTATGCCCATCATGCCCCCTTTTGTCAGGGCCTTGATGTTAATAAAGCGAGAGAAATAACTCCAACCTAATTCCTGGATACCAAATACCTGGGTCATGACGACCGACACCAGAGCCAGTGCTAAAGGAATATTCAAATCAGTGGCGGCTGCTCGCATGTAAGGAACCAGCGTGTATTCTCCCGGTTCATTTGTCAACATTTTAAAGGGTCCCGCAGATTGAATGGCGTTACCCGCATGGCCTTCGTGGACATGCTCAATGACGCCAATAGAATCAAAGCCCGGGAATAACTCAATCCAGTTAGCAACAAGAATAAAGAGAAAAAAAGTAAGCAACAAAGGCAACATCTTTTTGCCCTTTTCTCCCAAAATATTCCCCAAGAGGTCAGCGATAAACTCGTAAATCATCTCTACGAAGTTCTGCGCTCCTGTTGGTACCAAGGCTTCTGAATTGCCAGCTCGAATACGACGAGTACCTACTGCCATGCCAATAATAAGTACTAAGTCGGCAATCAACGCGCCAACTAACGAGTTCGGGACCGGTACGGCCCCAATGTGGAAAAACTCCGCTGGCATCTGGATAAACGGCCGTACCACAAAGCCTTCACCCAAAGGTCCTAATATGAAACTCACGCCTAGTAACCCAACAGCAACCACGGCAACTAAAACTTTGCCAAATTTTTTCATTCCTCATCTCCCTCATTCGGTTCCTCAGGTTGAGAAGAAGTAGCTTGGCGGGCAGTAGATAATGCTACTCGGGCTACCGCTACCAAGCTAATCGGTACACTTGCTAAGATCAAGCCTAAAGTAAACCATGGGCTGGTTTCCAGCTTACTATCCAACAATAATCCCAAGCCTAAGCCCCCCAAGACAATTGCTAAAGTAAGGCAACCCACCTGAGCAACGCCTTGAGCCAGGATAGCTCCGGTATGCAGGGTAGGCACCCCTTTCTTATTCTCTATTTTATTCTTTGTTTCATTCTTTTTCGTTTCCATCTTCACCGTATTATAACAGATAAGATTTCACAAAACCAGAACTTTGCACACACATCTGAACAAGTTTAAGAAATTGATCAGGTAGAAGAGGTTTCTTAAAAACCCTGGTCTCTTTCGGATTTATGCAATCAAACTCTAGTGGTAATTATTCACACCTCTCCCGCGAACGTTCAAGGATATATCATTTGAAGGCGATTTTTGTCTGAATGATCTTCCCGTTCGGAGGGGAGTGAACGGTTACCTCTAGTGAAATAAATTCAAACCATATTTCATATAAATCGGCAACAAAGTAATGGACATGATGCTTTGCAACTTAATCAAAATATGCAAGGCAGGGCCAGCAGTATCCTTGAGGGGATCACCAAAAGTGTCACCAGATACCGCAGCGGCGTGGGCATCAGAGCCTTTTCCGCCGTACTCGCCTTCTTCAATCAATTTCTTGGCGTTATCTAGCGCGCCACCAGCGTTGAATTGGGCACTTGCTAATGCTGCTGAGGAGCCTGTCACGCTGATCAAGAAAACGGCCAGTGACCAAGGGCCTAAGATAAAACCAATCACCACAGGAATGACAAGTGAAATGAGAGTCGGCGCTACCATTTCCCGTAAAGCATTCACGGTAGTCAGGTCAACTGCCTTGGCGTAATCAGCCTTAGCTTTACCCTCTAGTAGACCTGGAATCTCCCTCCACTGACGTCGCACTTCTTCCATTACTTGGTATGCACCTTTGTTAACAGCTCTAATGGTCAATCCCGAGAACAAGTATGGCATAGCAATGCCGACAAATACAGCTGCTATATTAGCAGGATTAACAATATTGATGACAACGAAATCGCTAAGCTTCGTCAGATCTGCTGTCAGATGAATGGTACCGTCCAAGCGAGCGATCTCGAAGAGATAGGCCAAAAGGATGACCATGCTGCCCATGGTTGCAGCCGCCATAGCGTAGCCTTTCGCCAGAGCTTTGGTAACGTTGCCCACAGCATCCAGAGAATCGCCAACTTTGCGAGTCTCCTCGCCCAGGCCAGACATCTCGCTAATACCAGCGGCATTGTCAACAATAGGACCGAATGTATCGCCAGCCATAATGATGCCCTTCATTTCCTTAATGCCCATCGTGGCAGCAGCAATGTAAAACACAGCTATAATTTCACCACTCCCCTTACCAATTCCCATGAGAAAAGCGCCTAAGATAATGCTGGCTACCAGGAAAATACCCCATACAGTACTTTCCATACCATAGGCAAAACCTTCCAGGATGGTCAGAGCAGGGCCGCCGAGCGCATTGCGGGCAATGCTACGCACCGGTTTTGAATGGGCTCCAGTATAATACTGAACGATAACCACAATACCGAGCACACCCACCATACCCAATACCTGAGCCCAAAAGAGGCCAATATCTTTCATTATCCAGTGAGATAAAGCATAAAAGCCAGCTAAGTTCACGAGGGCAGTAGTCAGGAAGCTAATATTAACAGCTTTAATGGGATTTTGATCGTCTTTTCCTTGCGCCAAAAAGACACCAATAATGGTGGCAATAACGCCAATACCTCTGGCGAAAAGCGGGAACAAAACCCCGGCCCAACCATATTCAGCGATAAAAATAGGGGAAGAAGCAACCATCATAGTAGTAATTACATTATCGCTGCCGGATTCAAAAAGGTCTGCACCACGGCCAGCGCAATCGCCAACATTGTCTCCAACCTGGTCGGCGATAGCAGCAGGGTTACGAGGATCGTCTTCGGGCATACCGGCCTCAACCTTGCCCACCAGGTCAGCACCAATATCAGCGGCTTTGGTGTAAATACCGCCTCCGAGTTGAGCAAAGAGGGCTGAAAGACTGGCTCCAAAGCCAAACCCAACCAACATGCTAACATCGTGTGGATTTTCTTTGCCAATACCAAATAAGTACATCATCAGGACAATTCCAAGCATATTGAAAGTGACAATAGACAAGCCCATGATTGAGCCACCCCTGAAGGCAACTGTAAGAGCTTTACCAATGGAAGTACGAGCTGCTTGGGTTGTGCGGACATTGGCCCGTGTGGCTGCATTCATACCAATATAAACAGATAACAAAGAGAACACCGCCCCCATAACAAAGCCAACGGCAATTTGCCACTTCGCTTCTGGCATTGCAAAATAAAGCAAAATAGCAAGTCCTATAATAAAGGGAGTAATAGTCAGAAATTCACGGCGCAGAAAGGCATTTGCCCCTTCTTGAATAAAACCGGCAATTTCTTGCATACGTTCTGTCCCTGGGTCTTGTTTTTTCAGCCATGAATAAAGGCCGGCAAGAACCGCCAGTCCCAATACCCCAGAAACAATAACAAAAACGTGCGCTAATAAATCTGTATCCATAAACTTCACTCCTAAGTTAAAACTAAGTTTCTCAACAACCTATGTTCTATTTCGACGAAAACCACAGGGGGAATCGCATACAAAAAAATATAGGATATGCAAACGCACCACGTCCTATAAAGCTTTCAGTCCATTAGGTAAAAGTATGCATTTTGATAATTGAAGAGATGAAGCCAGGCAAAACACATTTCAAGTTTCTGCAGAATTCAAGCATAGCAACATAACCGCTATGAATTCCCTTGAAAAGACGTAAGAAATTGTGAACATCAATCCACATGCCTTCAATAGAATTGGTATGCACTTCGCGTATGCCGTCCCCATCATCACCTCGCACCCATTTGCCATCGGAATGGCAAACTATGGCATGCGGGGCGCAATAAATAATTGTAGGCTTCCCAGCCCAGTCGTCTGTATACACTTTGCATTTTGCTGAAGTATAGCGGATCCTCTGATCAAGACGAGGTTCACCTTTTTCTCCCGCATACTTACTGTAGATGAGCCAAAATGGTATCTTAAAAAAGTGAGTTCTGTACTAATTGGAAGAATGGCTGGGCATAAAGGCCCAAAACCAACGTCAAGACACATGTCACGGCCAAAGCCACCTTAAGCCCCGATGAAGGTTCTATAGGGGTTTGGATTTCTTCTTTGGGTTGCTGGAAGAACATATAACGCGCTACATTCAAATAATAGAAAGCGGCGATAACGCTGTTCACAAGGGCAACGCCAGCAAGGACAAAGAAATTCGCTCGGATAGCTGCCCCAAAGACAAAGAACTTTCCTATGAAACCTCCCGTTCCGGGAATGCCTACCAAGGATAACAGAAAAATTATCATGGTGCCAGCCAGTAGGGGTGAACGTTTCATAAGACCGGCGTAATCTTCAATTTTATTTGAATCCGTTGCATTCTCGAAGGCAATCACCACGGCAAAGGCACCCAAATTAGCAAAGAGATATACCAGCAAATAGATGAGCACACCACTAAAGCCATCGAAGATACTTCCTGACTCCCACTTATCCCAGGATATGATTCCCATCAGTATATAACCGGCATGGGCGATACTTGAATAAGCTAGCATGCGCTTGATGTTCTTCTGGCTGATAGCTACCATATTGCCCAAGGTCATGGTCATCATGGAAATAGCCGATAATAAAGCCATCCAATCGGTGCTGAAGCTGGGCAAGGCGATGAATAAAACCCTCATCAAAACAGCAAAACCGGCCGCTTTAGGACCAACAGATAGAAAAGCTGTCACCGGCGTTGGCGCGCCTTCATAAGCATCAGGCGACCACTGATGGAATGGTACGGCGGCAATTTTGAAGCCAAAGCCTACCAGGAGAAGAATTATAGCTGGGAAAATCACCCAACGCAAAGAGGCATCCATGCCCAGTAATGTGCTGGCAATAACACTCAGTTCCGTTGAAGCTGTTGCTCCATAAAGGAGAGACATACCGTAAAGCATGGCTGCCGAGGCCATAGCCCCGTAGAGAAAATATTTGACAGCCGCCTCACTAGATTTGGGATCATTGCGCAGGTAGCCGGTCAAGATATAGGAAGTGATACTCAGTAACTCAAACGCCACATAGATCATGATTAAATCGGCGGCGATAGCTACCAAAGTAACAGAAAAGCCAGCAATGAGAATAAGACTGTAAAACTCGGCGGAGTAGGGCGTCCTTTCCCGCATAAAACCGATGGACGAGACGATAACCAAACTCACTGCCAGAGCAGCAAAGGCCTGGAAGTAAATCCCAAAGGTATCCATGGCCAGCATCCCCCCCAGGATTGGTTCAGTTGGTAATTCAACGCCTACCATAAGGTAGACGGCCACCATCAAGGATGCCACGCCCCCCCCCAGGGCCAGATTTGACAGCCATTTTTTCTCGTTGCTTCCTATCAGATCAATCCCAAATACGAGCAATGCGCTCAGAAAAAGGATTAGTTGAGGGAGCAGAAATAGTAAAGTTTGCACGTTGATAGCCTCTCTTTATTGGCTGTTAGAAGTTGCTAAGCAACGCCGTGGAAACACCATTGAAAAGGGCCACGACTGCGGAAGGATAAAAGCCTACCAGCACCATCAAGATAATCAAAGGCCACATGGTAATTTTCTCAAAGGTAGCTAAATCGGTAAGTTCGGCGTGGTGTGTGGCTTTATCCCATTTGTCTTGATCAAATTCTCCCAGGAATACGTTTTGGACGATTTTCCAGAGGATGTAGGCGGCGGTGAAGACAATGCCCACGACACCGATCATTGCGAAAACGGGGATGATGGCGAAGGTTCCACGGAAAACAAAGAACTCACTCCAAAAACCGGCCAATCCGGGTAATCCCAGAGAAGCGAAGCCAGTAATTAGCACAACGCCATAATAATAAGGCACTTTGGCTCCCAGGCCACCGAAATCTTTGATCTGACGAGTATGAGCGCGTTCATAGATCATGCCCACCAGGAAAAACAAACCCCCAGTGATGATACCGTGGGTAAACAATTGCAGTGAGGCCCCGTTGAGTCCCATGATTGCGCTAGTTGTCATTTCTTCGCCACCATTGATAGCTAAGGAGGCCGCGGCAGCACTAATGCCTAAAACAACATAACCCATGTGGCTAACCGAGGAGTAGGCAACCAGTCTTTTGAGGTCCCATTGAGCCATACAAACTAAAGCTCCATAAACTATGCTGATCACCGCCAAAATGGGAATGATGGGCACGTTATAAGAATAGTAGGCGAAAGGCTTAGGGAATATGGGCAAAACTATGCGGATCAAGCCGTAGGCCCCCAATTTAAGCAAGACACCAGCCAGGATAACACTTCCTGTGGTGGGGGCTTCTGTGTGGGCATCTGGCAACCAGGTGTGGAAGGGGAACAGAGGCACTTTGATTGCAAAGGCGATGAAGAATGCCCAAAAAGCAATCGAGGCTGCTGCAAAGTTCCCAGCGAAGGGCTGTGCCGCAGCTGCATCAAGAATATTGAATGTTCCTACGTTCAGATAAACGGCAATAATAGCCAATAACATGGCTACACTGCCTGTAAGAGTATATAGGAAGAATTTGATTGAAGCGTAGATGCGTCTCGCGCCGCCCCAAACACCAATTAACAGGTACATGGGAACTAACCCAATCTCCCAGAAAAGGTAGAAGAAGACGAAGTCCAGAGAAACGAAAACTCCGCTCATACCCAATTGCAGCAATTGGAAGAGGAAATAGTACTCCTTGACCCTGTCTTTAATTGTGTAAATAGAGTAGTAATAACACAGAGTAGAAAGGATTGTGGTAAGGAATAACATAATAGCGCTTAGTCCATCTACACCCATGCGATAGAAAATATCAGCGGAGGGTATCCAAGTATATTCTTCCATAAACTGCATTTCACCTGGATCAGCTCTAACGACAGCGTATATATAGACAGATAGTGCTAAAGGAATAAGGCTGAAAATTGTCGCTGTCCATCGAATCGTCTTTTCTTTATCCTTTGGAATGAAGAATGTGATCAAAGCCCCCAGCAAAGGGAGAAAGGTAATTGCGCTCAAAATTGGAAAATTCATTATTAACTCCTCGTTTATGTTTTTGTGGTCTAATAGACCAGATACAACCCTAATAAGGCCAGAACTGAAATTAATACAACTAATAAATAATTCTGAACCTTGCCAGTTTGGATAGGCCGTAGAATATTGGTTCCTATCCAACCAGTCACTGTAGCTAGGCCATTGACAATTCCATCCACGACCTTGTTATCAAAGAAACCGCTGAAAACAGCACTCAATACACCACCTCGTCCAACCAAGTTGACAAGGCCATCGATAACTGTTGAATCGAAGACACCCAGGCCTCTAGAAAGCAGCACACCTGTCCGTCCAACCAAATTGACAATAGGATTAATAACCCAGTTATAATCAAAATTATAGGAAAGATCAGCCAGTTTTATGGCCCCTTGAATGAAAGTGGCATGGTAAAGTTCATCAAAATAGAATT
>Ga0164318_10002170_pt1 | contig 18056 bp, 15 predicted proteins | sample GuaBasSedimGuay9_FD_113734 | JGI IMG/M metagenome (GOLD analysis project Ga0164318, IMG submission 113734) | Subseafloor sediment microbial communities from Guaymas Basin, Gulf of California, Mexico - Guay9, Core 4571-4, 0-3 cm | ecosystem: Environmental > Aquatic > Marine > Hydrothermal vents... | reverse complement strand
TTTATTTTCTCAGTATCTTAAAAAAACTTCTCGCTCTACATTTTTGGCAATTCTCATTGCCTCTAAAGCGGCTGCAAAGATAGTTACCTTTTTTACTTTTACAAGTAGTTTTTTGATTTATTTTGATAATTGTTTTAATCAATACGTAATTACATGATTTAGTGCAAAATAAAAGCAATAATACTTAAGTATTATTGCTTTTATTGCGATATATTAGATATATTATTTCCTCATTATAGTAACAGAGCCATTCATTTCTGTCTCTTGACCATCTGCCAAGTAAAGATTCCAATAATAAACACCATCTGTTAGATTATCTGCACTCCAATCATTTTGGTAATTATTACTTTCATATATCTTTTTTCCCCACCTATTAAAAATAATCAATTTACTGTTTGGAAAACTTTCATAAAAGTCTTTAGTCGTTCCTTTCAGAATAATTTTAAATACGTCATTGCTACCATCGCCATTTGGTGTAATAATATTAGGAACCTCAACATCACAATTAGTAGATGTAATATCTATTTCATCCTCACAGCCTCCTGCAGATAAATGCATAGTAAAAGTTCCTTCATTCTCCTCTTTAAAGAAATAAAAATTAGTAATACTTGCGACAACACCATCTTTAGTCCAAAGATAACTGTAACTATGGCCATTAGGGGGGACAGGCCCTCTCATTCTTACTCTTTGATAAGTACAAACATCTTGATTTCCTACTGTCCAATCCTCTCCTGGCATTGGACTTTCTTCAGATGCCATATACGGAATAGACATAATAAAATTGTCATGATTCATAATATTAACAATCTGAGTGGCTGAGCATTTTACACTTGGACTAATAGTAGCATTACTAATACTTATTGAGTATTCTCCAGATTCGCTAACTAATATTTTTTGAATATCTTCTCCTGTACTCCACTTATAAATATTTCCAGGATCAACAAAACCTGCATCTAACTCATAGGGAGCACCATCAATCCATAGACAAGTATCATCATTTAATTCAGGAGGACGTATAGGAACAACCGTAAAAGTATCTATATCTCTACACCTTGTATTCTGCCCTCCATCTACCATTAGTCTATACTTACCTGACATATTAGTTGTAAATGTTTGACCTGCTCCAACAGGTGCACCACCAGCATAAATATTAGTCCAATTAAAAACCTGTCCTTGACCTGCATCATAAGTAACACTACCTGGTTCACAGAAGGCGCTATCTAGCAATGTACCATTAATATGTGGTTGATAAACCACATCAATAACTTTCTTATCTCTTCCGGGACACACCATTGTTGTTGACCCATCATTTGTTTCTATACTTAAAATATGCTGCCCAACACCTAGGCTAGAACTATTAATACTTACAGAATCTTGCGAAGTAGGTATCCCCATTGAAACTCCATCCATAGACCAAAGATAATTAACAGTTGTAGTATCAGCATCACCATTGACAATTATATTTTCACCCTCACAAAGAAGAGTATCTGTTCCTAAACTAACGGCCATACCTCTTACAACAATACAGTATGAAAAAGTCTGTGAACCATAATATGGGCAAGCCTCATCATGTATAGAAGCTGTAAAACATTTAGGAATTGTTGTAACATCAGCAATTGTAGGTAACCATGAGAATTCAGCATACGCACTATCGGTACCATTATAATGAGGAATAAAAGACGCCCCAGATATTCCATGATTCCATTCTATATGAAATTTTTCTGGATTTCCTACCACACTTGAGTTAAATGTATCAATATCAAAGCCATTGACATGAAATGTGATAGGATCTGGACCTAAACATTCTTCTAAATAATAAATAGTATCTGCAGGATTGTATGTTGATGTTAATAAAGTATCCATCCCACTTAATATAGGTATATTATTACTACAGGTTGTTACCATTAATTGAATATCTCGATATACAGTTCCAATAAGAGTTGCAACCCCATTTATTCTTCGCCACTCTTCAACTTTAATACCTGTTACAGTAGTTAATATTGCTGAAGGAGTAAAACAAAGATCACCAGTCACAGGGTCTAGAGTAATTGGAGTAGAGGAGCTAAGGAAATTAGAAGCACTATATGAACCCACATAATTAACAGAAGAATTAAACCCATTAGTATATGGGGCATAGAAAGAGTAAACCAGTGAATCTCCATCTGGGTCTATTGCTCCATGGTTAAAACAAAAGCTTTGGTTATTACAAACAATAGCAATTGGTTTGTTAGAGAATGTTGGTGAACTATTACCATAAGCAGTAAGATTATTTAGCTTTGCAGGCATAAACCAACTATTAAAATCATTATTAAGGACAGTGCTAATCAAGTTACGATTACCATCTGCCCAATTTAACTCCCAATAATTGCAAGGAGTTAATGTAACTGTAGCTTGATATACATATTCTTGAATACCATATGCTGAACCTGTACTGCAATAAGTAGGAGCAGCACTACAACCTGGCGTAATTTCTTGACCCGAACCTGCAAGAAGGGGCAAATTTTTACTAAAATGACTTGTCGCATCTGTAGTACATTCAAAATCAATATCAACACTAGTTGGGGCTTGAACACCACTACAGTCTCTATAAAAAGACAATGTAATAAGATAAGTAGCGCCTCCTAAGCATGTATAGGTTAAGTCGGCACCGGCAAAGTGAGATGCTTTAACTTGGGGTGAAAATAATGTTGCAATAATAATTAATAATACCTGTAGTGTTTTCTTCATAATATTTAATTTGACTAATAATTAATTTATAACTTTAGTTACACAGTTTATGACACATAAATAAACTAATAGTTTAATTGCTTAAATATTTTTTAATAATATTATTTCTAGATTTTCTATCTCCTTTAATTTCAATATAATTAAAATCAAATACATTACAATATTTTTTATAAATATCAAATATATAATCTCTTCTATCTTCATCCTCTCGCAAAATATCAAACTCCCATTTTATATCGGGTTTACACAATATATACAAATCAAACTTTTGATTTTGAAAGAGAGTTTCTATTTTCTTAGGGCAATATTTAAACTTATCTTCTGCCCAAATTTTCATAGTAAGCATTTCCGTATCACAAATGCATATCTTCTTGTTACTGTCAATACTTGTTGATTTATCAAATTGCACTTTCGCAATTTCAATTAAATCTTCCATTGAATACTTCGAGGGATTCTCAAAATTTAATAGATATTCTCTAGCATATTCATCAACTAGATATCCATCAAACTCTTTCTCAATAAACCTTGCCAAAGTTGATTTACCACTTGACTCTGGACCAATAATAGCTATTCTAAACATGAATTATTCTTTAAAGAATCTCTCCAGGCTTTATAACCTAAGAAAGCCAAAACTAAAAACACAAAGTACTGTATTCCTGTAAATCCAAATCCTTTTACAAAATATAGTGGAATGGAAACAATATTTACAGCTATCCAAAGAATCCAACTTTCCAGTTTTTTGTTAGCCATCATCCACATAGCTGCGAAAGCTGCTCCAGTAGTAAAAGTATCTAAATATGGTGTTACTTTTCTAAATTCTAATACACTTCCAGAAGAAATATGTATCCATATATAGTGTAGAGTTTGAGTAAAATTCATATCAACAGAAATCACATCAAATAATAAATACATTAACAATACAAAAGCTGATGAGAAAACAAAGATTAATATCGAGATTATGTAATCGTGCAAAGTCAATTTTGAAACAAGCAATTTACCTTCACTATTGGAATTACTAATTCTAGCCCACATATACCACCCATAAATACTCATCATAGTGTAATAAATATTTATTATTAAATCACCGAATAATTGCCAACGATATAGAAGAAAAATATATAATCCTGTACTTATTATTCCTGTTGGATATACTTTAATATCTTCTTTTTTGGCGTAAAAGACACTTAAAACACCAAGAAATGCAGCAACAAACTCCAACAATATATATATAAAGCTAGTATTTTTATATGGAGCAACAAGGAAGTCTATAACTATATCCATAATTAATATTAATAGATAGCAAATGTAAATTGAAAGCTAATTAGTTTGACAAGAAAAATAATCTTTAGAAAGTACAGTATTTATTTAACGAAGTATACTTATTGTACCCCCTTTTTCAGTATTGACTTTATCATTTAAAATTAAAGAATAAAAATAAGTGCCATCAGCAAGATTTTCTGCCTTCCAATTATTCTTATAATCTAAAGATTGATATACAACCTTACCTTTTCTATCTAATATTGTAAGTGAACTGCCAGAATAATGATTAAGACCCTTGATAAAGAATACATCATTAACACCATCACCATTAGGAGTAAACACATTAGGAATCATAAGTTGACAATCGTTAATATGAACTAATACTTGAGTATGTACAGTGTCGACACAACTGGCAACTTCTAACTCAATAAGTTCATCTCCAGGCTTCAAATTGTCTACATAAACTTCTGACCTATTTAAATCTGAAACAGACCATTTATAATTATATTCTTCACCACTCATTCCTGCATTTAATAAAAGAGACTCGTGATTACATATCTCATTTTTTGCTACAATAATAGGCTGAGGTTTAGCTATTATTATCACATTAATCCTATCAACTCCTAAAAGGCTATCATTAAGCCAATATTGCAAATAATAATTACCAGATTCAGTAAATTTATTTGAAATACCCTCATTACTATTCCACACAAAAGACAAATTTTCAAAACCTACTGTATCAATAATATAAATAAAAGAACTATTTACACAAGTATCATCAGGCAAGAAAACGTTAACAGTAGAATTATTAGATCTTCTAGTAATAGCTCTAACAGTTTTTTGGGAACTATTATATACTTCCATATTTGAAATTGAAGAATATGAAATAGTATTACTATTATTATCTGCAACAACTTCTTCATAATCGTCGAGAATATTTATTTTTTTAGCTACAATAACCTGAGTCTTTTCTTTTTTTACTCTGTATAATCTCTTTTTAAATGAAGGCTTTAGTTTTGCATTATTCTCAACTGCCAAAGATGAATTCTTAATAATAGCTTTTGGTTCAATAAAAACATTCCTTATAGAATCTTCAACTACAATTTGCTTGATATTTTCTTTGTTATCAGTTATTTCAATATTACCATTATTTATAGTTTTTTCTTGGGGAATAATCTCCTCAACAATTTGATTTTTCTGATTCTGTGTTTTAGAGAATTGTAATCCCACGAACATCAACAAGATAGAAATAGATGCAGCAACAGCATAAAGAACATATTTAGTTAAAGATTTTTTAGGAGCAATTGAATTAATACCAATGCTATTTACAATATCAGCCTCTAAATCTTGAAAATAATTATTAGGCGTAACAAGAGAGTTCTTGCCTTTTAGCTTAGACAACAGCTCTGAATCCTTTAATTCATCTTCAAAGAAGTCAATATGTTTACTATTCTTTTCCATATTAGATATAGCTATGACATTATATTAATCTCATGGTTTAATCTTGTTTTAAATTTTCTTCAATTTTCTTCACCGCATAATGATAAGATGCTTTTAAAGAGCCTTCTGTAATATTTAGTATTTGAGCAATTTCACGATACTTTAAATCATCAAAATATTTCATATTAAAAACAAGGCGTTGTTTTTCAGGTAGTTTTACTAGCGCATTATGTAATCTTCTTTCTATTTCCTCACCAGAGATATTTTCATACTGCACTTTACTCTCAAGATACTGACTAACTTTATCTAGCGGAATATTTTTTTTCTTTTGCATTTTACGAAAATAATTAATGCTTTCATTGGTTGCAATTCTATAAATCCAAGAAAAGAGTTTAGAATCACCACGAAAACTATCAAGAGACTTCCAAACTTTAATAAAAACATCTTGAGTTACATCATTCGCATCTTCATGGTCGTAAAGGATTCGGCGAATATGCCAATAAATTCTTTCTTTATACTGACTCAATAAAACACGAAAGCCGCGCTCACGAGTCTGTGAGCTACGGCATAAGTCTATTATTTCTTGATCAGTATATTGGGGCATAGTGCAAAATTACAAATTAATGCCCATAATATTATTTCTTACGTTCAATACTTCTAATTGCGGCATCAACAATATCTTGAGTATCTAAACCATATTTTACCATTAAATCGTCTGGAGTTCCACTTTCACCAAACTCATCATTTACAGCTACCATTTCAATTGGAGCAGGATTATTTAAAGCCAATAATTGAGCAATACTATCTCCTAGACCTCCATTACGCAAATGTTCTTCTGCAGTAACAACACACAAAGTTTTAGCAACAGAATTTAAGACTGCTTTTTCATCCAAAGGTTTAATAGTATGTATATTTATTATTTCTGCATCAATACCCTTGTCTGCCAATATTTCACCCGCTTCAATAGCTTTCCAAACCATATGACCAGTTGCAATAATAGTTACATCCTTACCTTCGTTAAGCATCAGTGCTTTTCCAATTTCAAACTCTTGATCAGCAGGAGTAAACACAGGCACTTTAGGTCTACCAAATCTAAGATAAACTGGACCTTCATAATCAAGAATAGCAAGGGTAGCAGCTTTTGTTTGATTGTAATCACAAGGATTAATAACCACCATATTTGGTAGATTTTTCATCATTGAAATATCTTCCATAGTTTGGTGAGTTGCACCATCTTCACCTAATGTCAAACCAGCATGTGATGCGCATATTTTCACATTTTTATTAGAATAAGCAACTGATTGACGAATTTGATCAAGCACTCTTGCTGTAGAAAAGTTAGCGAAAGTACCCGTAAAAGGAATTTTACCAGCGGTAGCAAGTCCAGCAGCCATGCCAATCATATTAGCTTCAGCTATTCCCACTTGGAAAAATCTATCAGGAAATTGTTCTTTAAAATCACCCATTTTCAATGAACCTATTAAATCGGCACAAAGAGCAACCACATTTTCGTTACTATTACCAGCTTCTGTTAAACCATCACCAAAACCAGATCTAGTATCTTTTTTCTCTGTATATGTGTATTTTTTCATAATTAATACAATGCTAAATTGTTAAAATGCTAAATTGTTAAAAAACAAAACAACACTATCTAATAAAATTAATAATCGCCTAAAGTTTCTGGTAATTGCGACAAAGCATTGGCAAGTTGTTCGTCATTTGGAGCAGCTCCATGCCATTTGTGAGTACCTTCCATAAAGTCAACCCCAGCTCCCATTTCGGTATGCATTAGAACAACAATTGGTTTTCCTTGATTAGCAGCAGCTTTTGCTTCTGCCATCACTTTCACAACATCTGCCATATCGTTACCCTTCATCTCCATAACTATCCAACCAAAAGCTTTCCATTTAGCTGCCAGATCACCAAGATTCATAACCAACTCAATGGGTCCATCAATTTGTTGTTTATTATAATCTACTGTAGCAATAATATTATCTACATTTTTTGCTGCAGCATACATAGCAGCTTCCCATACCTGACCTTCATCAAGCTCACCATCACCATGCAGAGTATAAACAATATGATTATCATTATTCAACTTTTTAGCTTGTGCATGTCCTAGAGCAACTGACAAACCTTGTCCTAAAGATCCAGATGCAATTCTAATTCCCTCTAGACCTTCAGCAGTAGTTGGGTGGCCTTGCAGTCGTGAACTAATTTTTCTTAGTGTACTAAGCTCTTCAACAGGAAAGAAACCTGAGCGAGACAAAACACTATACCAAAGAGGAGCAATATGGCCATTTGATAGATAGAATACATCTTCACCATCAGCTTCCATTGAGAAATTTTCGGCGTCATATTCCATAATATTTTGGTATAAAGCAGTTACAAAATCAGCAGCACCAAGAGAACCCCCTGGATGCCCTGAATTAACTGCATGTATCATTCTTAAAATATCACGACGAACTTGAGTCGCAAAATCTTGAAGCTGTTTAATGTCTGTCATAAAGTATTTATTTTAGAATTTGTGCAAAAGTACACTTATCGTTTTAATAAATTAAGAGTGTTGAAAAGATTTAACAAAAGGTATTTTTAAAAATTCTCCTTCATTACTTCCAAGAAATCAGGATGCAATTTCTTATTAAAAGCCAATATTTCTTTGCCAAAAATATAATTATCACCTCCTGAAAAATCTGACACTTTTCCTCCTGCTCTTTCCACAATAAAACTACCAGCTGCAACATCCCAAGGGCGAAGTCCATACTCAAAGAAACCATCCATTCTACCACAAGCAACATAAGCTAGGTCAATGGCTGCAGAGCCCAAACGTCGAACGCCGCGTGTATTTTTTAAGCAATAAGTAAAGACATTCATATAATCATCGAGTCGAGAATAATCGTAATAAGGAAAACCTGTTGCCAAAAGAGCATCATTAAGAGTACTGGCATTTGAAACATCAATTGGCTGGTCATTTAAGAACGCAGGACTATGCTCATAAGCATAAAAAACCTCATCAAGATTTGGCTCATAAATCACACCAACCACTATCTCATCATCGCGTTTTAAAGCTATAGAAATACAGAATGGTGATAGTCCATGAATGAAATTTGTAGTGCCATCAAGTGGGTCAACTATCCAATTGAAAGTATCAGACTTTTTATCAATAGTTCCTTCTTCGGTAATAAATCCTGCTGGAGGAAAAATCTTAGAAAGTCCTTCAACAAGGTATTTCTCAGCAGTTTTATCTACATAAGTTACATAATCGTGTTCGCCTTTTACTTCTATATCTTTGGCAGAAACCTTATCTTTTTCTTCTAATAGAAACTCTCCTACTTGTCGAGTTAGTTCTACTACATTTAAACATATTTCATCAAAATTTCCCATATATTGAATTGTTAGAATATTTATTGTTCTTTGTTTGTTGTTCCATTCAAAACCTTATTATAGAACCCTACAGCCGTACGGAAGGGGTAAAGTTTTGAATTGTTAATGTGTTCTTATGTGTCTATTGTAGTTAAATAATTACATGTTATTTATTGATTTTTAAGTATAATTTTCTGATTATTTTATGGTTTTTCCATATAATATTACAATTATTGTCTGATATTTCCATAAAATACTATACTAAAAACCCATCTTCATAAAACTCATCCTTTAGCTCAACTTCCTCTATTTTATTTACTAAAGCTTCATCATATTTAGTATAAACTTTAATATAATTATCTGTCCAACCAGAAATTAGCTTCTCTCCATTATCTGTTTCTATAATATTTCCTTCAAAAAGCACCGAACATTTTCTGCCAATATTCTCACGATAAAAGACATTCTTTTTTCTATCGGAAAGCAAATGCAATGCTTGGCTACGCTTCTTCTTTTCGGCAGGACTTACAACATTCTTAAAACTTAAGGCACGAGTATTTTGCCTTTCAGAATAAGTAAACACATGAACATAAGAAATTGGCAAATTGACAATAAACTGTTTTGTTTCAGCAAAATTTTCTTCTGTTTCTGTGGGAAAGCCAACTATTAAATCAGCCGCGATACAAGCATCTGGCAAAACTGACTTAATTTTATTTACCCTATCAGCATAAAGAGCGGTATCATAAAACCGCTTCATATCTTTGAGAGTGGCATCAGATCCACTTTGCAATGGCAAATGAAAATGAGGTAGAAATACTTTTGAATTGGCAACTAAATCAACAATTTCATCTGTTAAAAGCTCAGGCTCTACTGAAGAAATTCTTATTCTCTCAATACCTTCTACTTTCTCCAATTTCACCAATAAATCATAAAAGCTTTCATCAGATCCTTTTCCAAAGTCTCCAATATTAACTCCAGTGAGTATAATTTCTTTAACATCAGTTTTGCCTATTTCAGCTGCTTTGGCAATGGTATTATCAACATTAGCAGAGCGAGAACGCCCACGAGCCATAGGGATGGAGCAATAGGTACAAAAATGATCGCAGCCATCTTGAACTTTCAGGAAACTACGTGTTCTATCGCCAAAAGAATATGATGGAAAAAATCTTTTTATCTTATTGATATTGGAAACATGAACTTCGGTAGCTCTTTCTGATTCTGGGTTTTGAATGTATTCTAAAATATTGAATTTATCATCGTTACCCAAAACTAAGTCTACTGCTTCAAGCTCAGAAAGCTTATCAGGGTTAAGCTGAGGAAAGCAACCCATTACGGTAACTTTCGCATTAGGATTTCGCTTTTTAGCTTGCTTGGCTGCTGTTTTGGTTTTCTTTTCTGCAAGTTGAGTTACTGAGCAAGAGTTTATAACATAATAATCAGCTTCTTCTTTGAAGTCAACAATTTGGTATTCGCTCTGAGGGAACATCTTGCTAATGGCAGAAGTTTCTGAGTAGTTTAGCTTGCAGCCTAATGTATGGAATGCTATCTTCTTCAATAATTAATTAGTTTACGGCTATAAAAAACTTCAATCTCGTCGTTGTCCTCGTATTAATATTCTGTCATTTACTTAAGTAAACTCCCGAATATTAACACTTCGTCCGCCTCGACCTTGACGTTTTTTATACACCTCTTATTTTCTGTACAAAAATTCTATACGTCTATTTATGAATGCTGCAAAGATATGGGAAGAAGTTAGAATAATTTGATTTTAATTTAATAAAACTTACGGACAGCTTAAAAATTTCAATTAATGTGGTTACATATATTGGTTAAACCACTTCTAGATAGCTATGCTATTATTTTTAGACGCTGATTATTATGATATGATAGTATTTTTCATATGGAAAAATCAAGAAATCATAAATAATCCAAACCTTGCGTCTTAGCGGCTTTGCGAAAGATAGAACTCCTAATAAACCATAAACTTCTCCATCAAAACTCCTTCTTTAGAACTAACTTTTATAAAATACATTCCACTTTGGAGCTTCAATGATAAATCTATACTATTTGATAATGCTTCAGTAAGTTTTTCATACACAATTTGTCCACTCAAACCATAAATACTAATCCGAGTTGTAGAATTTATTGCTTTATCAAATTGAATTGAGAATTGACCGTTAGATGGGTTGGGTACTATTTTTAGAGTCTTCTTGTTTATTGATTCTCTATTTGATATTGCCGTTGGACTAGTAGTAAGCACATTAGTATGAGTCCATTCATGAACTCCATCATCAACTATCCAATCGTAATCTGCGAGTTTCTTACCTTCTCCATACCATGGATTCATATAATAAATTGTATTTCCACTCTTGCCATAGCCAACTACAAAGTGACCTCCACCAGAATACCAGCCCCAACGTATTACAAAAGGACGTGTATTAAAGAGCTCATCATCTATTGCTGCTTTCGTTAAAGTATTTGCTGTTCCATAATTAGTAATGCCGGAGAAAAACAGAAGAATATCTTTTATACTTCCACTATAACCATAATTATAATTCCAGTAATTACAGCCCTGATTTGGATCATTACAACAGTCCAGATTACCGAAGTTATGCCAAGTAGCTGTTGTTCGGGTATATTCTGCAATTTCGCATTGATCAGTGGTATCTCCATAATAATCAACTATACATTTTGAAACTCCTGCCCAACACCATTCTGTTTGTTCTTGCTCTACCTCTCCTACTGTAAGAATTTGAGCAAAAGAAATATTTACAGCAAAAAAAATAAAAATTAATATTGAATATATCTTTCTCATTATCTTTTATTTAGCAGTTCAATTAAATCACTTGGGCTATAAGTTTTTTGTAATTCCATATTTCTAGAATTAATAAACATTTTAGCTGATGTAAGTGGTAAATATTCTTCCTTTACTGCATTTCTAACAATCAAGAAATCACTAGTAATTGCTGTTAGTCTTAAAACTCCTGATACATTCTTGCCCTTATTTTCATTCATCGTTTTCTGAATATCCTCAGCCAAAACACTTGCTCCAAAATCAGCAACTTTAAACTCATTTCCTATATTCTGCACATTAAGTAAGGCTCTATATTCTCCATTTACAACTATTGGAACTCGCCACGTTTTATTTGAATTATCCTTGGTTTCAGAATACCAAATAAACTCAAGGGGTTCGCCAAGCTCTGTCTGCTTAAACTCTTCTCTGCTGTTAAAGCCAAAGGAAATTTCATCATTGATTGGAATTTTCTCTAAAACTGATTGTAGGTTTCTTTCTGCAAATATTTTTATATCACTTATGGTATTCTGCCCAATTAAAACTTGACTAAAGATTACTAGGAATAGACCTAATAGTATGTTTTTTGTTGAATTCATATATTCTAATTGATTAATTATTTACAATGCGAAGATATGAATTATTAAGTTAATTTTCATAATAGTATTTATGCCATTTTATCTCATAAATAAGACAATATTAGATATTTTTATCATATCTATGAGAAATATTTAGGTGTTTTTGTCTTATTGATAAGAAACATTTAGGTGTTTTTATCTCGTTAATAAGAAATTATTGTATATTTGCAGTATGGAAAAGCACATAATACCACAAAGTAAAGATAATATAAAAAATATTATTATTCAGAATCAGCAAAGGTTCAAAGAGTTAAACATAATAAGTCGTTCTGTAGAAATAGAAAATAATGGTAATTATGTATTTGTGGGACTGCGTCGTGTTGGGAAAACTTATTTACTATACCAAATAATAAAAGAAAACGTAAATAATATTGAAGATGTTCTTTTCATAAACTTTGAAGATGAGAGATTAATTGGCTATGGTTATCAAGATTTAAACTTGCTTTTGGAAGCTTATTCAGAACTTTACAAAAAGAAGCCAATACTATTTCTTGATGAAATTCAGAATATTGAAAATTGGGAGAAATTTGTAAGGCGACTATGCGACAATGATTATAAAGTATTTGTAAGTGGTAGCAATGCAAAAATGTTGAGCTCAGATATTTCCACTACTCTAGGAGGCAGGTTATTTATTAAAACCATTTCTCCTTTGTCATTTTTAGAATTTCTGAAATTCAATAATTTAAAATTAAAACAGAATTTTGAATATACTGATCAGTTATTCCTAATGAAGGAACATTATGCTGAATACATAAAATTCGGTGGTTTACCAGAAGTAGTGCGTTTTAAGAATAAGAGGGAATATCTTTCAAATATTTATCAGAAACTACTTTATGGTGATTTAATAGCACGATTTAATATCTCAAACCAAATGGCAGTGAAGTTATTGGTTAAAAAGCTTGCAGAAAGTGTTAATAATGAAACTTCTATTAATAGGATTAAGAATATTATTAAATCAGCAAATATTCAAATTGGCAATAATACTCTTTTCGAATATATAAGCCATTTAAAGAGTTCATTCATTATTCACGACATTCAAAATTATACTAATAAAATAGTTGACAGAGAACTCAAGAAGAAATATTATTTTGCTGACACCGGATTACTTTCTCTTTTTCTGATAGACCAAAATAGTAAATTATTAGAGAATTTAGTTTTTTTAGAACTTAAAAGAAGGTCTCAAGATGATATATTTTATTATAAGAGAAATATTGAAGTTGACTTTTATGTTCCGAATCAAGGTTTAATGATTCAAGTTTCTTACGATATTAGCGATATAGAAACCCGCAAACGAGAATTTAAAGCACTTATAAAAGCAATGGATGCCGAAGGATTAGATTCTGCAATGATTATCACCTACGACTATGCAGAGGTAGTTGAAATTAAAGGGAAGAAGATAGAAGTAATTCCTGCTTGGAAGTGGATGTTAAATAATTAGTAATATTAATATCATTTAATACTATCAACTAACAAATAAGACCCATTCAAACTATCAGAACAATAGATTTTATATGATTTGAAAAAGTATAGCGTATCTTCCACCAATGAATAATCAACAGAAATATCATAATTGGTAGGTTCAACACTAACACAATTAATTTTCACTTTCGTTGGATCTAGTTTTGGCGCCACAACTATTGTTACTGTAACATTATTGCTTGCAGGTGCAGGGCAAAAATCATCAGTGACATTAAAATTGAGTGCGTAAGTTCAATTAGTAAATGCAACTTTTAGGGTTAATAATCTGAATTTTCCCTATTGATTACCTTCATCATAAAGATATGCAATAATTTTTAAAAAAATTATTGCATATCTAAAATTTCGAAAACCTTTTTAAGCTCAATCCCCCTAATAAATATCATATTAAACCACCCTTTATAATAAGGAAATCCGTATCTTTGCCACGCTATTTTAATTTAATCTAAATAAGGCATAATGGCAAAAGACGAACAAGAAATCATTGGGGATGTTACTTCCTCTGACTATAAATATGGATTTGTTACTGACATTGATACTGATACAATAGCTAAAGGGTTAAGCGAAGATACTGTCAGATTAATATCCAACAAGAAAAATGAGCCAGAATGGCTTTTAGAATTCCGATTAAAGGCTTATAAAAAATGGCTTACAATGGAACAGCCTAATTGGGCGCATTTGAATATTCCAGAAATCAATTTTCAAGATATTATATATTACTCTGCTCCTAAAAAGAAAAAGGAGTTGGAAAGCCTTGATGAGGTTGACCCTGAATTAATTGATACTTTCAATAAGTTGGGAATTTCTCTCGAAGAGCAGAAGGTTCTTTCTGGAGTAGCTGTGGATGCTGTAATCGACAGTGTTTCGGTGAAAACGACTTTCTCTGATACTCTCGCCAAACAAGGTATTATCTTTATGTCTTTTAGCGAGGCTGTGCAGGAGCATCCTGATTTGGTAAAGAAATACCTCGGTAGTGTGGTTCCAATAGGCGACAATTATTTTACTGCTCTTAATTCCGCGGTTTTTAGCGATGGCTCTTTCTGCTATATTCCTAAAGGAGTACGCTGTCCTGTTGAGCTAAGTACATATTTCAGAATAAATGCTGCAAATACAGGACAATTTGAAAGAACACTTCTTGTTGCTGACGAAGGTGCTTATGTGAGTTATCTTGAAGGCTGTACTGCTCCTCAACGTGATGAAAATCAGTTGCACGCTGCAATTGTAGAGATTATTGCTCACAAAGATGGTGAGGTGAAGTATAGCACTGTTCAGAATTGGTACCCAGGCAATAAAGAAGGTAAAGGAGGTATTTTTAATTTTGTTACCAAGCGTGGACTTTGCGAAGGGGATAACTCTAAAATATCATGGACTCAGGTAGAAACGGGCTCTGCTATTACTTGGAAATATCCTAGCTGTGTACTTAAAGGTGATAATTCTGTTGGAGAATTTTATTCTGTGGCTGTAACTAATAACTATCAGCAGGCAGATACTGGTTCTAAAATGATTCACCTTGGTAAGAATACCAAGAGCACTATTATCTCAAAAGGTATTTCGGCAGGAAAAAGCCATAATAGTTATCGTGGTCTTGTGAGAATAAATTCTAAAGCTGATAATAGTAGAAACTTCTCTCAATGTGATAGTTTATTACTTGGTAGCGAGTGTGGTGCGCATACTTTTCCTTATATAGAAAGTAATAACCCAACTGCAATATTGGAACACGAAGCTACAACCTCTAAAATTTCTGATGAGCAATTATTCTACTGCCAGCAAAGAGGAATTAAACAGGATAAAGCCATTGGACTTATAGTAAATGGTTATGCAAAAGAAGTACTTAACAAGCTTCCTATGGAATTTGCTGTGGAGGCACAAAAGCTATTATCTATAAGCCTTGAGGGTAGTGTTGGATAATTATTAATTTAGAAATTGAACGTAGAAACAAATATAAATATGTTACAAATAAAAGATCTACACGTAAGTGTTCAAGGAAAAGAAATTATTAGTGGATTGAACTTGACAGTAAATGCAGGAGAAGTTCACGCTATTATGGGCCCTAATGGGACCGGAAAAAGCACTCTAGCAATGGTAATTGCTGGTAACGAAACCTATGAGGTTACCTCTGGAGAAATTATTTACAATGGTAAAAACCTTTTGGAGTTACCAATAGAAGATAGAGCTCGTGAAGGTGTTTTCTTGGGCTTTCAATATCCAGTGGAGATTCCAGGTGTTAGTATGACTAATTTTATGCGCACTGCCATCGACGAGATTAGAGAATACCGAGGTCAAGAGCCATTAGGTGCTGGTGCTTTTCTTAAATATATGAAAGAGAAAAAAGCTTTAGTAGAATTACAAGATAAACTTAATAATCGTTCTGTAAATCAAGGTTTCTCTGGGGGTGAAAAGAAGAAGAATGAAATCTTCCAAATGGCAATGCTTGAACCTAAACTATCTATTCTTGATGAAACAGACTCAGGTTTGGATATTGATGCTTTAAGAATTGTTGCCAATGGAGTAACTAAACTCAAATCCAAAGACAACGCTACCATTGTAATTACTCACTACCAACGTTTGCTTGACTATATAGTGCCTGATTTTGTGCATGTTATGTATGATGGTAGAATAGTGAAGACTGGTGATAAATCTCTTGCTCTCGACCTTGAAGAAAGAGGTTACGATTGGATTAAGGAAGAGCTTAAAGCAAAATAAATTATGGCTAAAAACAAAGAAATAGGTTTAGACCTTAAGGCTGCATTAATCCATAAGTTTGATTTGGTAAAAGAATCAAGAAAGGATATTGAGCCTGGTTTTTTGACTAATAAAAGAGATAAAGCTAAATTGATATTTGAAAAATTAGGGTTTCCAAATACTTCAATTGAACTTTGGCGTAAAACAAATATTAAGAAGTTTGTTGAGAAAGATTATGAGCTAGATTTTGAAGCCAATGGCGTTTCTAATACCGAAGAAAATCTTGGTTTTAGATGCGATATTAATCAGTTCGATACCGACCTTTATACTTATCTCAATGGGCAGTGGATTGATGGTGCTGACGGAATTACAACCTACGAAAACGGAACAATAGTAGGAAGTTTATCTTCTGCAATAATTGCATTTCCTGAGCTTATTGAGAAATATTTTGGTGCTTCAATTGACAATGAAACAAATGGACTAATTGCTCTTAATAGTGCACTATATACTGATGGATACTTTATTTATGTTCCAGATGGAGTTGAGCACGACAGAAGTATTCAAGTAGTAAATATTATCGATAGCGATAAGAATATTTTCTCTAATACAAGAAATTTAGTCATTCTAGGAGAGAATTCTAAAATGTCACTTGTTCATTGCGACGATTCTGTTACTGATAACCATAGTTTTATCAATAATGTTACTGAAATAAGCCTTGAAAGAGGTGCTAAACTAGATTTCTATAAGCTTCAGAATAAGGATGACAATGCTGCTGTAATGACTAATACTTTCATAAAGCAAGCGCAGGATTCTAATCTGAATACAAATACCGTAATTCTCAATGGCGGACTGGTTAGAAATGATACTCACGTAGCCTTAAATGGTCGTGGGGCGAATGCCGATGTTATAGGTTTATACCTAATGGATAGAAAGCAATTTGTTGATAATCATGTATTTATTAGTCATAATGTGCCTAATTGTACCAGTAATCAGCTTTTCAAGGGAATAGTAGATGAAGAAGCACGGTCGGTTTATAATGGCCATACTTTAGTACAAAAAGGTGCTCAACAGACTCTTGCTTTACAGAATAATAATAATATCCAGCTTACAAATACTTCCAAGGTAGATAGTCATCCATTCTTGGAAATTTATGCCGATGATGTAAAATGTAGTCATGGGTCAACTGTTGGTCAGCTTGATACAAATGCAATGTTTTATCTTATGCAAAGAGGTATTTGTGAACGTAATGCTAAAATGCTGTTGATGGTAGCTTTTGTTGGTCAAATTGTAGATAGAATTCAATTGCCAAAATTAAGAGACAGCATAGACGAATTAGTACGAAAACGTTTGAAAGGAGAACTAAGTTCATGTGAACAATGTTCTATTCAGTGTACAAATCCAGATTCACCAATCGAGTTTGAAATAGATATGAGTCTGCTTTAGGAATTAGTCAGCCTTCGATACGATTTTTTTAAAATCACTCAGTCTGACGTTTTAAAATACAAAATTACAATAGCCCACGAAGTTGCATTCGTTGCTATTGTACTTGTACAATATTATGACTGCGAAGCAGTCAAAGGTAAATAACCTAGTACGTAGTGCTAGGAAACCTAGTACGTAGTGCTAGGAAACCTAGTACGTAGTGCTAGGAAACCTAGTACGTAGTGCTAGGAAACCTAGTA
>Ga0164318_10002168_pt1 | contig 18066 bp, 15 predicted proteins | sample GuaBasSedimGuay9_FD_113734 | JGI IMG/M metagenome (GOLD analysis project Ga0164318, IMG submission 113734) | Subseafloor sediment microbial communities from Guaymas Basin, Gulf of California, Mexico - Guay9, Core 4571-4, 0-3 cm | ecosystem: Environmental > Aquatic > Marine > Hydrothermal vents... | reverse complement strand
TATGGAGTGGATTCAAACGTGTAATTTTTTGTAAAAACAGTTTTTTAATTCAAATTTTTACATAATGCTAAATTATGATATTTAATTGAATAAATTAATTAATAACTATTGTTAATTTGAAACTCCAAACTTCAAACTTTATTTATTATTCATAAAGCCTTGTTTTTTTAATAGTTCTAAAAATTGATTAGAGAAAAACACATTATCTTTTTTTGTGTAGCGTTTTTGAGTGAAAATTTGAGCAAGATTTTGAGTTTTATTTTCTGCAATTAAATCAATTGTTTCTTGAAGGTTTTCTTTTTCTTCATAAATTTTATTTATATCATCTTCAGTGTAATCATTGTATGTTTCTTTATGAATAACACCGTTTAAAGGTAAACGGTCGGTTAATTCAGGATTTTCATCGGGATAACCCAAAGTTATTGTGGTTACAGGGACAACGCCTTTTGGTAATTTAAGAATATCGACAATTTTATCTGCCATATATGTTGTAGTGCCAAGATAGCAAATTCCAAGACCTTTGTTTTCGGCAGCTAAAACAACATTTTGAGAGGCAAGAATTGCATCAATAGTAGCATTATAAATCCAAAGAAAATTGTCATATCCGGGCTCGGCATCTCTAAAGTTACACCATTTGCTAAAGCGGTTAATATCGGCACAAAATGTTAAAATAACAGGTGCTTGAAGAACCATATTTTGTTTAAAATGAACATCCCAAAGTTGTTTTTTTAATTCTTCATTTCTTGTAACAATAATGCTGTAAACTTGCATGTTGCCAGTGTTAGATGCTCTAATACCTGCGTTTAGTATTTCGTTTAAGCTTTTATCATCTATGTTTTTATTTTTATACTTTCTTATTGAACGGTGATTTTTTATTGTGTGCATCATGATAATTTGAATTATTGTATTGTTAGTTATTTATATATAATGATTTAAATTGAACAAAAATGACTAAAAATTTTGAATAAACAAATATAAGATTGATAAAAATTAAGTTTTTTTAAATTAAGTTTCTACATTTGTTTAATCTAATTAATTAACGAGATATTTGATAAAATATTTATAATAATGAAAAATTTATTAAAAGATAAAAGTTTAGTATTAATAGCATTTTTTATTTCAATAGTATTACCTATTACATATTATAAACCTACAATAGATAGGATTTTGATGCCTAGAGTTATTGTCTTGTCGGTATTAATTATTTTATTATCGATTGTTTGGTTAACAAATAAGAAAAAAATTCATTTAGGGATAAAATCTCTTATTCTAATATTTTTATTTTTAGCTTATTTATTAAGTTCAGTAATATCCGGATTTAATGCAATTAATGGTTACGAAAGTGTGTTTGAAATTTTCAAATCAGCACTTTTTGTTTTATTCTTATTCTTTGTCGTTATTACAATACAAGATGATGAATCTAAACTTGATTTATTAATAAAGTCATTTATTGTTTTTTCATTTGTTATTGTTGCAATAGGCGTTTTTCAGTTTTTGAAGGTAGATTTTTCTGATTTCCGCAGTCATAAAAAGAATTTAGGCTATTATTTTGTGCAAGCTATAACCCCTGTAAAGTCGACAATGGGAAACAAAAATTTATTTTCTGATGCATTATTTCTTTGTTTTCCTTTTTTGATTTATGGATTAGTATATTATAATAAGTTTTGGAAATATATATCAATAATACTCTTAATTTTAAGTTTAGGATTTATTGGTATGCTTGTTTCTAAAACTGTTTGGGTTGCTATAGGAGTTTCTTTATTTAGTGCTTTAATTTTATTTATTATATATATAATTAAAAACGGTAGAACAATTTATGCATCAAAGCAACGCTATTTAATATATATCGTAATTGTTTTTGTAATTGGAATTATTACAAGCTATGGCGTTTTGCATTTCACAAACAGCAAAATTCTTGAAGTTGCTAAAGAAAAAGTTGAGCAAATAACAAATAAAGACAATTTTGATAAAGATTTAATATTAAATAATGATAATCCAAATGTAGCACAAACGCGAATACTTGTTTGGTATAAGTCGTTTAAGATGTTTGAAGAAAAACCATTTTTTGGAGTTGGTCCGGGTAACTGGCGAATTAATATTCCAAAATATGGATTGAATGGTTTTAAAACAGATATAGAGCAGGGAGTAAAACATTTTCAACGAGCTCATAACGATTATATTTGGGTTCTTTGTGAAACAGGAATTATTGGCTTTGTTTTTTATTTCTCGGCATTTCTTTTTGTATTAATACTATCAATTAAAAAGTTTTTTAATGCAGAAGATAAGAAAGAAAAATTGTTATCTTTTTTACTTGCAATAAGTATATTAGCTTATCTCACAATCTCATTATTTACATTTCCTAAAGAAAGAGTTTCTCATAACATTATTGTTTTTGCTTGTTTTGCTATTGTTGTATTGTTATTTTATAAAGAAGATAAAAAAATTACAGTAAAAGATAAGCATAAATATATTTTAATGTTATTTAGTCTGGCAATAGGAATTTATTCTTTTTCTATTACAAAACAAAAAATTATTGGAGAGAGTCAAACAAAAAAGGTAATAAAAAATCAATATGCCAGTCGATGGAATAGAGAAATCCGTGAAGTGAATAAAATTAAAGGGAATTTCTATTCTTTAGATCCATATTCAACACCAATTGTATGGTATAAAGGCGTTGCTTTGTCGCAATTGCACAAATATGCTGAGGCTAAAATAGAATATGAAAAAGCATTAAAAATTCACCCCTATCATATTCAGGTATTAAACAATCTTGCATCCTGTTGTGATTTGCTGGGAGATCATAATAAGTCTGAAAGTTATTACAAAAAAGCATTAAAAATTTCTCCAGATTTTAAAGATGCTTTGGTAAATCTTTCTATTGTTTATTTCAATAAAAGAGAAAATGAGAAGGCTTATAATACTATTTACAGATGTAGTGCTAAAAATCCTGTTCCTCCAAAATACAAAATTGTATTAAAAGCTATTTTAAAAAAGAAACTCGAGCTTCTAGCAATAAAAATAAAAAATCCATATCAACGAAAAAAAATATTAGAATTACGTAATAATGATAAAAGGCTCATTCGTTTGTTTAACAAGGCTAAGAGGGATAAAGTAACATTTGAAGAGCTTATTTTAAAAGTGTTAAATTTTTAAAATAAAGAAATTATAATTATTTTAGTCCCGTATATTTTATACATATAGATTATTAAATAAATTAAAATTTTATACAATGAAGAAAAAAGCTTTATTATTCGCGATTTTAGTAGTTATTGTTACTGTTATAAGCTCTTGTAGTACAAAAAAATGCCCTGCATATAGTCAGGTAAATAATGTTCAAGTTGAAAAAGCAGCTTAGTTTTTTGTTTTTTTCATTCTTTGTTGGGTTTTATTTAATATAGAATCATATTAAATAAAGAATTATTTTTAATAAATTTCCATTTTTTTTTGATTTTCTTAAATTAATATTTATGAAAAGGCTCTTACTAATATTAGTAATTATTCTAACTATTAGTAAATTAGCTTTTTCACAAGGTGAAGTTGACGACGAACAAAAAATATTTTTAAGAAATGAAAGAACCTACAGTTTTCTCCTTAACTCAAACGGTTGGGGAGTGAATTACCAGTATGGTAAAATGATTGATGCTTTTAACAAAAAACTTTACAGTTTTGATATTGTAGGCATACGTCATCCTAAAGAAATAAAATTAGCAAATCCATATTTCCCAAATTTAAAACGTTTTGTTTTTGGCAAGAAAAATAATTTCTACAGCCTTAGATTTGGTTTGGGAAAACAAAAAAAATTATACAGCAAACTCGATAAAGGAGGTGTTGAAATAAGATATTTTTACACCTTAGGAGCAAGCGTTGGTATTATTAAACCAATTTACTATGAGGTTTTGTATTTATCTGCAAGCAACACTTATGAAGTAAAAACAGAGAAATTTAATACATCTATTCATAGTGTTTTTGATATTTATGAACGAGCTTCATTTTTTAAGGGGTTTAACGAAATCTCAGTAATGCCGGGAATTTTTTCTAAAGTAGGAGGTAGCTTTGAGTTTGGTAATAAAGACGAAAAAATTAATGCAATTGAAGTAGGGGCTATTCTAGAGATTTTCCCTACCGACATTAAGATAATGGCAACAAAAGATAATAGTTTTTATTTTGCTGCACTTTTTGTCAGTTATCGTTTTGGAAATATTTTTAACGGAAGAATAAAAAAGAAAAACAAAAAGCAGAAAGAAATAGATAATAGAGGATTAAAAGATTTGCATCGATAGTTTTAATAGTTTAAAACTCTTTTGTTATTTTTTTTATGTTTATTGTCATTAAGCTTCGCGGTAATTTGTTGTTATTTATTTCATGCCATTTTTGTTCAATATAAGTTAATGATAAATTGAATAACTATTAACCAGAGTTCGATATAAGATATAAAACACAGAAATTCAGAAATGAACAAGAATTTAATTGTAATTTTAGGACCAACAGGAATTGGTAAAACCGATTTCAGTATTTATATAGCTCAAAAATTAAATACCTGCATAATTTCTTCTGATTCACGACAAATATATAAAGAGTTAAAAATTGGGACTGCCGTTCCTTCCGATGAACAATTAAAAAAAGTAAAACATTATTTTATTGCCAATAAATCTATTTACGATTATTATAACGCCAGTCAGTTTGAGTTTGAGGTGATTGATTTGCTTAATGAACTTTTTAAAACCAGCAATAATGTTTTAATGGTTGGCGGTTCGGGAATGTATATTGATGCTGTGTGCAATGGTATTGACAACTTGCCCACTATTGATGAAGAAGTAAGAAAAAATTTACTTGACAGATTAGAAAATGAAGGTATTGACAGCCTCAGAACAGAACTGCATAAAATAGATCCTGATTATTATTTAACGGCAGATGTAAAAAACCCGAAACGAATTTTAAAAGCTCTCGAAGTTTTTATAATGACAGGAAAACCTTATTCTTCTTTCTTAACAAAAAACAAAAAAGAAAGAGATTTTAATATTATTAAAATCGGTTTGAATATTGACAGACAGAAACTTTATGAACGAATTAATTTACGAGTAGACATAATGATAAAAAATGGATTAGTAGACGAAGCTCGTAAATTTTATAAAGATAAAAATCTTAATGCCTTGAATACGGTTGGTTATAAAGAACTTTTTGAGTATTTCGATAATAAAATTACCTTAGACAAAGCAATTGAATTAATTAAAAGAAATTCAAGACACTATGCCAAACGACAACTTTCGTGGTTTAACCGAGATAAATCAATAAGATGGTTTAACCCTTCTGAAAAGGAGAAAGTTATTGAATATATAAATTCTGAGATAATTTAAGATTTTAGAAGAATATTGTAAACTGTCGCGCCTTAAATTTTGGGTGGGATTGCATTCTCTGTTTCGTCCTTTTAGCTTGCCCCTAACAATAAAATAAACGCTCAATTCCGTTTATTTCTATTATAGTAATAACAGGTTTAGTCGTTAAAAACGGCAATTGTTTAAAAAGGGGGCACTTTAAAATTCGGGTGGATTACAATAAAATAATAAGGGGTCAAGTTCAAAAATTGGGGATGCCTTTTCTTGCCTTTGTAATGATATTTGTTTAAATAAATCTTTTTTTTAGAAATAGTCTGAAGGACTAAAACAACTATAACTTGGAACATCGTCCTAAAAAATATTGCCATAGCAAGGATATTAAAAAAGTTCAAAGTTCATAAAGTAGTTGCTGTGGTTAATAAAAAAATTGATGTTGTTTAGCGAAGCCACCGACCTTAAAACGCTTCATTAATACTGTGTTCTGTTATTTTCTATTTTGCATGAACTAAAAATTAACTTTAATAGATGTTTAAACATTTTATACAAGCTCCAATGTTAATCAAGAAATTTACAAAAGTTTTAGAATAATTGTTACAAAAAACGGAACTAATATTGTTAAAACAATACCGCTAAAAATTGATATAATTGCATACTCTTTTCCAGATGATTTTACAATAATTGGTAAAGTAGTATCCATTGAAGTAGCACCTCCTGAGGCTATAGGAGCAAGTTTACCAAAGTATTTTGCAAATAATGGACTTGACAACAATGTGATTATCTCTCTCATTATATTCGATAAAAGAGCTATTACACCAAGTGTTTGTCCACTTATTTCAGTAATTAAAATACTTGAAAGACTGTAATAACCAAATCCTGCACCAACAGCCAATACTTCTTTCATTTCAAGATCAGGCAACAAAAATGATATTAATAACGAACCTAATAATGATCCAATAATTACACATAATGGTACCAGAAAAATTTTATATTTATATTTAATAAGAGCTTTCCACGATGATTTATCGCTGCCAACAGATATGCCAACTAACAACATTAAAACATAAAGAGCATATTTGCTAAAATCATTATTAAGCATAATATCCGGCAAGAAATGAAATAAGCCCAGAATAACTCCTGCAACAAAAAATAATAGTATTATTAAGCTGTTTTTCATTATTTATAATTTATTTGTTTTTTGTTTTTTGAAAAATAATTTAAAAGTAATAAGTGCCATTATAATGCTGCCAAACACAGCACCAACAGTAATTATTAATGCATTTACACCAATATTGTCAAGATTATTAATTATTGTCTTATTTAAACCCACAGATATGCCAAGTAGAAACAAAAGAGCGTAAATTGCCCAGTTTGTTAATTTGTCAATTATAGAAATTATTTTTTTCTTGTCGTTTAACATTGCACCTATAATTATGCCTGCTACCATTATTGAAAGTACTATTATCATAATAATATTTTATAATAAGTTAAAAGGATTCGTGTTCAGTTCGTTTTATAATTTCATTTTGAAGGTCTTCGCCTAAGTCATTGAAATAGTCGCTATAACCTGCTACTCTAACTATTAAATCTCTGTGTTTTTCAGGATGTTTTTGTGCATCTTGAAGTGTTTTTGCCGAAACAACATTAAACTGGATATGATGACCATCCATTTTAAAATAGCTGCGAATTAGATAAACAACATTATTTAAACCTGCTTCTGTTTTTAGAATGGCAGGTGTGAATTTTTGATTTAACAATGTTCCGCCTGTTTTAATATGGTCAATTTTTGCAGCTGATTTTATTGCAGCAGTCGGACCTTTTATGTCTGCACCCTGAACAGGAGATATGCCTTCTGAAAGTGGTTCGGAAGCTTTTCTGCCGTCAGCTGTAGCATTTATTACACTACCAAAATAAATATGCGATGTGGTTGGTAACATATTAATTCTGAATATACCTCCTCGTGAACTTTGTCGTCCGTTTATAGAATTATAAAAGATATCAAAAATTTTTACGGCTTGCTCATCTGCATAATCATCATCGTTGCCATATTTAGGTGTATTGTAGATTAAATCGTTGCGTAATTTCTCATAACCTTTAAAGTTAGCTGCCAGGGCTTTTAACATATCCTTCATACTAATATTCTTGTTATCAAAAATATTGAATTTAAAAGACGTAAGAATATCTGTTAAACTGCCCAGCCCAACTCCTTGAACATAGCTTGTGTTGTATCTTGCTCCGCCATCGTTGTAATCTTTACCATTGCCAATACAATCATCAATAAATAATGAGAGGTAGGGAACAGGCATATAATCAGCATAAAGCCTTTCAATAATATTATTGCCTTTAATTTTTATATCAGCAAAATAATTTTCTTGTTTTTTGAAAGCATTAATAAGCTCGTCAAAAGTTTTGAAATTTATAGGGTTACCTGTTTCAATACCAATTTTTTTGTTTGTTTTTGGGTCAATACCGTTGTTTAAAGTTATTTCAAATATCTTGGTGAGATTAAAATACCCTGTTAGAATGTAACTTTCTGTACCAAAAGCGCCTGTCTCAACACATCCGCTGGCACCACCGTTTCGTGCATCTTCAACAGATTTACCCTGACGCAAAAGCTCCTGAACAATAGCATCCGAATTAAAAATTGAAGGCTGACCAAAACCTGTTTTAATAATATCTACAGCTCGTTTAATAAAACTGTCGGGGTTTTTCTTACTAAGCTGAACCATTGAGCTGGGTTGAAGAATACGCATTTCTTCAATTACATCAAGAAGAATATACGACATCTCATTTACTGCATTTGAACCATCGGGTTTTAAACCTCCTATATTAATAAGAGAAAAATCGGTGTAAGTATTACTTTCTAAGGCAGTAACTCCAATTTTTGGCGGTGCAGGATGATTGTTAAATTTCACCCAAAATGATTGTAATATTTCAACTGCATCTTCTTTGGTGAGAAGACCTTTTTCTGTATCGTTTTTGTAAAATGGATATAAGTGCTGGTCTAATCTGCCGGGATTGAAAGAATCCCATGGGTTTAACTCTGAGATAACTCCAAGATGAACAAACCAATAATATTGTAATGCTTCGTGAAAAGTTTCGGGTTTGTGTGCCGGTACTTTTAAGCATATATTTGCTAAGTTTTCGAGCTCTGATTTTTTTTGCTTGTCAGTTTCTTGATTGGCAAGACTGAAAAGAAAATCAGCATTACGTTTTGCATAATCGATCATTGATTTTGCTGCAATTTTCATTGCTTGCAGTTCTTCTCTTTTTTCAAAAGCATTTTCATCTTTAAAAAAATCAAGATTATCTATTGATATATTTATATCATCAATAATATTGAGCAATCCCTTTTTGTAAATTTTATTGCCATTGGCTGTATGCCCTGGTGCTCTCTGCTCTTGAAACTCAGTAAAAACACCGGCATCGTATGCATCTAACCATTTGTCAGACATTTGGTTAAACAATCGTTCTCGCTGTGTTCTACCTTTCCAAAATGGAATTATAGTTTTTGTATAAATATTTTTTGTTTCGTCATCTACTTTAAACGAAACTTTAGGTCGTGCGTTTAATATCTCTAAATCTTCAACGGAATGAAGACATATTTCGGGATAAGTAGGAGTGGCCTTTGGCTCAGGACCACGTTCCCCAATTATTAATTCACCGTTGTTATAACATAGTTTTTTGTTGTCTAAAAAATATTTTAGCCATAATGCCCTTTGTTTGGGTACAGATACTTGTTTAACAATTTCAGTGTTATAAAATTCTGTTATTAATACAGCCCTTTCAGATGATATTTTATTTATAGCATTTAAACTTTGCTCTCGTAATTTTTTTATTCTATTATTCATGATTTCTAACTTTTTAAGTTTGAGCCAATTCCGAGAAGTCGAAAAGTCACGTCATTGCGAGGAACGAAGCAATCTATATATTTATAATTCAGCTGGTTGAGATTGCTTCACTTCGTTCACAATGACGAAAACACGCTTCCCGAAGTGGACTTAACTTTACTGATTTTTAACTACATATTATATATCAATAGTTACTTTAAAACCTTTTTTTATTAGTTTTTGCTTAATTATTTCAATTTTATCAGAAGAAAATTCTTCAACTTCAGGCAGTTTATATTCAATATTAAGCCTTTGGTATTTACTTTTTGATATGTTGTGATAAGGTAAAATATCAATTTGATTCACATTATTAAACTGTTTTAAAAAATTAACTAATAGTTCAATATCTTTATCAGTACTATTAATTTCGGGTATCAGAGGTAATCTCACAATTATGTTTTTATTTTTTTCAGATAATAATCTAAAATTATTTAGAATGAGTTCGTTAGATACGCCTGTGTATTTAATATGTTTCTCATTATCAATAAATTTAATGTCGTATAAATATAAATCGATATTATCAATAATTGACAAAAGCTTTTCTTTTGTTGCATACCCGCATGTATCTAATGCAATATGAATATTTTTATTATTGCAATAAGATAAGATTGGTTTTAGAAAATCATCATATAACAAAGGCTCACCACCTGAAAAAGTTACACCACCATTTGATTCATCAAAAAAAACAACATCTTTTTCTATTTCATTAATAATTTCGTTAACCGAATAATGTTTTCCAACAGTAATTTTGTTTTCTACCGGAACATCATCAATTTTATTGAATTTAATATATGATTCAATTTTGGGGTTTTGACTTTCGGGATTGTGGCACCACCAACACTTTAGAGGACATCCTTTTAAAAATATAGTTTGTCTTATGCCGGGTCCGTCATGCAAAGCATAATGTTTTATGTCAAAAACAATACCTTCCATATTATGAAATTTAATAAGTGTAAAAAAATGGAATTCGATTTTATAGATAAAAAAATAGCGAATATAATTATATAACAATAAATGTTATAAGAAGAAGAGATCAATATATCCAGCATTCATACAAGCCTTTGCCGTAGTTGTGATATAGATTGCCGTATGTTTGAGTTGTGAACATGTTAATAATTATTTAGTTCAAAATAAAAGTAAATAATTAATAAATGCAAATAATTTTTGATTTTGATTAAATTATTCACCCTTTTTCCGAACTCATTTCGGAATCTATTTTGAAAAAACCTGCCAGGTTTGGGTAATTAAAAGCCAAAAGTTTAAATCATTGGTAATCTGATTTATAGAAAACCTGGCAGGTTTAAACGAACTTGTTTCGGAATCTGTTTTTCTTGCTTCGATTAATAGATCCTGAAACAAGTTCAGGATGACGGCTTAAATTAAGCCGCTAGTCGTCGGCTATAGAAAAACATGACGGGCAAATATTTGCGAAGCTCCGACCTTAAATTTATTTCGTTAATTTTCGAATGAAAAGGAGCGTTAAAAATCATAAACTGTTTGAGCGACGATAGGAGTGAGTTTTTATGATTTAGCGGAGAGGAATGTAGAAAATAAGAAATCAATTTTCAGTCTTGATTTTTTCTAACTTTTTTATCAAGAAAAAGTTAAGGTAAAGAAAGTTAAAAATTTTTCAAATTTTGAAGAGTTTGAAAATTATTTATTGCGGAATCCCTTTTGGAGAAACCTGCCAGGTTTGGGTAATTAAAAGCCGTAAGTTTAAATCATTGGTAATCTGATTAATTGGAAACCCTGCAGGTTTAAGCAACTGATGCTGAAACAAGTTCAGGATGACCGGTTATTTTAAATCGACGTGCAACAGCTAATTAATCAGTTAATAATCGATTTAACATTTTTGCATTTTCAATATTACAGAAATCTTTCAATAATATTTTTTCACGTTTATTTAATTCTTTTTCATCAAACTCAACATTAAAAAGTCTGTTAATTTCTTCAGACATTTCTTGAGCTGTGTTTTTTACCGAACAAAGGTTTTCTAAACCTGTGTTTTCAACCATAGTTAAATTAGTGATACAATGACGGCCTGTAAACAATGAAGCTAGTAATTTTAACTTAATGCCTGTTCCCTGAAAAGTAGGCAAAATGTTAATTTGTGCATTCTGAATTAGTTCATTCATCTTAGCATTATCTGGATTGCTAATAATTTCAATGTTGTTCTTATTATTTAAAACTGCATCAATAATATGTTTGTTAGGATTTTTCCCTGCAATAATTAATGGAATTTCAAGTTCTTTAAAAACATTATTTATTAAAAATAGGGCGGCTATAACATTCTCACCAACCGACAAGTTGCCATGGTATAATACATAATGACCTTTTCCTTTTTTAATATCCACTTTATCGTAAGGATGAAAAGCAGGCAATAATTCAGTATTTGAATATTTTTTATTGAAATAGATAAAATCATTATTCGATATAGCTGCAATAGTTTTAGCCTTTTTAAGAATTAGCTCATATTTCAAAAGTTTTTTTGCTTCTGATTTAAAAAAGAATTTATTTAGATAGTTCTCTTCAATTTCTGATAAGTTTTTATAATATTCGTGTTCAATATTGTGTGTGCGAACAATTTTGTTTCTGTTTTTTAATTTATCATTATTAATAAAGAAAGTTGAGTGAAGACCTTCGAAAAGGATAGGGTAGGTGTCTTTAGTTAAAATGTTAAGTAACTTTTTGTTTGATCGGGTGTTAACTATATATGGTTTTTTCGAAAAAAAATATCTCAAACCTTTGTATCTGCGATAATAATGTACAGAATGACAATATTTTTTTAATTCATCAGAATGTAATCGCCCATATTCGTAGCAATGTAAATGAATTTTTATTCCAATTGAATGCAAAGCTTTAATTTTATAAAAAACATCAATAACCCCACCGTAATTAGCGGGATAGGGTATGTTGAATGAGACAATATGCAAATGCTTAAGAGATTTTTCCATTTAATTTAATTTAATTTGATTTAAATAAAACAAAATCTAAATTACAAAAAATATAATTAAATAATACATTAAAAAAACCTTTATATTATCTTTGTCCTCTAAATAAATAATAAGATGAATATCGAACAAAAAATTAAAGCCAACATAATAGAGGCATTTCAAAAAATATATAATGCTGAAATGCCAGAAAAAATAATTCAAATTCAAAAAACTCGAAAAGAATTTATTGGAGATTTTACAGTAGTTGTTTTTCCATTTCTACGTTTTTCAAAAAAATCTCCTGAGCAAACAGCTGAACAGTTAGGTCTATATTTGAAAGAGAATATTTCCGAGATTAAAGAATTTAATGTTATAAAAGGTTTTTTAAATTTAAAGTTTTTAGATTCTTTTTGGTTAGATTTTTTAAATACTTCCTTAACACAAGAAAATTACGGGTTTGTTAAAGCCAGTGAAGATTCTGAAACAATAATGATTGAATATTCTTCACCAAACACCAATAAACCTTTACACCTTGGACATATTCGTAATAATCTTTTGGGTTATTCGGTTGCTCAAATATTGAAAGCAAATGGCAAAAACGTTGTAAAAGTTAATCTGGTTAACGACAGAGGTATCCATATTTGTAAATCGATGCTTGCATGGCAAAAGTGGGGTAATGGAGAAACACCCGAAAGCACAGGATTAAAAGGAGATAAGCTAGTTGGTAATTATTATGTAAAATTCGATCAGGAGTATAAAAAACAAGTAGCTGATTTAATTAACAAAGGAATGTCTGCCGATGAGGCAAAAAAGCAAGCTCCTTTATTAATTGAAGCCCAGCAGATGTTACTTAAGTGGGAAAAGAAAGATGCTGAAGTAGTTGAACTATGGAAGAAGATGAATGCGTGGGTTTATAAAGGTTTTGATGAGACATATAATAATTTAGGAATTGATTTTGATAAAGTTTATTATGAATCAGAAACATATTTATTAGGTAAATCAATTGTTGCTGAAGGTTTAAAAAAAGGAGTTCTTTTTAAGAAAGAAGATGGATCTGTTTGGGCTGATTTAACAAAAGACGGGCTCGATGAAAAATTATTGCTTCGTGCTGATGGTACTTCTGTTTATATGACACAAGATATTGGTACAGCAAATCAGCGTTTTACCGAATATAATAGTGATAAATTAATATATGTAGTTGGTAATGAGCAGAATTACCATTTTCAGGTATTAGCTTTAGTTTTAAAAAAGTTAGGTTTTAGTTGGGCTGATAATCTTTTCCATCTTTCTTATGGTATGGTTGAATTACCTGAAGGTAAAATGAAATCGCGAGAAGGAACTGTTGTGGATGCAGATGATTTACTTAACGAGATGATTGAAACGGCACGCGAAACATCTGAAGAATTAGGCAAACTCGATTCTTATTCAAAAGAAGAAGTATATAATATTGTGAAAACAATAGCATTAGGAGCATTAAAATATTTTATACTTAAAGTTGACCCAAAGAAAAATATGCTTTTCAACCCAAAAGAATCAATTGATTTTAATGGTAATACAGGACCTTTTATCCAATATTCTTATGCAAGAATAAAATCTGTGCTAAACAAAGCAAAAGAGCAGAAAATTGAAAAAAATGATAGCGTATCAAGCAATATAACGGTAAGTGAAAAAGAAATTAATCTAATAAAATTGATATTTGATTATCCTTCAATAATTAATGAAGCAGCAGATAACTACAGTCCGGCTTTAATTGCTAATTATATATATGATTTAGCGAAAGAGTTTAACCAATTTTATCACGATTATACAATTCTTAAAGAGACGGACAATAATATAAGGAATTTTAGATTATTATTGTCTGATATGGTTGGCAATATAATTAAATCGTCGATGAGTTTACTTGGTATTAATGTGCCTGAAAGAATGTAAGGGGGAGTGAAAGTTTAAAGTAGAAAGTTTAAAGTTTAAAGTTTAAAGTAGAAAGTTTTAACTGGTTTGTTATAAGTGGAAGAGCAATTATTACCCTAGTTCACTTAATTTTTGCAACAATTCCATGCTGATAATTTCGATAGTCTTACCTTCAAGATTAATAATTCTATCATTGTGAAACTCTTTTAAAATTCTGATTGCACTTTCTGTCGACATTCCTGTAAATTCTGCAAAATCACGTCTCGAAAGTGAAAAATTAAATGTTGTGCTATTGTACACATCTCTCGAAAGGTGTAAAATTGCATCAGCAATTCTTCCATGCAATTGTTTTTGTGTTAGGCTTATAAAGCGTTCAAAATATAAGGATGTATGATTATTTAAAATAGATAATATTTCACCGGCGAATTTTGGATTTTTATTAATTAATTGAATAAAAATATCTTTATTTATCGAGCTAACATAACAATCTTCAATGCTCGATGCTGAATACAAAAAAGTGTTTGAATAAAACAATGTTGACAAGCCAATAAAATCACCGGCGTGAGAAATACTCAAAATTAAATTTTTATCTTTATGTTCAATATATCTCTTAACAAAACCTGAATTTATAAACACCACACACGAAGCAAAAGCTCCCTGTTTGCAAATGTTTTCTCCTTTTTTATATTTTAGTTCAATAATATTATTTTCAATTATTATCTTTTCTTCATTGCTTAACGAGACGGTTTTAGACTCAAGTTTCGAAAAAATATTTGTTCTTTCCATTAATTATAACTAATTACTAATTTGTGTTTATCATTATTATTCAAATATATAATAATTATTTATTAAATATATTATAATACACATTTAAATTTGAGTTGAATATTTATTATTTGTGATTACTAACATAAATAATAATGATATTGGTCAATAAATTTCTGATCTTTTATATATATTTTCGTATTTAGATATAAATACATATATTGATATATTAATTTAAAATTTATTTTCTTTATAATACATTTAAAATACTATTGAATAATAAAAAAAATTATTATGACAGAATCGAAAAATAAAATATTAGTTGTTGATGATTCGTCAACAAATACTTTTTTGTTAGAAAGTTTCTTAAAAGGAAAAGGTTATAATATTATTACTACTCAATCGGGAGAAGAGGCTTTATCTATTCTGAAAAAAGAAAAAATTGATTTACTTTTGTTAGACATTATGATGCCTGAAATTAGCGGTTTTGATATACTAGAAGAAATCGAAAAAGACAAAAATTTAAAAGATATTAAAATCATACTTATTTCTGTTCTTGAAAGAGAAAAACGTATTGATGAAATATTAGAAAACAAGAACATTGATTATGTACAAAAACCAATTATTTTAAACGATTTAATATTTAAAATAAATAATTTTTTAAATTAAAATAGTTTGGACGAAATAACATAAAAAAGATTTATCTTTAACTTTCTTTTTTTTATGATTTTTTATGTATAAAAATCCAAAGTTAACATTTCTAATTCTATTATTAATTTTAATTCTGAACGGACTAAATAATAGTCCGGCTTATTCAAAATCTCAAAAAAACACTAATTTCAATAAATCCGGAGTTAATTTGTTCTCTACTGACGAAATGATCAATATTTGTATTGAAACAGATATTGATTATTTACTGAATAACCGTTGTGAAAATTGCACTTATCAAAATGCAAAATTATTTTATTTAGATAAACATGATTGCTCGAAAATTTCATTAAATATAAAAGTTAAACCAAGAGGTCATTTCCGATTAAACCCTAAATACTGTGAATTTCCTCCTTTAAAAATAAAATTCCTCGATACAAATATAAAAGATACATTATTTAAGAATCAAACCACATTGAAATTAGTAACACATTGTAATGGAGAGAATTACATTTTGCAGGAATATTTAATTTATAAACAGTATAACATATTTACTGATTTTAGTTTTAAAGTACGATTAGCTGAAATAACATATATCGACACAAAGGGCAATTATGAACCATTTACTAATTATGGGTTTTTTATTGAAAAAACTAAACATATGGCTTCCAGAAATAATGCAGTTAATGTTTCAGTAGATAAAGTAGATAAAGATTTATTAAATTATAATTACACAACATTAATTTATCTTTTCGAATATATGATTGGTAATAATGATTGGGATATAGATTTAGGAAAAAATTTTAAGTTTCTTTATTCTGACGACTCTAAATCATATATTCCTGTTCCTTACGATTTTGATTTGGCTCATATTATTAATCCGGATTACCCAAATTTATCTGATATTTATGGAAATGAAAAAATTGAGAAACCCAAATTCAGAAAATTGCGTAGAAATAAAAATGAACTTACGGCTGTTTTTAATATTTTTAAATATAATAAAAATAATATCTTTGACCTTTATTCAAGATTTCCATATTTAAATTATTATAAAGAAAAAGAAATTATTGACTATTATAAACAATTTTGTAAAGAAATTCGACGCAAAAGGTTAATAAAAAAAATATTTATTTATTCTGATAAAAAAAAATAGTTTAATCTTAAATATCTATATAGTAGAACTTTATGATAAATTTTTTTCGTATATTTACTCTCATCATAATTTGTATTATAAGTTTTTCTTTTAATATTAATAAAGAAGTAATAACTATTTCGTCCACTATGAGTAATCCTGACTTTAATAGTAAATATTATTATTACACTCAAGGCGATTCTTCTATAGTAAATATTCAAGATGGGCCATATGTTAAATGGAAAACAAACAACTCCAAAATTTCTGTTTCTTATTTTTATCATATTCCTAAAAACGATAAAACAAAAAAAATAACAAGAAAGTATCAAATAAGAAAAGGAGATACAACATTTAGTTTCCGAGGATTTGCTTTTGATAGTCTAGATTATTATATAGATAAAAATTATTACTCTGAACCATCTCAATATAATGATGTCGGTAAAATTATGGTTATTGGCGATATTCATGGAGAATATGATTATTTATTAAAGTTGCTTAGAAAAACTAATGTAATTGATGATAAAAATAACTGGATTTGGGGTCATGGTCACATTGTTTTTTGCGGTGATATTTTTGACCGTGGTGAAAAAGTAACAGAAAGCTTATGGTTAATTAATCAGCTAGAAAGAAAAGCAAAATTAAAGGGTGGGAGAGTTCATCTTTTACTTGGGAATCATGAGCTTATGACATTAAATGATGATTCGAGATATCTGTCTCCAAAATATTGTTTTATTTGCAATAGATTTGACTTGAATTATGCAAATTTATATAGTAAAAAAACTGTTCTTGGAAGGTGGCTTAGAACAAAAAATACAGCTATTAAAATTAATGATATTTTGTTTGTACATGCCGGTATATCTCCAACAATAGCCAGAAATAAATTAAGCATAGATTCTATAAATAATATTGTGAGGAATTATATAAACAACCCGAGAGAAATGGGAAAAATACCAGTTAGCAATTTAGTTCTGGGGAGTGAGGGTCCTCTTTGGTATAGAGGTTATATAATGAATTTGTATAATTATAAGAAAATATTAGAAAAAGAAGTTGACAAAATTTTAGATTTTTACCAAGCTTCACATATTATTTTTGGTCATACTGATTTGCCTCAGATACAGCCATTGTTTAATAGTAAATTAATTGATGTTGCAATACCCAGTAATTATAGAAGTATTAGAGGACAAGTTTTATTAATTGAAAATAAACAGTTTTACAGATTATACTTGTCGGGTAAAAAAGAAAAGCTTTGATTTTTATTGAAAAAATTAGCTTAACCCGCTTTATGCAAAACGAAGTGAATTGCATGAATTAGCGATGGATAGTGGGAAGTAAAGCGGAAACCGAACCGCCAGCTGGTGGTGAGCTCACGCAAGTAAACCCCGCATTAGAAGTACCCAAATTTGGGCTTATTAAAAACACCAAATTTGTTGGTAATTCTTAAGCGTAGAAAAATTATGAAT
>Ga0164318_10002167_pt1 | contig 18069 bp, 16 predicted proteins | sample GuaBasSedimGuay9_FD_113734 | JGI IMG/M metagenome (GOLD analysis project Ga0164318, IMG submission 113734) | Subseafloor sediment microbial communities from Guaymas Basin, Gulf of California, Mexico - Guay9, Core 4571-4, 0-3 cm | ecosystem: Environmental > Aquatic > Marine > Hydrothermal vents... | reverse complement strand
TTAATTCCAATATCTCTGATTTTTTGAGCTTCATCCAGAATAACCAGTTTTTTCTCGCCAAAAAAGTTTTTTAAAGCGGTTGAAGTTCCGGCTGACAATCCTTCAGCCACATCACTTTCCTCGCAATTGTAATATTCTGATTTCTCTGAATATTTTTTTAAAATTTGGTTCACTAATGTAGTTTTTCCTACTTGTCGCGCGCCATAAATAATGACGATTTTTCCTTTCCAAAGATCTTTTTCAATTTTTTCTTGTATTTCTCTCTTAATCAACATAATTTCGCTAAATTACTCTACCATACCTTACTATTTTAGCATAATTACTAAGGTTTGTCAATACTTGTCGCTCCCGTTAGCCCGACATTTTTATTAGTCACCTTCTCGAACCAGAGGATATTTTTTGTGTTCTGTTTTTCATTTTTTTTGGTTAGTAATTTTAATTAAATTTTTATGCCAGCTTCCGGCAACAAATATTTTCATTTTATTAACGATTTATTCTAGCAGCAAAATTAAACGGGTGAAAATAATTTCTCCATAATTGATCCGATGAAGAAAATTTATTGTCAAACACAAAATAGTCAACTAGCGCCTCGCGTGTCCGCAGAAGTTCTTTCAAACGAGATTTGTTTTTATCGTCCTCAACGGTCAAATCCAAAAGTTTCAATTAATTTTATTTATTCCAAACCATTCGGATCATATCCGCTTTCAACTTCTTGTCCGTCAAGATATCCATCGCCATCCGTATCGGGATTGTTCGGATCGGTTTTCCATTTTTTCACTTCATCGTAATCACTCAGCCTATCACTATCCGTATCATAACTGTTCGGATCAATTCCAAGTTCCTTTTCTTCCTCATCTAAAAGCCCATCACCGTCTGAATCAACATCTATTATTTCGTTCTGTTTTTTTGTTTCGGGCAGTTCTTCCTTTTCTTCCTCAATTTTTTTTATTGAACAGCCGGAGAAAAAGAGAACTGCCATAAAAAGCAACAATGGCAAAATTATTGTTTTTTTCTCATTCATATATTTTCAATTTACGGAAGCATTATTCTTTTCTATTTTGCTTCTTATTTTATTATACCAGCTTAGCTTTCAACTTTTCATGTCCGTTCCCGTTAGCGCCGCGATTCTTTCTTCAACCGGCGGATGGGTCATTAGCAATTTGCTTACTTTTTTGCCTTTAAACGGATTAGCAAAATAAAGGTGCGCGGTGGCGCGATTGGCAACTTCCAGCTTTTCAGAATCGGATGAAATTTTTCTAAGAGCATTTGCCAATCCTTCAGGATAGCGAGTCAACAACGCCGCGTCGGCGTCGGCAAGAAATTCTCTTTTTCGCGAAACTGCCAGCTGGATCAGCATTGCAAAAAACGGCGCCAAGATAGATAAGACAATAGCAATAATCATCAGATATCCGTTTCCACCTCTGTCTCTGTTTCTTCCACCTGCGCCAAACCAAACCCAGTGCCTGAAAAAATCAGCTAACAACGCCACTATACCAACAAGAACAACAACAACGGTTGCCAATAAAATATCACGATTGCCAATATGAGAAAGTTCATGCGCGATCACGCCTTCCAGCTCGCTTCTGTCCAATTTCTGCAAAAGCCCGCTCGTTACCGCCACCACAGCATGCTCCGGATCTCTCCCTGTCGCGAAAGCGTTCGGTGCCGTATCGTCTATAATATATATTTTTGGCAATGGCAATCCGGCAGTAATACAAAGATTTTCCACCAGCCGATATAATTCCTTGTTGCTTTCAAATTCAACAAGATGAGCTTTACTCATTTTCAAAACTATCTTATCTGAATACCAATAGCTCCCCACGCTCATCACAATACTGACAATTACCGCAATCCAAAGAATCAAACTTGAACCCATCGCTTCCGAAAAAATCCAGCCCATTGCGATAACAAAAACTAAAAACACCGACATCAGAATGTAAGTATTGCGAGTATTTTTGTCTGATTGGGTATAGAGAGTAGGCATAGTTGAATTATAATAAATTATTCAAACGCTCTTAATAAATTTAGGACTTATGCATTTGTATATTGTCATTCTGAATTTATTTCAAAATCTATCCGTTGCCACGCTAGTCAAATCTACAAAGTATTAATCGTTTTATTGAATTAAAAATACAATGATTGTAATATATAATATTTAGCGTTATTGTAAATAGGATAGACTATACTTAATAGAGCAAAGATTCTGAAACCTATTTGCCGACGAGCACAGCAAGTTTAAAATGACAGATCGGAACCAACAACAAGAAAATTGCTCGCTACCGTTCCAACCTCCCCTCCCCCAACGGATTATAACCACTTGTAACTTCTTCGCCATCCTGATAGCCATCATTGTCGGTATCGGGATTATTTATATCAGTTTTATAAATAAATATTTCATCATAGTCGCCCAAACCATCAATGTCGGTATCAACTGATTTGGGATCAGAGTGATATTTGGTAATTTCTTCGCCATCCATTAAACCATCACCGTCTGTGTCGGGATTGAAAGGATCTATTCTATAATTTAATTCTTCAAAATTAGATTTTCCATCATTGTCAGAATCTATATTATGATCACCATTATTTTGAATCATAGTCAAACATACTTTTTTGCAATTCTCTAAAATTATTTTTTGGCAATCTTCTTCGTTTTGGGCGCTGGTAATAATCATTTTACACTGGCAAACTTCTTTTTCCCCGCTATCTTCTAAAACATCACAGCTTTGTCCTTCTTGTAAAAAATAGGAGTAACATAGAGGACCATATTCCAGCAACCTTATTTCTTGACACAGCCTTATATCTTTTTTATTCCAAATAATATCAAAGACTCTTACTTTGTCTTTACACTTTTTCCTCAAAAATGGAGTGTCCATAAAATACTCATCACACACCTTATCGTTACCGCTGGCAATACCGGTTTCTATTATACATAATTCTCTGGTTCTGGCTTCTTCAATAGATTCACAATATTCTGCATTAGACTGCGTTTTAGAGATAGTAAAAAGACAACGATCTTTTTGGTAGCCATCAACCAAAGCAAGGCAATTTTCAGGATTTTGACTTTTGATAGCGTCGTTATAAGTAAGTTCGGCAAAACATTTTTCTTTCACGTCTTGATCAGCTTGATTTTCACACCGCTCTTTGGTAATAGGATAAATTTTATTTGGAGGATTAGGATAAGGATGGTAATTATACATTTTATTATCAGTTTTTTCAGATTCATCTGATCTAGGCTCTCTTAAAAAGATTACGCCAATAACAACAATAAATCCTATCAGAATTAAAACAGCCAAAAAAAATATTATATATTTTTTATTTTTTGTCAATTCCATATTTAACATAAAATGAATAAAAGCTAATTCTAAAAACAAAGACAACTTGTATATCCCACATAATAAGGACTGTTTACACCACCATAAGAACAAGGAATGCCATTGCAAAGTGTACATTGATTATGATCACCGGGACGACAGAACGGAAAAGAAAGGCGACAATCAATACTGGCTGTGTTTCCCGTACAATTACTACCCGAATGGCAAGTTACGCCCTGACATGCGTCAGACATAAGAGTATCAGTTAACCCCACGCCAATACAAATCTGTCCGGACTCTTTGCAAACCTCATCACAGTGAAAAGCCGGGTTCGCTCCTGAATCTGTCCATGCTTCATAATGCTTAACCCTTGTCACACCTAAACCGGATAATATTGTTCTGGCTTCAAGCAAAGTAATCATACCTTCTTTATAGGCACAGCAATAATCAAGCACATCTCCGCAACTGTGTCCAACTAATTTATAATTAATATCATTATATGTATTTTTGCAGGATACCGTACCCGTCGTAAAGTCGCATACATATTTCCCTTTTTGGCATTCATTATTTTCTATTGCTCCGCTGCCATCCAAATCCAAATAACATCCCCCGCCTATTTCATCAACAAGCGGATCCATAAGACATCCGAAATCACAAGTCGTGAGATTGCAACTATAAATCTCTCTGGTCCAAGCAACACCGGCATAGGGACAATCAGGATCAGGGATTCCTTCATCAAAGAAACAACCATTAGGACAACCACCCCCAGCACCACACCCTACAGCCATAGCAGTTTTTCTCGCTATAAAAGCGCTCTTTGATTCTTTGGGATCGCATACTTCTAAAATTCCGTCATCATTTGGACTGGTAACAATTCCATCGCCGCAAATATAAACAGCAGAAGGAGCAATACTGACATCACAATTAAATTTATGCCAGCTTCCATCGCCAAGCGGATCATCAAATCCGAACAGAACCATAGTTGTATTGGTCATAACCCAAGCGATAAAAACAATTACAAATCCGTATAACGATTTGCGGAAAGCTGTTTTGGCTGTAATTACCAAACTTGAATTGCCAGACGAAGTAATATAAAGCATCCCCCCTATTACCAAAGACAGAACTGTTATAATTCCGACTATTTCAAGAAGATATCCCGTTATACTGTCAGCTAAAATAACAAGATGGCATATTTTGCAATCTTCCTGCTCATTCCAGACAGTGCCTGGATCATCAGACATTCTTCCGCACGGCACAAGTCCGCCTTTTACAAGAGAGCATAATCCATTTATACAAACAGTTCCGCAAACAGCTCCGCACATTCCACAATTATTTATATCTGTTAATGTGTTTGTTTCGCATGTTCCATCGCAATCACAATCGTCAAAACCATCTATGCATTCGGTATTTGGAACAGAACTTACGCAAGATGAACAATTTGAATTACATATTTGCGTTCCAGGACAAGAAGTCGGGTCAGCCGTATCACATATTTCAGCACCTTCTACACCACCATTTCCGCAACAGTGGGGAGCAAATCCAAGACAATCAGGATCATCGCAATCAACAAGAAGATCATCATCATCATTAACCCCGTTATCACATACCTCAAGCAGAGCGTTTATTGTATATGTCCCAATATCTGTTCCCATATCGCCTCCTGTTCCTGTTGCTCTAATTGTAAAGTTATAAACACCGATAACTCCTGTTAACGCATCTGAAGAAATTTCAAAAGTAGTGCTACTGCTTCCTCCCGCATTCACTGTAAGAGAACCAGAAACAAAAGGAGTAAAATAATTTAAACCAGCGTCTATTGAGGACACTGATAAATTAAAATTCCTGCTAGCAGGACACATTCCACAAATACTGTCGTCATTATTAGTAACGGTAACCGTATAAGTTATCGCTGTCCCAGCCTTGGTATTATTCGGCGCTGGCGGAGTAATCACAACCGTTGGATTTTGATTGCAGGGATCCGCGCCAAAGCAACAGCCTGTATCAAATGTGCAAGCGCCGGTACAGCTTAAATTTCCTCCCCACACAAAACCTTGAGAAATGCAGGTTTCTGCCGGAAACCCAAAATCAGGCGGGTCGCATTGTTCAAATCCATCTATTGCGCCATCAGGGCAAGCCGCCTTGACAAAATCAGCTGCTCCAAACAACAAACCAAGAACCAAAAATAATAATATAACTAATTTTAAATTAGATGTCATATTTAAAAATTTAGAAATGAGTTAGTTGATATATTTGTTTATATCTGTCTATCTTACAATACTCACTTTATTTATTATATGCTATTCTGATAAAAATCTTAAGCAGAATTTATCTCTGAAAGAATCGTTTACCTTTGTACGATTTTCTTTGACTACTTTCTATGGGTTTAAGATATCATGAACTACAAATAATATTGAATACGCTAAAATGGAAATTGCCAGACCGATTCCGGAATAGCAGAAAGCATTTTTTGCCGATTTCATTTTTTCTTCATTCCCCGCCGACAGTATATATTTAATTCCGGCAATAACCATAAAAAACAATGTAACTATTCCTATTATGGAAAAGAGATACAGAGTTATAACTATTAATGCTTCAGGAATAGTAGATATTTTTGGATCAACAGGATTACAAAAAACGCCAACGCCGCCACCGCACTGGGCACCGACAACACGCGCGCCAAACGCAAATACTAGCAACGAAGAAAAGCAGACTCTGGAAAATAAGTTTCCGTAAAAACATTTTTTGGCAATTGGCATAATAATATACAAAATGAAACTTGATAATTCTTAAACATTATCAATAAAAAACAATCTTTAATTATCTTAATAATAACATCATTTCAATAACCAGGCAATTAGTTTCGTTTAATTTTAGAACTTCCTCATTCTTGCCTCGCTGGAATCTCTCAGCAGAGAACTCCGGCGAATTACGCGCTTGCTCGTCGCAGTCCTCTGCCGAGAGACTGCGACGGGGCAGGAAGAGTAAGTAAGAAAGTTCTAAATATACATTTATTTGACACCTTTTTATTTTTCTATTAGACTCAAGATAAATTAGAAAATTTATGAAAGGTCACAATCTAAAATCAAACAATATTTATATAGCTCAGATCGCTGAAGCCGTTGTTAGATTTGAGAATAAAATCTACTAAGCAGGTGGATTGTTTTTATTTTTGCCTAAAATTAGGACAAAGAGATTTAAAAATAGTTCATTTGGAGAGTAGATTTTTTTATTGATAAATTTAGGACTTCCTCTCTTTTTCCATCACCGTCATCCCAGAAAGTAAAACTTCTTTATGAGTGAAGCAAATAAATAGAAGTTTTGCTTATCTGGGATCTTGAATTGTAAAGTATATAAATATTTTTAGCCAAGATTCCAGATAAATTTCTTCGCTATCGCTCCGAAATTTTCTGGAATGACAGGAAAGTGAGGCAGTCCTAAATATGTTAAAAAATAAATCAAAATCAAATTTATGTTAAGAAATAAGATCAAAATCAACCAAACGCCAATTGAAGATTTTTTATTTGCCTTAAATGGAGTATCTAAAAATTTTACCAGCCGAAAACTTTTTTCCGGGGTTGATCTGGTAATGCAAAAAAAGGATCGCCTTGCTATCATTGGTCCGAATGGAACAGGAAAAAGCACTTTGCTAAAAATAATCGTTGGACTGATCGAAAGTGACAGTGGAAGCGTTCAGAGAAACAAGGATTTGCGAATTGGTTATTTGCCACAGGAGACAAATTGGGACTCACTGGAAAATAAAATAATCATTGAAATGAAATCAACAAATAGCAAAATTTTTAATTTGATCAGGGAAAAAGAAAAATATGAATTAATAATTTCTGATTCAAAAAGAAAAGATCTGAAAAAAAAGATAAATGAATATGGAGAAATTGTTAATCAATATGAAGCAAGAGATGGCTATAAATATGAAATGGCAGCGGAAAAAATTTTGCCGGAGTTTGATTTTCCGGAAAGTGAATGGGAAAGAAAAGTGAAATCTTTAAGTGGCGGAGAAAGAACGCGGCTGGCTTTGGCAAAGATCATCTTACAAAAACCGAACCTTTTAATCTTGGATGAACCAACCAATCATTTAGACCTAAAAACAATTTCCTGGCTGGAGAATATTCTGAGCGCGTCCGAGATAGCAATCGTCACCGTTTCACATGATCGACATTTCCTAGATCTGATCTTCCAAAAAACATTTGAATTAAGCAAAAACGGTTTGGAAAAATACTATTGCAACTATTCCAGCTACCTTGAAGAGAAAGACAAAAGAGCTGAAAAAAAGAAAGAGGAATATAAAAACCAGAAAAAATATCTGGACAAACAACAGGAATTTATTGATCGTTTTCGTTATAAAGCAACCAAAGCCAAAGCGGTGCAAAGCAGAATTAAGATGATTGATAAAATTGAGAAAGTGGAAGAGCCGCAGGAAGATAAAAAAAAGATCAAGATAAAATTTGAAAGCTCTTTTGGTCTGCCTCAAAAAGTTTTGGAAATTGAGGATCTGTTGATCGGCGAAAAAGATCTGCCTCTCGCGATCCTTGAGGGTAAATGGGAAATAGAAAAAAGCGACAAGATCGGTGTCATCGGTTCCAACGGCGCGGGAAAATCAACATTCCTTAAAACTTTGATCGGCAAAAAGAAAATTATTGACGGCAAGATCAAATTTTCCGGCAAAGCCAAAATTGGCTACTATGCCCAGGCGCACGAAGAGCTTGATCCCAAAAAAAACATTTTGGAAGAAGTGGAAATAAAAACCAAAGTCAGCGAAAACAAAATTCGAACTATTTTGGGCTCTCTGCTTTTTTCCGGAGAAGATGTCTATAAATCAGTAGCCGACTTAAGTGGCGGTGAACGCGCCCGCGTCACTATCGCTGAATTGATTTTGGGCAATTCCAATATGCTTTTTCTGGACGAGCCGACAAATCACTTGGACATAGAAAGTAAAACTGCCATCGCCACGATCCTGAAAAATTTCACCGGTCCGATCATTATGATCTCCCACGACAGATATGTTCTCAACGAAATTTGCAACATTATCTGGAAGATAGAAAATAATGAAATTAAAAAATATCTGGGGAATTATGATGATTCTGTCGACAGAGATTCAAAATTTTGAACTCTTACAATTTTTCATTGACAACCCGAATGACAACTCTCATAATACTATTGTTAATTCAAATAACGATAAAAATATGCCAGAAGAAATTATTTTAGTGGACAAAAACGACCGGGAAATTGGAACAGGCGAAAAAATGAAAGTTCATCAAGACGGAAAACTGCACCGGGCATTTTCTATTTTCGTTTTCAATTCCAAAAATGAAATGCTTTTGCAAAAGAGAGCGAAAACAAAATATCACTGTGGCGAGCTTTGGACAAACACCTGTTGCAGTCATCCAAGATCCGGAGAATCATTGGAAGAAGCGACTCATCGCAGATTGCAAGAGGAAATGGGTTTTAATTGCAAACTGAAAGAAATTGCCAGTTTTATTTATAAAGCAAAATTTGACAACGGACTTACCGAACACGAATACGATCACATTTTCACGGGCAGATTTGACAGCGAGCCGAAACTAAATTCCGAAGAAGCGGATGACTACAAATGGATTGATCTGGAGAGTTTAAAAAAGGAAATTAAAAAAAATCCGGACGATTTTACTGTCTGGTTTAAAATTGCGATAGAAAAAGTTTTTTGAAAGTGACGGGCACCTTAAAGATATTTCCCTTTCGTTTCCGGAAATAAAATATCAATTATTTCTTTCGCCACATTTCTCGGTTTTCCTTGACATGGAAAATGTTGTGGATATATTCCAGGTGAAGAATTCAGTTCAACTATTATATAACTATTTTTAGTCGGTTTTTTTGAAATATCTTTATTAGTCATTAAATCAACTCCCGCATAAGCAAGTCCTGGAATAGCCCTTACAGATTTTACTGCAATTTTTTTTAATTCCGGGTGAACTTGATCCGTAACATCTATACTATCGCCCCCAGTTGAAATATTAGACTCTTTTCTAAGATAGATCTTTTTTCCTTTAACCGGAATGTAATCCAAGTTTATTTTTTGTTCAATTAAGTTTTGTTTTGTGATATTATCTATTTTTATTTTTACCAAAGGTTTTTCATTTTTTTCTCCTCGCATTGGATCACTATTTTTGATTTTTACTAATTCTTTGATATTGTGAATCCCGTCACCAATAATATTAGCAGGATCTCTGTATGTTACGGCAAGAACTTTTTTTGTAGTAGTTATAAAACGAAATTCTTTTCCTTTGAATTCCTCCTCAATTAAAACATACTTGCTTTTTTTAATAATTTTCTTTATTGCTTCATCGCAACCTTTCTCATTTTTTAGTCCTATAAAAACTAAGTTACCGTGATCACCATCAAAGGGCTTTATTACAATAGGATATCCTATTGTTTTTATAAATTCGTATGCTTCGTTAATTTTATTTTTATGAAACGATTTGCCTTCAGCAACACTTATCTTTCTTCTGGATAACAAGCTTTTTGCTAATACCTTATTTCCTTCCGCATAGCTCGCGGGAGCAGATGTTTTTGAACTTTTTTGTCCAATAATATATTCAAAATGTTTTCTACACGATAATTCCAGAAAAGCCATTTCTTCTTGATAATCATTAATATGATCAACTTTTATTCCTCTCTTTATAGCTTCATTTGCCAAAAGCGTTGAACTAATAGCTTTTATGCTTTTTGGTACATTTTTTATCATAAGTTTTTATTAAAAAGTTTTTTTATCCATTATCTTTTAACCCCATCATATCTTCATTTACAATTTTCCTCCCTTCACAAATTTGTTTAGCAATATTCATTGCCACTTCATGTCCCCTTTTATAAACATAAGATCCTGAATAAACTCCAGCATTGATCATATCTGGAACAAGAACAGGATCAACCTTAGATTGTCTTAAATATTTATCAACTCCTTCTTTCTCTATTTCCAATGCCATAAATTCTCCTTCAAAATACGCTTTGTCTTTTGGAAAATAATATGGATACATTCCTCTTGTAATTCTACGCAGTGTTATTTTTGCTCCTTTGGATGCTTTTTTTTCACTTTCTTCTTCGTCGTCTCCCTTGGCTAAAAATTCCTCTTTTTTTAAATTAAAAATATAATCGTAGACCTCTCCAATATCAGCGCCTCCTTTAATTTTTTCCATTGCCAAAATATAATATGCTTCTGACTGAACTTCAAAATCTGAATACGATTCTCCAAGTAATTCTTTTTTTATTTCAGCCTCGCTTCTTACGGCAAATCCTTCTTGCGCTGTTTCCCAGTCTTTGCCAAAACTTAGACCTTCTAATCCTAATTTATGATTATAATTATTTTGAGTAACATGGCACCCTATTTCATGAGCGATTAATTGAACAAGTTTTATGCCATCAACTTCTCGGTCTGGCGGAATTAATATAACGGGGTGATCATAATCGGGATCGCTAGGACGCACATTTATAGAAGTAGCTCTTTCGTCTATAATAACTTCAAAGTTATTATATCTTAAATTTCCTTTATCTAAAGCCAAGTCAAAGTATGTTTTTATTTCTTCGGCATTGAATTTTTCTTTTTCTAACGCTTTTTCCAAGTCACTTTTAACGATGTCTTTCTCCCTTTTTTCTTTCAAAAATTCTATTTTTTCTTTATAACATTCTTTTGCTTTTTGGCATAATTGATCATCAATATCCCCATAAGCGATTTTAGCATTTTCAAACGCTTTCTCCGGATTGCCGTTTTTAATCTCTATAAGAATATTTACCTTTGCTTTCATAATAGCTATCATCTCTAAAACAATATTTTTAACACTCTCGCTTGTCTCGTTTTCAACATTTTTTTCTATGTTTTCTAAATTTGCAATATCATTTTTTAATTCTTGAATGTCTACTTTGTCCATTTCAGGATAAGTAAAAATCGGACTATACTCGCTGTCCTCTTTTCTCTTTTCTAAAAATAGATTTATTTCTTGATTGAAATCTCTTCCTTCCACTCCTTTTGGTTCAAAATACGAATAAACCATTTCATAATCTTTTCCGATTCCATAAATTTCTTTTGAGTATTTAATCAATCTTTCTTTTGCTTCTTTTCTTTCTTTTTCCTCTGGATTTATCTCAAGTTCTTCTATTATTGATTTTATTTCATTTTCAGCATAATCCGGCATTTCGCCTTTTACTGTTTTCGCTACCGTTTTCTTTTCTATTTCTACCATCGCATCCTTAACTTCCTTTTCCGCCTCCGCTTTTTTTATTTCGGAAATTGTTGATTCTAGTTTTGGTTGTTCTGTTTTCATAAATTTAATTTAATGCTAATAATTATTTTACTTCTTTCCCAAAAACCGCTCTCGTCTTCTTGCTCGGATCCACTAAAAACCTTCCCAAATCTCTCCGTCCGATAATTACCGGAAACTCCAAATGACTTCTATCCGTCACAGACATTTTTGAGATTACTGAAACACCAGATAAAATTATATTCATTTTAATCAACAAGCGATAAGAAATACCGTGACTAGATTTAATGACAACCGTGTCAAAATTATCACCCCACTTATCTAATTTGTCTTTTATTTCCTCGTCCAAAATTTCCTTAGTCGCGTTATTATCTATTTCTAAATTTTCAACTATCTCCTTAAATTCATCTACCGCCTTTCCATAACCTAATTTTCTCGCCAATTCTTCATCTATTGAAGAACGATCCGCACCCGTGTCTATCTTCGCTTTTAGCTCTATTTCTTTTTCTTCTGTTTTCTCTTTTTCTTTCTTTGCTAATTCCCCTCTTGAGATAGGCAAGGGGTGTGTGTTTTTTATTTCTTCGCCATTTTTATTTTCTATATCTTTGCTTTCTTTATTTAAAGTTCCAAATTCATCATTCAAAATTCCCTTTATCCTAATTGTTTCAATAATTCCTAAAATCTGCTTTCCAGAAATATCTTCTATCTCCTCTTCTATCTCTCCGCCGAATAAATCCTGGGCGATTCTAATTCCGTGAATTTCATTTTTTACTTTTAATCCGCTTACTTTTTGTAGGCGATATTTGAGCGGCGCCAGATTGGCGATTTGAATGGAAAGTCCGGCATGCGCGTTTATTTCCAGAACGACCGGACCGCGTTCGCTGTCAATGGCAATGTCCACCCCAATGTACCCTAACCTAGAAACTTCCTGACATTTAATCGCAATTTCCAAAATTTCTTTCCAGCGCGGAATTCTAATTCCCTTTAAGATCAACTTCGTATCGGGATGTTTTTCAATCAAATAATCGCGCATTACCGCGTTAGTCGTCACGCCCGTGGCAATATCCACTCCCAGTCCTATCCCACCCATATGCAAGTTGGCTTTCCCTCCGGATTCTCTGGTCGGCAAACGAAGCATTGCCATTACGGGAACTTTATTATAAACGATTACCCTAATATCGGGAATTCCTTTGTAGGAATACGGCTTGAGAATTTTTAAAAGTTTAATTCTCTCTTCAAAAAAAGCAACATCGGAAGTTCCGGAGAAAGAATAGAATCCTTCAAAAATATCCATAATGTGATTTCGCAGATCTTTAATGGTTACTTTTCCGCCTTCCGTTGAAACCCAGCTCTGATCTTTCTGCTGTCCAAAAATTACTTTTATTCCTTTTCCACCGCTGCCGCAATTTGGTTTTAAAACAAAACTTTTCGGCAGGTTACTCCATTTAAAAACTTCCAGTTCGTGCCTGTTTCTAACAACACCATAAACTTTTGGAACCGGAACTCCAGCTTTAAAAAGCGCTTCCTTGCTCCGCAGTTTATTATTCGCAAGACGAATCGCTCCCTGAAGATTATACGGTCTGATATAAGAAAGATTTCTGGCATTCATTCCCAGAAGACCTTTACTATTTTTAATTAAGGTTAGCATAACTTGTCGTAGGGGCAGACCTGTGTGTCTGCCCTGTTTTTGGTTAGTATTCCGGACAGACACACAGGTCTGCCCCTACGATTATGAATGATCAGTATTTTTAATAACCTCTCTAAATCTCAAATACTCACTCAAGCGAAGCCCTGACCAGCGTCCTAAAAATATATTGACAACAAATAATAGTAAGACATACTCCGGATGTTCAAGGACCAAATTCCTGAACTGATCCCAAATTATAAAATAATAGCCTGCTATCGCAATAGCAAGCGTTTCGACAGAAAGAATTGTCGCGGTTCTGAATCCCTTTTCAACTTGAGTGGAAATAAATTTTTCTATCAGAGTTATTAAAATAAGAATTGGTAAAATTGAAGTTGAAGCAAGTCCGGTTTTTTGCAGATATCCGCCAACGGCAAGAAGCGTTAAAATTGCCAGACTGATCACCGTTAAAACAATCGCCATTCTCGGCATATAGAGCAAGCGGAAATCTTTTAGAATATATCGCACTGCTGTCCCGGTCAAAAAAATAACTATAAATATGGCAAGCCCGTATTTAATCCCAATTGCCCAAAAAGCAAAAGCCAAAACAAGCGGAGTGTAAATACCGAAAGATTTAATTCCAATCAACTGCCTGAACGCGGCAATCAAGGTGGCAATGAACGGCAGCGCAAGAATTAAATAAATTGTTTCTATGCTCACGCCTTGAGAGGCAATAAGGTTGATGATGTCGGACATAAGATTGAGTTATGAATTATGAATTAAATTATTTTTTACAAAAACGTCTTGTCGACAAAATTTTCAAGATCCTCTTTTATTAACAATCTTGATAAATTAACGGCTTTTTGCAAGCCAAAACTTGGCTGATGCGCGAAACCAATATATTCTACTTCCTTCTTTAGAAATTTTACTTTTTTAATAGCTGGGATTAAATCCGTGTCTGAAGAAATTAAAATCGCAGAATCATATAAATTTTCATATGCGCCAATAAGCAAATCAATTGCTAATTTTACATCAACCCCTTTTTCATGATAGACCCCATCATTCTCCATAATATATCTTGCTTGGAAGATTGTAAATGAGAAAACAAGCGTTGTTGCTCTTTTCTTAATTTTTGACCTTTTTTATTGTTCTCTTTTGCTCTAACTACTCCAATATAATAACGACAAGAAATTATTGTTCTGTCTCGCGCCAACTATTTTGAAAATCCCCTAAAATTAAACTTGGTTAAGTTTCGAAGATTTAATTGCGGCGATTTTAATTTGAAATAAAAATTACTTCCGTCTATATACACCGCCACTCTTTTTTTGTTTCTCATAATTTTAGACATAAATAAAAACCCCACCGTGTATCTATAAAATAGACTCAAGGTGGGTAATTTTAGCTAATGAAAGTATATCAAATTGATTAAACTTTGTCAACTGTTTTGTCAACGAAAAATCAGACCCATATTTCTCTATAAAAATATTTAATTCTTTAAACATAAAATTTGATTAAGATAGAATTTATTATTGCCTATTCACCTTCTTCTCAAATTTCAAACTACTCTCACAACATATCGCCACTGCCAGCGCGTCTGCGACGTCGTCTGGTTTTGGTATTGATTCTAAGCTAAGAATCGCTTTAACCATCTGTTGCACTTGTTTTTTGTCCGCGCGCCCATATCCTACCACTGCTTGCTTGACTTGTAAAGGAGTATATTCAAAGATGTCAAGTCCCGTTTTTTTGCCGATATTTTTCCCAATAAATAGAATAACCCCGCGCGCTTGTCCGACAGTGATAATTGTTTTCGCGTTCTTAAAGAAAAATAATTCTTCCACCGCCATTGTCTGGGGTTTATATTTTTTTATTATTTTTTTCAGCTCCTCGCCCAAAAAATCAAGCCGCTCCGGCATCTTCAATTTTTTGTCTGTTAAAATACAGCCATAATCAACCGCTTTCAGTTTACCTTGATTATTTTTTATCACGCCATAACCGGTTGTTGCGGTACCGGGATCAATGCCTAATATAATCATAAGAATTTTTAATTTTATAATTTTAAAATAATATCCTAATTTCTAATGTTTAAAAATTCTGTCATTAAAAATTATTTAAAATTAAAAATTGATCATTTTATTCTTCCAAATTACTAAAAACTTCCCCCACATCCTCCTGCTCATCCAACGCTTCAAAAAGTTTCTCTATTTGCTTGTTTATTTTCTCATCATCAACTTTAATTTTATTCTTCGCTCTCCATTCAAATCCTGAATCACTTGTTCTAATATTATTTCTTTCCAGACTTTCTTTAACTTTATAAAGATCTTCCGGCTTGGTATAAACTACTATTATTATTTTCCCTCCTGACAGGGAAGAACTGGGAGAGGTTATAAAATCCTCCGCGCCTGCGTCTATAATTAACATCTCAAAATCATCTTCACTGATACTTAAATCCTTTTTCTCAATTTCCAGATACCCAAACCGTTCAAACATCCATTTAACGCTTCCCGCTTCACCAAGCCGTCCGTTGTTTCGGGAAAGAATATGTTTAATCTCCGCAACGGTTCTGTTTGTATTGTCAGTCGTACCTTCTATAATCATTGCGATTCCACTGGGACCATACGCTTCGTACAAAACTTCTTCAATCGTTCCGCCTTCCAATTCGCCCGTTCCTTTTTTAATCGCTTTTTCAATATTATCCAAAGGCATATTTGCCTGTTTCGCTTTTTCAATTGCCAGTTTCAAAGCAGGATTCATACCTGGATCCCCGCCACCGTCTTTTGCCATTAATGTTACCGCTTTGGAAAGCTGAGAAAAAATCTTTCCCTTCTTCACATCGGCAACACCTTTCTGTCTTTTAATTTTTGACCATTTTGAATGTCCAGACATAGATTTGAATTGTTAGATTATTGAATTGTTGAATTAAGCTTCGCATATTTATTCTCCTCCTGACAAGGGGGAGTTAGAGGAGGTTTTGAATGCGGGTAGAATTGTGATTGTAAAAGAAAAGTTAGAAAACATTTCAATCCTTTGTTTTAAAAATTATAATTCTATGTTTTTTCCCTAAACCCCTCCCAGCCTGCCCTTATCAAGGGAGGAGCGCATATTAAAATTCCCATACTATAAATTATATTGCTATGCGTAACAACTTAGCAATATAACAATTCAACAATTGCTTTATATCTTAAATTCCACAACATCCCCGTCTTGCACAATATATTCTTTTCCTTCCGTTCTTAGAATTCCTTTATCAATTGCATTTTGCCAAGAACCAGCATCCAGCAATTTTTGCCAGTTTATTATATTCGCTCTAATGAACTTTTCTTCAAAATCACCGTGAATCGCATTGCCCGCTTGCGGAGCGGTGGAACCTTTTCTGACAGTCCACGCTCGTGTTTCCATCTCGCCTGTTGTTAAAAAAGTTATCAAGTTCAATGATCTGTAAGATCTTATTATAAGTTCATCCAAACTTAAAATATTTTCATCCAAATCAGTTTCCTTTCTAAATTCTTTAGCTTCATCTTCCGGAAGTTCTGAGAGATCAAGTTCAAATTTAATTGGCAGAAATATCTTGTTTTCTATTTCAGGTAAAAATTCGTTTTTGTTTATTTTTTGATTTTCATTGATATTAACAACATACAAAATCGGTTTATCGGTTAAAAGCTGAAATCCTTTAAAAACATTTTTTTCATTTTCATCAAGTTCCACGCTATTTGCCATCTGTTCATCTTCCAGCGCCAATTTATATTTTTCCAAAATGCTTTTAAGCAAAATCGCTTCTTTGTCTCCGGATCTTGCTTCCTTCTCCGCTTTAACCAGTCTCTTATTCACTGTTTCCAGATCAGCTAAAATAAGTTCCAGATTTATTGTTTCCAAATCTCTTTTTGGATCCACTTTATTGCTAATATGAGTAATATTTCCATCTTCAAACCCGCGAACAATATGGATGATCATATCAACTTCTCTAATATTGGCAAGAAATTTATTTCCCAAACCCTCGCCTTTGTGGGCGCCCTTAACAAGACCGGCAATATCAACAAATTCTATCACGGTTGGAACTATTTTTTTACTTTTTGAAAGCGCGGCTAATTTTTCCAGCCGTTTATCCGGGACTTTAACAACTCCGACATTCGGATCAATCGTACAGAATGGATAGTTGGAAATATCTATCTCTTTTTTTGTTAATGCCTTGAATAAAGTGGATTTTCCCACATTTGGAAGTCCCACTATTCCCACTGAAAGTGACATAAAATTAGTAGTAAGTATTAAGTAGTGAGTATTAAGCGCGACGATACTGATGTTGTTTGATACTTGACACTAACTACTTAATACTTAACTTAAGCGTACCAAACCGCAAACAAAAAGTCAATTTAAAAAAAGAAAGGACATTATTTGTCCTTATTGGTATTAGTCGCGCTGTCTCAAAACGAGATATGCAATCGCAAGCAATCCCGCAATCGCGAAAACCGCTTCAAAATCAGGCTTGGGCGACTTTTCGTTATCAGTGCTGGCGGAAGATGAAACAGAAATATTGTGATTTATGTCACTATCACTGTCTCCAGTTTCAACTTCGTATGCCATTGCTACTGACGCGAGTACTAACAACAAAGTAACAATTACTTTTATTTTTATATTATCACTCTCCTTAATTAAAAGATTAGTGCAAAACAATTTTTCTGTCAACAAAATAACACACCTGACCCACCTGCATTTCTCACTGATGTCATTCCTGCGGAGGCAGGAATCCAGGTGAAATATTTTTAAACTGTAAATATCATTACAGTAGTTGAAATATCACAAGACATCTCTGTTAATTTATTTTCAAAACTTTCATTCTAAAAATAACGATTGATGATATTGCGTCTGGATTCCCGCCTGCGCGGGAATGACAAATAAAATT
>Ga0164318_10002166_pt1 | contig 18070 bp, 2 predicted proteins | sample GuaBasSedimGuay9_FD_113734 | JGI IMG/M metagenome (GOLD analysis project Ga0164318, IMG submission 113734) | Subseafloor sediment microbial communities from Guaymas Basin, Gulf of California, Mexico - Guay9, Core 4571-4, 0-3 cm | ecosystem: Environmental > Aquatic > Marine > Hydrothermal vents >... | reverse complement strand
ATTGTAATTTCCAGCTGTGTCATTGCAGTAAAATGTTATGTTATGTTGTCCCTGCGACAGACCTGAAACATTTGCATAAAAATGCTGGGTTGAGTCATTTGACATTGAGATATTATTTTGAGTGTCAAGGGAATAACCGCACCAGGAAGCTGGTTCGTTTATTGTCGCATTTGCCCATATCCATGTTGAGTTATAGGTTTTGTTTTGGGGTGAATCTACAGTGATTTCGGGGTGGGTTAAATCTATGGTGAAAAACCAACTATCACTTTCGGTGCTATTTTCCATATTATCATTAGCAATAACATACCACTCATAAAAACCTTCAGTAAAATTTATTTGTGTATTATTTGAAACATTAGATCTATTCAGAGAATTATTAATATATACATAATAAGTCAGATTATCAAAATCACTATCTTCCGCTGTATAGCTAAAATTTATTTCAGATAAACAGGAATATAAATTGTCTGGGGGATAAATCAAATTTGGTTTATCGGGCGGGTTATTATAATCCACCAACACTTTATGCATCTCTGAAGAATTCATATTCCCCCACGAATCATTTACATACATTTTATAAGTATAGTTCGCTACATCAATTAAATTAGTTAAGTTTTTATAACACATATATCCGGAATTCTCCATTGTAATATTTGATCCATTCCAGAATAAAATACATTTACTTATATTGGAAGAATCCACAAGAGATATATTTATATAAACCCAACTTGTGTTAATCTCTGTATTATTATCCGGGGTTGGATAAACAAAAGATATGTTAGGGGCTATAGTTTCGGGTCTTAAGAAAAATGATTGGATTCCTGTAGGAGTAATTGTAAAATTTACTGTATCTGCATAAATTCCTGTGACGGTGATATTTTCTCCTGATCCAAATTCCCACGCGCCAATTGAATAAGTTTCATTTGGTATATAAATGGATAAATTCTTACTTGCAAAACTAACATTTAGAGTTATATTCAATAACTTTGAACTATTTATCCATATCGAATCCAAAAGAGGATAATAAGCCTGCAAAGCATAAGGATGCTCAATTTTTCCGGTTAAATTCACAGTCCATAACTCAGTGCTATTAATTTTTTTTGGTAAAAGATATTTATCAACCGTTAAATTAATCGATGATAAATTTACAGATACCTTAAATATGGTTTGGGTATTGCTTAAACCCGTTTCAATAAAAAAAGCGTTTGTCAGGAAAGTCAGGTCTATATCTCTAGACTGATTTATGGAAGTATGATGAAGACTAACTAAAGCATAATTTATGTTGGAAACGGTCAATAAAATAGTATTTAATGAATTATTAATAGAAGCATTTAAAAAAGCCCAGTAAGAAATATTATCCAACCCATCAGGTCCGGGTTCATTATAATTGTCTAAACCTAAATCAACCCAATAAAAAAAACCGTTTTCGTCTGTAATTATGGATAAATTAGTTATTGCGGCAAAATCCGTCAATATAAGATTATCAAACCAATTAAGAGTGGCGTTTGCATCAATAGATGTGGAATTATGCGGTACATTAGTCCAATTATAAGAGATATTTTGGTTATATGGATAAATAGAATTATACAGGTTCTCGCTTTGAGTGTGATTTACTTTTGTATCATTTTCTCCATGAAAAAATTTTACAGGTACATATTTAAAATTCCTCGAATAATATATCGGGGACCTTCTCTGATATTCAAAAGGATAATCAGAATAATTTCCTCCAACTTCATTTTCAATCAATGAACTCCATGAAGATTCACCTATTTTATTATTATCAACCTCATTTTTCCACAATGAAAGATTAGTTACCCCAAACCAATTGACCGCGCCAGCAAACAGGCTTGGATACTTCGCAACAGCTGCAAGACCCATTCCACCCAAACCCACAAAATAAATCGCGCTCTCATTTATCCTATAATTCCTCTTCATATAATTTATTGAATCTAAAATATCGTGTTGTGAACCTGTCCAACCAAGATCAGTGCCATTAGGCTGATAAGAATAATTCTCAGTCCGACCATAGGTTTCCGGGACAACCATAAAATAATTTTTTTCATCCACCGCATACGCAAAATCGCCTTCAAAACAATCACCAATATTCCCTAAAAAATCATGAGTGTATACAACAAGTGGAATATAATCCTGCTCATAAATGCTATAATTGCTTGGAATCTGCAATTTTCCTTTTCCAAAAGAATCATCAAAAGAATTTATATACTCATAATTTAAAATATCTCTCACACGTGGCTTCAAATCAAACACAATCTTAAAGATACCCTCTGATCTCATTGGAGCTCCTGTTGCAGAAGTCAGTTCTTCCAAACCCCAATGCTCAATATTATATCCTCTAACACAACCCATCTGACCTTCGGTTCTGCTGGAACCTGTATATATGGGATGATTAACAAGATAAGCAGTCACCCAATCACCAAAAATAGTTTTATATCCTGCTTCCGTCCATGGAAGATTATAAGTCTCATTATTCACGCAACCTTCACTCAAATCCACAGTCTCCATAGAATTCTGCCTGTTAAATGCAATTGAAATTGTATCTGGATTGGGCATAATCCAAAAATCCAAATCACCTGAGGTTTGTGTTTTTATGATGACTGCTATCTGCTTATTATTAAATTCATATCTCCAATTGCCTGAAGAGGATTCAAAAAAAATCCTATTCCCGGAACTGGTGCTATTTATTACCTCAATTACGGTTGTATGATCTGTGCTATTTGCAATAAATATTCCTCCATAAAGAATAGTGGCATTTTTTTCAACAAGAAAATTATTGATTGATTTTTGCAAATATATCTCGGTCATAACTCCTTCATCAGTAACAAAAGCATTGTAATAAAATCTCTCAGAAGAAATATTATATCCCCCGGATACGGGAGTGATTACAACATCGTCAATATAATGCTGAAAATTGCTTGAATTCATGCTAAAAATAACACAATATTTCCCTGAAGAACCCATTGGATTTCCCTCTGGCTGCTCCCAAGCTTCAAAACCCCAATGCTGAACATAATTATGAAAACCCAAAACACTCCTTGCTTCCTGTCCCAGATAACCGAGCAATCTCATCTCAATAAAAGTATTTTCATATGAAGTAAAAGTTGCATTGCGCCACACAAAATCGCCTCCCTTCTCATCAGACAAATCTTCATAATTGCTTGTCCCAGTCTCATTAACCAATTTCATATAAGTTATATCCGGCGTTGCAAAAAAATCAATGTTTCCTGAATTTGAAGAAGTCTTAATAACCACATCAAATTTATTTTTATCAAAACGATAAGTCCAGTTAACCGCTCCAGAATAAAATATCAATTTGTTGCCCGAAATATTTGAGCTTGAAGCGCTTATTACTGTAATATGATCACTGCTATTCGCAAGATAAATTCCTTCAAATCCTGAAGAAAAGAAATTTCCTAAAATATCAATTTTACTTCCATTTAAAAAAAGTTTAGTCATCACACCTCTCTGATCCACAAATGCCTCAAATCCCGGAGTTGAAATATTATAGCCCTGCGATCCAAAAGAAGTTATATTCACAACATCCGGCTTAGCTTCATATCCTGATAAATCCAAATCAAATACCAATTTATATTGTTCGCCTGGATGCATGCTGCCAGGTCCAAGCAAACTATGCAAACCCCAAATCTGTTGATCCCGATAATAATGGGTCTTGCCTGTTGCTCCGCTTCCAGTATCATTTACCAGATACATACTAAAGAAAGCATTTTCAAAAGTAGTGTAAGTCACATTTTTCCACTGGGTTCCAGGAATATAACCAATAGCATCTCTCAAATCCTCAGAATTGCCTGTGCCTGTTTTATTTATCCTCGCCATATAATCTATCTGAGGTGCTACAATAAAATCAAGGTAATCCGCAGTTAGAAACAAATCAATATGAATTGTAAATCCTTCGTTCTTGAATTTATAAATCCAGATTCCTTCAGAAGAACTAAATTTTATTCTATTATCTGATATCATGTAGCTCGTCGCATTTATAATTTTATCCACCCCAGAACTATTCGCAATAAATATTCCTTGCAAATCAGACTGTATATCGCTTCCAATAAGATTCCACACGCTTCCCACCACCCTTAAACCAACCATTGTTCCATTTAAAGTTAGATTTGCAAAAAAATTACCTGTTGAAATATTAAAACCATTTGAAACAGAAGTTAGATTCACATCATCAGATACTGCAGTGAAATTAGTAATATTTATAGAAAAAACTAGCTTATAAGTCTTGTTAGAACCCATAGACCCAGGAGCGCCTTCATCATGCAGACCCCAAATCTGCTGATTATTCAAAAAATTTGTCTGTCCTGTTGCTCCGCTTCCAGTATCATTTACCAGATACATACTAAAGAAAGCATTTTCAAAAGTAGTGTAAGTCACAGCTTTCCATTGCGGATTGGGGGTGCTTCCAATACCATCACTCAAATTAAAATAGTTATTTGCATTATCTTTTTCATGAATCTTTGACAGGTAATCAATATCCGGGGTTACAAATAATTTAACTCCTGAAGTTGTGTTTGAGGTCCTAACCGTAAGATTAAATAAATCCTCTCCAAAATCATAAGTCCAGTTACCCATGCTTGCATTGAAAAATGTTATGCTTGAACTGGTATTTGTTGCATTTTCCGCAATAAAAACTGAAGTATTGGCTCCAACAGATTCAAAATAAATACCTTCATATTTTGACTGGAAATCATCACCAAGAATATCCCATGAACTGTTTGAGAAATATAAAGTTTCCATCACACCACCCTCAGTTAAAAAAGCGGAATAATTACTTGCAGAAACATTATAACCACCCGCAATTTTTACTATTTGAACTGCGTGCGCAGGCGGCAATAATAAAAAAAACGCAACAAACAGAACTAAAAAACCCAAATTGGTATGGGTTCTTATCAACCTATAAATTAAGTTATGATAATTATTTTGCCCCTCCATTATAAATTATCGTATATTTATCCTATTATCTCCTTTTATAATTCTTCCTTCCTGATTTCTTAACAAATTGTTTATGTTTAGAAGGTTTTTTCTTTAATGATTTTTTAGACATATTAGCTATTTTTTTAGATGTTGTTTTACCTGTCTTTTTCCGGATCAGTTTTATTTTTTTTTTCTGTCCTGCCAACCCGCCTGATTTAATATTTTTCCCTCCTTTTTTTGATTTAGAATTTGCCTTAATAGAACGTTTAGAAAGAGGTTTTATGGTTTTTTTTGATTTAGATTTTGAAATAATTAATTTCTTTGTTATTTTTCCTGTAGAATGCCTGTCTCCCAATCTAGGTTTTATCCCTATCCCCTTAGAAATCTTCTTTTTCCTTGTACCTGATTTAGAACCTGTTTTTATTTTTGATTTTATTTTTGATTTTATTTTATTCTTGGAACCAATAACTGAAAAAGAAGATTCTGAATCATAATCCCTATATTTTTTCTTTAAAATATCAAGATTTTCTTTTTTATAAATCTTTTTATTCTTCTCGATTCTCTTTTTCTCAAATTCAGATAACGCGCTTCTTTTCAAGGGAGTTTCAGAAAACTCTTCTTCACCAGATTTACCAGTCTCAGAAACAGAAACTTTTCCTGATGATTTCCTAGCTTTTTCCTTTGTTTTTTCTTCATCTAAATATTTTTTCCTCGCTTCTACCGCTTCTTTTATACCTCTATTAATTTTTTCTTCACTCACCAATTCAGTCCTCTTTTCTTCTGGTAATGATTTGCCTAATTTATTCCATTGCTCTTTAATTCTTGGTTCTAAAGTCTCCAAATAAATATCAACCATATTGAAAGCCCCTTTCTTGATTTTACCCATTGCAAGTTTCATCTCAAGTTCTATATCAAACATATCTAAACCAGATTCCTTCAACTGCTCAACCATCTGGAACAAGATATCCATCTTCTTATTATATGTATTATAAAGCCCTAATTCCTTATCAGAAAGTCTCTTTGTGCTGTGAAGGAGAGGTCTAAAAGAAACAAAATAAGGATTGCCTTTGTTAAACTCAGCATTCTGAAGCATTCCAGTACCAACCGAAGCTTTGATGATTGATCTCATTGCATCTTCGCCATATTTACCCTTTATCCTCTTTAAATCTCCTTCATCTCTTGTTCTTACTTGGATCTCTGAACCAATATTTGCTTTAATCTCTCCGACAAAATCAGAAAGCACCTGAGAAATGAGCGTTAAACCCACACCCCATTTTCTAAATTCTCTGCATCCACGTTCAACCTGTATGAAACCGCTGCCAGAACCGCCAAATTTAGGCAATAACCTATGAACCTCATCAAAAACCAGCAACTGTTTCAGATTCGGACTCTCAGGTAGATTCAGCTCAAACACCTGATTAATTACATTAGATACAAATAGATCTATTTCATTTGGAGTAAGTTTATTAAGTGTAAATATATATATTTCATTAGGTGACATATATTTTTTCATATCAATAATCGTTCTTGGATCTGTGATATCAAATATATTGCCATCAAATCCCCTGGCTTCTTTACTCTTCATTTGAAATTTTCGATAATTATCAAGCATTTTTTTATCCTCGCACTTTCTCAAAAATCCTGACCATTGCGCTGTAGGATCAAAAACAATCACGCCAGCACCCTTTTTCAAAGCTTCTTCCACTATTACCTGAGCGGCCACAGATTTTCCACCTCCTGTAGCGCCTGCAATAATTATATGCGTCTGTAAATCATCCATAGGGAAAAAAGCCCGGTTACCTAACTGCGCAATTTTACCTATAAAAAGAGATCTTTCACCTACCTTAGGTAAAGTACTGAGATTTAGTTGTTCTTTGTATTTCCTCTGTCTCTCTTTCTTTTTCCTGTAAAAATATCTTGCAACAAACAAAAATACTATAAAAAGCACGCCCGCAACAAAGAAACCAAAAGGAATATCATACAAGATTTTCCTATTATACCAAGGCTCCACTATCTTTACATAAGATAATGAAGTAGCATGCATTGTTTGGTTTTTCCCTGCAGTGTAATAAGCAGTAGCTCTAATAATATAATTTCCGAGAGCGGCTTCCTTTGGTATTTTTAAGGATTTAATTGTGGATATTGTTGTTTCTATTGCAAGGGATTCCTCTTCCTCCACTAAAATCTCTTCTGTTTCTGAACGAATCAATTGTAAATTAAGCTGAACATCAACTCTTTCAGTCTTTCCCATATTATATAAACTAGTCTCAGCTTTTAAAATTCCGCCTGGAGAGATTTCATCGGTCAAAGGCTGGACTTTCAAATCCAGAAGACTTTCCCTAGTTGCCAATACTCTTATATCAACAGGCACTTTTTTTTCAAAAGTTCCAACCAGGATATTTGCATTTCCAAGATAAATTCCAGGTCTCGTGGATAAAGGGATAAATATCTTCAATGAAAATTCCATATCTGCCTGTCCCGGTATCATAATTGCAGGATTCTGAAAAAACAAAAAATCAGATACACTGCCGCTTATATTGGTAGTTGCAGTTAACGAACTATTCATATTATTTTTAATGTGTATTGTTGTTGTAGTGGATTCTCCAGGATATAATTGCATAGAAATTGAAGGTGTCTCCAAGTCTATTCCTTCCTGTGTTGAAAACAAATCCAATAAATTTTGCATGCTTTCTTTTAGCTTATCTATTTCATTTTCCAGACTTGACAAATCAGTGGAATCATAATCCGAAGAACTGCTTCCAGCGCTTCCGCTTGTAGTGCCTGTAGTGCCCGTACCAGGCACAGTAGAATTAACAGTGGTATTTGGTATATATATAGGGGATATTTCCGTCACCACAAATGCTGAAAAACTATTTATATCAACATATATCAAAGAATTCGCAGTTCTTATAGTGTCTTCTCTCCTCACCCAAGAAACATTACACCTACCTTGAACATACTCCCAATCAGTACATTGATAAATATATAAATTGTCTATATTTGATACTTCCATGTAATCATAAACCATCATAACAACCCCTGAAGCATTTATTTCAGATTTAACACCCATACCTCTAAGTTTTTTCTCATTTATATCCGCTTTCCATAATTCCACTTCATCCACATCTATAAAATCCTGGGGTATTGAAGTGAAATTAAGATTAAATAATTTAATTATATTATCGAACACCTCTATTGTTATATCATAATTTCTTTTATGCGGTCGGTTATTGCCAAGTAAACGATACTTTCCATTAATATCTGTTGTGAATTGATTTAAAATCTGATTATTTGAATAATTTTGGTCTGGTCTATATAAAGTAAATGTTGTGACAACACCAGATCCATTTGCTCTTAAAACATCTCCGGTAAACGAATCAAGATACTCAAAATACTCAAAATATTTTGAGATATTTACTGAATTGCCTTTTACATCTTCAACCTTGTAATTAAGAATATAATCTCCTATTTGCGCAAAACTTTTATTAAAATAATAATTGCCATTGCCTGCTGAGGTTAAATTATAATAGGTCTTATTTCCTCCAGGGCTTATTACTTCAACGCTGCATGCGCTTGCATTAACACCTGTGTAATCCGTAATAACTGCGGTTATAACTACATCCCCTGTAGTTTTTTCATGTTCTTTTGTATAGTTTTCTATTACGGGAGGAAACACATCTTTATAATAAACACTTCTATTAGAACGCGCTATCAAACTATCATTGCCAAAAAATGTTGCTTTTAATATTAATTCATTTTCAAGCTTTTCAGTTAAATCTGGCGCAAGACCTGAAATCTGCCACTTTGTATCCACATATTCCGCAGAAATATTCTTGCATAATTCACCCCCAAGGGTCAAATCCCAGTCCACACTATTATTTTGTTCCTGTCCCTTATAATATGCATTAGCATATAATCCAACCTCAACATTATATTCTATTCCTTCATCAGGATATATCTGTGAAATATTGATTGAAGGGGTTACATTAAATAGCATCTGAATTATTGTTAAGTCTTCTGAATTTGAAACAGTTATATTAAATTCATATATTCCTTCCTGCTCAGGAGTTAAGTAATCTAAATCAAAATATCCTATTTCATGTTTATCTAGAATAATAAAATCTGGATTGATTGTTATGCAGGAACATCCAACCGAACTATTAATAATTGTCTGCATATTTCCTGTATTTTCAATTGTAATTAACCCAAGAACTCCAGCATTCATACCCCCTAAAGTAATATTATTTATTGTATGGGTTATATTATAAGCTTCATTTTCAGGAACTGTTATCTTTAATGTCACATAACCTGTTGGTTTGTGCGGGTAAGGATTCGAAGTCTCCACATAAATAGTTCCTTCATAAGGACTGCCTAAAGGACCTGGATTATAATAATCAGGTACGGTGATATTTATATTTGCATTCCAAGAATCATCAGGTGGGAGATAATTATATGCTGAAGGTATAATCAAATTAAAATCCTCGCATACAGTGCCATCCACACAACTTAATTGAATATTCTCCAATCCCGCAGTTCCTATTGAATTTATATGTATTACGGCAATTCCCGTATCCGAATGATTGATTATTAATTCTACTTCCTCAGGCAAACCCATCTCAGGTATCTCCTCTGTACTTACCTCCAAAATAGCATACGCTGTTGAATTTTCAATAATAAATGGCGAGTCTCCGCCTTCAATTTCATTTATATATCCTCTCTGTTCCGTTGTCTTCTTTATCCAATCCCCTCCGCATTGCCGTGTAACATAATTCCAGTTTTTGCATGAATAAATATGTATATCTTCTTTTAAAGCCCCTCCAATCTCATCTCCGGTATATCTCATTATTATATTTCCAGACGCAAAAGTGCTCATATGTATAGCCATTCCTTTGATGCCATTAGCGCTTGCCGGCAGGTTTGTAAAATCAGCGCTTTCAATATAATCTAAATCTATAAAATCATTTATCTGTGTTGTAAAATCAACATTTGAAAGCAATATCTCATGACCAAATACTTCAATACCCAGATCATATAATTTACGGTTTATGGTTTGATTATAATGTCCCGTAGCATTAGTTGAAAATTGATATTCTATATTTGAGGTACCTGGTGAATAAAATTTAAATATTGCCGATATTGGATTTCCGCTTATAGTTGTCAGGACTCCTGAAAATTCATCCGGGGCATAAATCTCAAAATAATTTGTTGACTGGTTTGAATTGCCTGTTGTGTCATTAGCAAAAAAATCCATTCTATATTCTCCTATAACCAATAATGACTCATTAGAAATACCAATCTTATAATAATCATCTTCTTGCGGGATGGAATATATCTCGCCAAGTTCAGTTCCATTTGGATACCTTACTGTTGATTTAACCATATCTACCTGAACATTATCCTGCACTTTTAATGTCGCAGTCATATTATTGCCAAGTTGTTTTGGGGTATCTATATATGCTGATAAAATTTGCGGCGGTGTAATATCTTTGTATTCTATTTGTTCATTCTCATTTATTATGGTAATTAACCCAAGAGGGCTATCATATTCTGCCTGTATCTTTAGAGTATAATTTTTTCCATCCTGAAGATCAGTAGCATCAAATATTAACCTAATATAATCTCCAATCTGTTGTTTATGTTTGATTAGCGGTGTTGTTCCATTTATGTATATTGTATAAGTTGTATTATCTACAATAGGACTAACCCCATAAATTAACTCTGTGGTTATCTCTATTTCATCGCCGGATTCTATATTTTCTGAAGGTGATATACTAATAACATTTAGATTTGCTATAATTGAATTAAAAATTATTGAAACCATCTCTGTCGCTATCGGCAATGTCTCAGAGGTTATATTCAACATGCCTTCATAATATGCGTTTTCTTCCGGCGCAGTATAATTTATTTTAATTGTATGATTTTTAAACGGATCAATACTTGTTGTTTCTTCCAGGAGATTTGCATAAAGAGTAAAATTTCCTTCAATTAAAAAATTAAAGTCAAGGTTTTTGTTTCCGGTATTATTTATATATATTTCCTCATTAACTGCTATCTGACCGGATACTGCATTTATTGTGAGGTTATCTTTATTTTTTGTCCATGAAGCATTTGGCGGAATATAAACTTGTTTCTCTTTTGTGATTGCGCCATGAGCAGAACTTATCTGAATTGTAAAAAATTTATACCCAGCTAATGCTCCTTGTTTAGCAGTTATATTCATTATTATATTCGCGGGTTGCCCTATACAAATTTCAGGAACCCAATTGGGAGAATATGCAACTGATAAATCTTCATGTTTATTTATAGTTGTTATATCAAAGTTTGTTTCATTATCATTGCCTATTACATTTATACTAAAATTTGCTATATGGGTTTCTCCATGACAAATCGTGAAATTTGATTCATCCTCTGTTATAATAATTATATAATTAGACTCCACGACAATATTTTCCTGGATTGATTCTGTTCTTACTTCTCCGCCCGGAGTTACCCAAGTCACATTAATATTTATTGGATAATTTCCGGGAGGGGTTTTTTCCGGGATTGCTATCAATATATCAGAAATTACAGAAGCTTTAGCAGAAATGTTGCCAAGGCTCTTATTTTCTCCCATCCAGCCATCAGTTATATTCGTAACAGTTAAATTAACTTTATATGCTCTCGTATACCCAATATTTGTTATGTTCAAGGTTATGGAAATGTTTTCCCCTGATTCCTGAGTAATCTTTGTTGCGTGAGGAATTGATGTCGCCTCAAGCGTAAGAATAGTTTCGTCAACAACCTTGAAGATTGAATTATTAATCGTCTGTTTGTCGCCTGAGTCAATGGCTATTACATATAAGGTATAATTGCCTGTAAGGTTTGTGTAAGTATAATTATATTTAAATACGCATTTTCTCTGGTTTGCCCAGCAATCTTTATATCCTAAATAATAAGTTTCATTCACAGACGCTCCCGGTTTTGATACATTAAAATAGAAATCATTTTCTTTAATTCCCGCATCATCTTCAACATAAACATAGAATAAAATTGTATTATTTATTTCTACTGTATTCTGCTCTTCTTCAAATACATAAAATTTTAAATCTTTAATCTCCGGAGGCATATCTGTGATATTATAGAACAAATAAGCTGTATCTGTCGAAGGGTCTGCAGAATCATTGATAAAATTTATTCCAATACCAACATTTATTTTAGCGGCTGACCAGGAATTTACAAATATTCCGAATGATTCTGAAGAATTTTTAGATAATGATATGCTTGTGGGATTATAAATTAACTCACCAACGATTTTATTTTCTGTAATGCACGGACCTATATCTGAACAATTTGTATCTCCAATACCTGTTTTTATATAATTGATGCTAAAATTTAGGGGAATATTCCCTAAATTATAAATCGTAAGATAGTTCATCAAAATCTCCTGATTTAAAGCCAGTTCCCCGGTTTGATTCTCTGCGGGCAAAAAATACCAGGTTCCATCTTCCTGAATATATATGGTCAAATTCGTTGTCTGCCTTTCGCCGCTTGCGTTTGCTTCCAGAATTCCTGTGTAATTGCCTGGATCCTGGAATTCCGGGACAGTGAGGTTAATTGTAAGATTATGGTAATCGCCTTCGGTAATATCTGGGGCTGAGCCATTGAAACCAATCCATGATTCCGGCAAAGGATTTGCTCCGCTTTCCATATAATTAATTGCCATATCCGCAAGTTTTACATTACCTGTATTGTTTATGATATAATAAAAAATACTTGTTTTATTGTGTTCAAAAGATTGATAAATCTCTGGTTCGAGCGTTATCTTTGGGTTGACTGAAATAGATAAATTAATTGGTTTATTAAATATCTTAATCCCCGTTCCCTCATCAACTGCAGTTATATTAATTGAATCTGTGTAATTCGCTTTAGTAAAATTATCCAAAGAGAATGTTATATTTAAAATCGCATAAGATTCGATGTCTATTTTATCCCATCCATTGAGTTCAGGGAACCATGTGCAGTCCGGCTTATGGTATATAGAGGTGAAAGTTATCCATGGGTATATTGTATTTGCAGAAACATTGTGAGCTACCACATTCCCTATGTTAGTAATTATAACCGAATAGCTATAAGTTAAGGAAAGATTATTTTGGAGGGTTATATTTGTTAGAGATAAATTCAGGTAAGTATATTCTATCAAATCAACATTTGCATTGGTTTGTTCTGTTAATACAGAACCATTATTATTAATATAGCTAACTTCCCATCCAATAACATAAGGAGGGTCGCTAACTTTTGCTGTACTAAGAACAGTTATATTAAATGTCTCGTTGCAGGCTTGCATTGGAGTCAGATTATTGCAATTATCCCATACTTTTATAACATCGCCTATTGTTTCAGGAGCTGTTAATTTGCTTATGTTTGCATCAAATAAAGAAGCATATTGTTTATTGATTATAGTTGTATTAAGCAAAAAAGAATAATTTTGCCCCGCTGAGAAATCAGCAATCAAATAATCAGGAATAGAAAAATTGATTATTGCAACAGGTTCATCAACCTGTTTGCTGAAATTTAATTGCGCGATGTCATAAAACATAGACTCATTCTCCGCTCTCAAAATAAAACTAAGGTTTCCACCTCTCAAATCCCCGCCCGGACCTATGCTAAATTGTTTTTCGCAGATACTTACTCCTGCGCAGGTCTTGCTCACATTTCCAATTGTTATATTTATAGACCCTTTGATAGGCTCATTTATATCGGTCCTATTGTAGTATGCAGTTATGTTGTATTTTGTATTCTGCCCATCAAAATAATTTAAATTGTCTATATAATTAATCGCTGTTGGAACAAATGTTCCTATCTCTATTGTTTTTGTTCCCCAGAATCCCTCATCATCTATTATTTCAACAGAAATATTATATCTGCCATAAGTTGACGGCGTAATAAACGAATACAGATAATTTCCGTCAACATCTGTCTTTTTTGTTTCCCTGTTATAAATAAAATTGATATTATACAGTTTCGGACTTATTGATGAGTTGGAAGTTTGGAGAAATGCCTTATATTTCAGATACTTGTTTTGCTTATTATATGTAAAATGCAATTCTTCAGATTTATTTGCTGATTTCCAAGTTGCTCCGTCATCAACAGAAATGTTTATTTTTATGTTTGTGCCTTCTGGTTCATCAGATTCCCAGTCCGGCGTAATTGAAAATACCGGATGGTTAATTTCAATTGTATTAAAACCATGAATCCCGGAATCCCTGTAAAAAGCATGAATGCTTAGATCTGTTAATATTGGGGTTGTGTTTGTATCTGAGGTTTCCAAGAATGCTTTGTATTGAATATATCTTGCATCATCTGAACTAATGTTTTCACCAAGCCAGTGGGTATAATATGAATTGTTTGTCCGGTCCGGTCCGACCCAGTTTGTCCAGTTAATAGTATTGTTTGATGTTCTTATCTGAAGTTTTATGTTTGTTGCGGTGATTAATTTGTTGCTTATCCTGAAGTCATCTATTGTTGCATTTGCCTGATATTCCAAATTACTGTCTAAACCGATATAAAATTCTTCTGATGTCGATGGTATTATATAATTATAAGCGTAATCTTGCAACTGCCCGTCTGTGAATAATTTTATTATTCCTGTTGGGTTATCCCATGTTGCGGATATGTGGTGCCATTCATCCGCATTCCAATTTGAGATAGAAGCGCTTAGAGTATTATTGCCCATATCAAATAGAAGATAATTTGAGTTATTTTTATAGATTGCTGAATTGCTTACCTGTACTTCAACATTCTCACCTATTTCTATATCAATATCTTTAATATAATCTGTTCCGCCACAGAACATTTTATAACCCCCCGGAACGGAGACAGAATCTTTACCGGAGGGAGTCCCGTTATTGTACAGATTTGATAGGCTGTCATCTCCCCAGTAAATATACATATATGATGTTCCGCTTGTCCAGCTACCCTCGGTTAGATCATAAACTCCATCGTTGTCATAATCTCCTACACTTCCGCTCCCCCATTGATTTTGAATTGGGCTTGAATCAAGCAACCCGTTATCGGGCTGGTTTACACCGTTTGCAAAACTCCCACCCCCAGTGTTTTTAAAATAAGTAAGATACCCGCCGTTTGACTGCCCATAAATATCAATGTCGCCGTCTTTGTCGGCATCAACAGGCCAGACCCCATGCCAGTCATCTCCAAAGCTTTGGGAGTTTGCGATACACCCCTGGGAAGTGAAAGTTCCATCGCCATTGCCTTTCACCAAATATAAGCAACCGTTACTATACGCACCCGCAATAATGTCCATATTATTATCGCCGTCAATGTCTTCACAGGCTATTTTTCTTGGTTCACCCCCACAATCACCTGGAGATAGTTTATATGTAAAGGTGCCGTCACCATTATTTTCATAATATCTAAGCACACAGTTATCCCCGTTAACCACTACATCGAGCCAGCCATCCTCATTGAAATCTGCTTCACACAAACCATACCAATTATAATTACTTATTTCACTGAAGCTCTCGCTTTCTGTAAAGTCCCATGAACCATCGCCGTTATTCCTATAAAAATAGACTCTATTTCCATCATCTGATGTCCAGGCAATATCGTAATCCCCATCATTGTCCATATCAAATATCGTTGCCTCGTCTTTTTCATAAGTGGCCTGCGGGTCCCATAGATTCCATGAGATTGGCAGAGTCCGATTATAATTTGAATAAGCATAATAAAAATCATCATTACTGTCTGCTCCGGCACACAAAAAGAATTCTTTAGGCAAACTATAACCTATAGGGGGGGCTTTATTTCCATTCTCTATGATATCAAAGTAAACATAATAATTGAAATCTGTCTCTTTTGAAATAGTCCCGTTTTGTGTCAATTTCTATCCGACCATTGCAGTTGTTGAATTGAGCCATCTTAAAACCTCGCTGTCAAGTTCTGTTTTATTCGCGTCAGTAACTCTTATTGAATTGCTGTCAAGCGTCCCCGTTACACCTGAACTGGCAAGAAGCGCCCCAAAATCAACAATATTCTTTACAACAGTATTATTTCCTCTGGGTGCATACCCGGTATTCACAGTCACATTTACCCTGTATGCCCACGCATTATCCCACCAGTCGGTAGATAAACCAATAACCGGAATAGAATATAAATAATTCACCCCTTCATCATACCCATTCCAGTTCGGCTTAACCCAGAATTCAATAGTTCCTTTTTCTAGGTCTATATTTCCAGATGAATTGAAAATCAAATAATCAGTATCATTAATGTGAACTGCCTGCCCGAATCTGCCTTCAACTAATTCAACTCCGGAAGTATTTGCTATTGCGCTACCGTTTGCATAATCCGCATCAAAACTTGTATTAAAATGAGCAAGGAAAAGAGTATCATCTGTTTTGTTTAACTGTGCTTCTGTATATTTTTCCCCGTAAAAAGGCAAATTCTCGTTCCAACTAATATAAGTGATGTTAGGATTAGAGACGCCCAAATCAATTACAGAAGATGTAAAGATTCCTGATGGATAATAAGTTGTGTTTTCCAAGTCTAATATAATACCGGATGTTGCATTGGTTGTATTTTCTTTAATTCCATAAGCAAAGTCATTTATTCCTTGTGTAAAGTTGTCTGCAAGTTCTATATATCCTTTGTAATGAAGAGCCGTCTCATTATAGTTGCCTGTCTGCCAGTTTTCTGATGTTTGTCCAATTTCTGAAAATGTTGTCCTTGTCTTATAGACCTTAAATTTCTGGCTTGTATGCCTTACAACATCACCTGTATCTTTGAGATATATATCTATCGTATGCTCCCCCTCGGTGATATTTATATTTGGCATCTCGATTTCAACTGTGAAGCCCAGGTTCTTGCCAATTGTTGGTGATGGGTCTCCATTCATTGAATAGTATGGATAACCCCCAACCACAACAGGATATTTAAATGTCCCGTCTCCTTCTCCTTTAAAGAGTTTAACATCGTTATAGGCATCAGCATACAAAATATCATAGTTGCCGTCATAATCCCAGTCTTTAACACCCTAGGTGCCGTGTTCGCATTTGCCTTTAAGTTCAGGACAGAAATTAACTGACTTTGCCCATTTTCCCGGCTCTGTACCGTAGCATATTCCCATAGAATTATGCCCGCCAACCATCAAATCCCAGTAGCCGTCCCCGTTGAAATCGCCAACACCAGAATTATACATATCAGAATTGTAATATCCTCCGTCATAGTTGTTCAGCTGGCATACTTTTGTTCCGCCGGAAAATGTACCATCCCCGTTTCCGTACCTGACAACAGCAGATCCACCCCCATCATTATAAAAGACCATTAGATCCAGATTGCCGTCTAAGTCATAATCCGCAACCTCTGCTTTTCTTGCAGACCACCAGTAATAAATATACTGCCCACGAGTGAAACTGCCATTGCAGTGACCAAGATAAACATAGTGGTTGTATCCCTGTCCTGCAAGAACGAAATCCATGCATCCATCTTCATTGAAATCACCTGTATCCATACCCATACAATACTGGTAATATGGTTTTATTGCAAATCTCACAGGCACTGAAAAATTAGTAAGCCCGTCTCCTCCTCCAAGATTTTCGTAATACCACATGCTGTGCGGGTAACTTGTTCCATTAGTTGAATCATACCCATAACCGCAGGTGACTAAATCCAGATCGCCGTCATTATCAAAGTCTGCAGGAGCCAGCTGCGAATGAGACCATGAACATCTCCCGTCATATTCTATCGGGCAGGCCAGAAAACTCCTGACTATTCCTTGGAATGTCCCATCATAATTGCTTACAATTTTATCCAGCTCTGAGTTATGCCTCCATGTCAAAACATCAGGCTGCGGGACCTGTGTATATGTTTTTGGAGACTTTAGAGCATCTGTTGTGTCAAAATAAACATAAAATTTCTTTATTGTGTTTGACTCTATTGTCCCGTCTGCAAGGAACCATAATAATCCCTCGTTTGCAAAATACCACTTCGCTACCTTACTTGGAACCTCGTTTCCGTCTTCATCAATAACCCGTATAGAATCCTGATCAATATTTTTATTATATATACTCATTGAATTTAAAATTTCCGTAAAATTTACTCTTTTGAATATTGATTCATTTATTAT
>Ga0164318_10002165_pt1 | contig 18079 bp, 16 predicted proteins | sample GuaBasSedimGuay9_FD_113734 | JGI IMG/M metagenome (GOLD analysis project Ga0164318, IMG submission 113734) | Subseafloor sediment microbial communities from Guaymas Basin, Gulf of California, Mexico - Guay9, Core 4571-4, 0-3 cm | ecosystem: Environmental > Aquatic > Marine > Hydrothermal vents... | reverse complement strand
TGGAGGTGTTAAGTTGACAGTCCCGTGGAGGGTGATAGATAAAAATTAAAAGTAACAGTATATATCAATTCATGAAATTCAGGGATTTTATAGACCACCTGGATAAGAAGGGGCTGCTGGTGCGAATAAAAAAAGAGGTAAGCACTGAATATGAAATTGCCACTCTAATGAAGATGCTGGATGGGAAACCTCTCCTTTTTGAAAATATTCACGGCTATGATATGTCTGTGGCGGCGAATGTGCTGAGCACCAGAAATCTGGTGGCTGAAGGGCTTGGTATAAAGCCAGAGGAATTGATAAATAAAATGCTTTATGCCATAGATAATCCCGTAGAGCCAGAGGTAAAGGAAGGAGAGGGATATAAAGTTCTTAGCAGTTTGGATGACATACCAATCCTCCTGCACTATCCCCAAGATGGTGGAAAGTATATATCCTCTGCTGTAATTGTGGCAAAGGATGAGGAATATGGAATCAATGCCTCCTATCATCGCATGATGGTTGTAGATGAAAACAGGGTTGTGATGAGAATTCTTCCAAGAGATTTTCATAAGTATATTGAGAGGGGGAACAAGGAATTTGCCATCTGCATTGGCAATCCCGTTTCTGTTTCCATAGCATCTGCTGTTTCAATGCCTCCAGAAGTGAATGAACTGGCAATAGCAAATGCCCTTTATCCAACCCCTTTAATAGAAATAGATGGGCATGTATTACCTGAAGCAGAGATAATCATGATTGCCGAAATCACCGATGAGATGCATGATGAAGGTCCTTTTCTGGATTTAACAGAAACCTTTGACATTGTCAGGAAACAGAGGGTTGCCAAAATAAAAAGAATATATGCAAAGGAGAATGCCATCTATCACGCCCTCCTTCCAGGGGGACTGGAACATAAAACACTGATGGGGACACCGAAGGAACCAACGATATTTTATGAAGTGGGCAAAGTATGTGATGTTAAGGATGTCTATATAACACCAGGCGGGTGCTCCTGGCTGCATGGGGTGGTGAGTATCAAGAAGCATGCTGCGGATGATGGGAGAAAAGCCATAGAGGCTGCCTTCCGTGGCCATAAATCAATGAAGCATGTTTTCGTGGTGGACGATGATATAGATGTGCATAACCCTCATGAAATAGAGTGGGCAATGGCAACCCGTTTCCAGGGAGATAGGGACATGATAATAAAGCATGAGAAAGGCTCTTCTCTTGACCCCTCAGCAGATCCAATAACAAGGGAAACAACAAAGATAGGGTTTGATCTTACCATACCATGGGGTAAGGAGAAGGAAAATTTCCGAAAACCAGAATTGCCCATGAAATTGAACATAGATGACTACCTTTAGACATTTTTATTTGAAATCTCATGCAAAGACATCGCCGGAAATAAACCTGAAGGATTTGCCAGGCTCCTCAGGCAGAATGGATGTGGTGGCAAGATGCATCAATGCTGCCTTCTGGCTCTCCCATGATATAAGGAGGGATGTGGTTTTTCATACCATACTTCATGGAGAACCATCACCTCCTGTTTACATAAGAATTGAGGGCGATAAACTCAGGAAGGTTTCGCCTGATGAAAGGAATATTGCCATCTTTATAAAAAAAGCACTGGAGAGGCTGAAGGAAGACATGGAAATAGAAAGCACACCTGGCATATTTGTCAGCAGAAAAAATTTTGAGCAGTTGCTGGAAGAAAATAAGGATAAGGAGTTTTATTTGCTGGATGAAGAAGGCGAAGATATCGAAAATGTGGAAATAAAAGATGAGCCCTTCTTTTTTCTGGGGGACTATGTGGATATGGAAGAAGAGGAAAAGAATATGCTTTATAAATATGGGGCAAAGGCAGTTTCAATTGGCAGGAAATCATATCTTAGCAGCCATTGCATCACCATAATAAACTGGTGGATGGATAAAAAATAAAAAATTAAGGGAAAAGATTAGGGTTTCTCGCCATACAGGCGCTCCCACTTGTGGTCAACCCATTTCTGGAGTTCCTCTATCATTTCCGGCGTGAAATGGCGGAATCTTCCCTGTCCCTTCAGATATTCCTCCACGGGTATCTTTTTCTTTGGCTTGTAAATGTTGGTTATCTCTCCGTATTCTGCCTCATAAAGAGTCCACATCCCTGAATCCACCGCCTTTCTTGCCAGTTCCACTGTTTTGGCAGGGTCCGCCCTCCATCCTGTGGGGCATGGCGAGAGCACATGCAGATAGCGGAATCCCTCCATCTCCTTTGCCTTCTTTGTCTTTTCCAGAAAATCCTTTGGATGGGCTATGCTCATTGTGGCAACATAGGGTATTTCATGGGCTCTCATTATCTCCGCCATATCCTTTTTGTGCTCAAGTTTCCCATGTATTTTTTTGCCAGCAGGCGTTGTTGTTGTGCTTGCCCCATAAGGAGTGGAGCCGCTTCTCTGGATGCCCGTATTCATGTATGCCTCATTGTCATAGCAGACATAAATGGCATCTTCATTTCTTTCAGCCGCTCCTGACAACGCCTGTATTCCTATATCATAGGTTCCTCCATCTCCTGCAAATCCCACGACCGTCACCTTTTTCCCCTTCTTCCTGTATGCTCTTGAAACACCTGCAATGCATGAGCCAGTGTTCTCAAATGCTTCATGGAGATAGGGCACCTTCCAGGAAAGATATGGGTAGGTTCCCCCAAAAACAAGCAGACAGTTGGCAGGCGTGTATACTATCGTATCCTTGCCGAATATCTTCATCATGTTTCTCACTATAATGGGCGCTGCACATCCCGCACATGCTGTATGGCCTGGCGTGAAGTAATTTTCATCCTCCGGCAGATCCTTTATATTCATATGCTCACCCCCCTGGTGTTAATCCAGTAAATTTCTTCTTTAGCCTCTCCTTCCTTTGCTTTCAACAATATCTCAAACATCTTTTCCACATCTCCTTTGACAACATCTCTTCCTCCCAGTCCTGCCAGGAAGTTCAATACTGGCTTCTCCATTCCGTAGAGGGCATTCTTCGTTTCTATGAACATGGGCCCTCCTGTGCCATATGATATGGAGCGATCATACACACCGATGGCATCCACATTCTCTGCAATCTTTCTTATTTCCTCAATGGGGAACGGGCGGTAGAAACGAAGTTTTATCAGTCCCACTTTTTTGCCATGCGCCCTCATCTCATCCACTATATCCCTTGCTGTTCCTGTAACTGTTCCCATTGTTATTAAAATCACTTCCGCATCATCGCATTTATATGCCTCTATTAGCCCGTGATAATCCCTGCCGAACTTCTGGGCAAATTCCCTTGTAACATCTTTTATGACCTTTCTGGCGTTGTTCATGGCAACGTTATGCTGATATCTCAACTCCTGAATGTACTCTGGCGGGGTAAATGTTCCTATGGCCATCGGATTGTCTGGATCAAGAACTGCATGTGGTTTGTAATGAGAAATGAAATCCAGAACTTCATCGCTTGAAGGTGCATCCACTGGCTCAACGGTATGGCTTAGAATGAAAGCATCCAGTGCAGGCATTACTGGAAGCAAAACATCCTTATGCTCTCCCATCTTGTAAGCCATTATTATCATGTCCAGCACTTCCTGATTGTCCTCGCACGACATCTGGAGCCAGCCAGAATCGCGCTGTGGCATTGTATCGTTGTACTCGCACCATATTCCTATGGGAGCAGCCACCGTTCTGTTGACGACGGGCATCACTATGGGAAGGCGAAGAGCAGAGGCAACGGAAAGCATCTCATGCATTAAAGCAAGGCCCTGAGAGGATGTTGCTGTAAAGGTTCTCGCTCCCGCCGCCTGCGCTGCTATGCAGGCGGACATGGCAGAGTGTTCTGACTCCACCATTATGAATTCCGCATCTGTTATGCCGTCATTTACGAAGGTGGAAAATTCCTCCACTATTATGGTTTGAGGCGTTATTGGATAAGCGGCAACGACGTCAACGTCGCAGAGCAGTGCTCCATAGGCGGCGGCGTAATCGCCTGTTACAACCATCTTCTTCGCATCTATTTTCTGAATCATACCCTCACCTCCCTTTTCATTTCTATGGCTTTAACAGGACATTCATTGGCGCATATTCCACATCCCTTGCAGTAATCATAATCTACGATTGCCTTACCATCCACCATGCTTATGCATCCCTCGGGACAGTAAAACCAGCATATCTTGCATCCTATGCATTTTTCTTTATCTATTGTCGGCATGAAATTTCGCCAGTCTCCCGTTTTGTTCTCAATGAAGGAGCCAATTCCCACCAAGCCAGCGTCTGTCTGCAGAGTTCCTATTGCCCCTCCTAAAGGCAGTTCATTAACATCGGGCAGCCATCTTTTTCTTGGAACAAATGCCTTCCCTCCCTGGGATGTGCCTATTAACGTCTTCTCATATGCAATCCTTGCCGCCTCCGCGTTCTTTTTTCCTGCCTCTTCGCCCAAACGTGCCCCGAATTTTTCAATAATCGCCTTTTCTATGGATTCGATGCTCACCTCTCCAGTCGCCTTTGCTATTGCCCCCAGGATGGCAGTATTTGTTATCGCTCTGCCAAGAACATCAAGCGCTATGGATGTGGCATCCACCGTGGCACATCTTACTGGCTTTGACAATTGCACTTCCTCCGGCTTCTTGGCAGTGTTGATTATCACCATTCCATTTTCCTTCAGCCCCTCCAGCACATCTTCTGTTTCTATGAGTGTCTCGTCAAGAACCACCACATAATCGGGTTCGTAAATCTGTGTTTTTATCCTTATCTTCTCCTTATCAACCCTTGTGAATGCCCTTACGGGGGCGCCTCTCCTCTCCGCACCAAAAAATGGGAAACTCACAGCATAGTTTCCCTCAAGGAAGGCTGCCAGAGCATAAGCCTCGGCTGCCATCCTTCCGCCCTGTCCACCTCTACCATGAAATCTTATTTCATACATACGGCATTGTAATGCAATAATATAATATTAATGTTGTGGGAAAGAAATTGAAATGGTAAATTTTTTCCTTAAAATTTTTCATGAATTATATTCTGCTAAAAATTTGCAGCAATGGAGTATGCTTTCCCTGTTATTATCTCAAGCGATGAACAATAAAATAATAGAAAAAGGGAAAAGTTTTGCTGTTTAATGGAATGCTTCCTTTATTTCTGGTTTGAAGAGATACCAGAGTATTATTATGGATATTATTGTTCCTATTGGAAATCCAAGCAATCCTATTATGGCGAATATTATGGCAACGGTTCTTGCCCATGACTGCATTGTCCATAGTCCGTATGCTATAACAAAGTCAATCAGTGCTATTATCACCATCACTATTCCGAAGGCTGCCATGAAGCTCCCGCCCAGTTCAGGTATCATGCTTCCTCCTGCTAGGAACATTCCTCCCATTCCAAGGCCAAAAAGTCCCTCAATGGCGTAGAGTATCGCCAGCACGGTTATTCCACCAGGTCTTTCCCCTCCCATTTATATCACCTATTTTCCATAAAGGGAAATAATATTTAAATGATTCTAAATTTCTGATGTGTGGTATAAACTTATATTCTTAGCAGATTGTTTCTGAGATGGAATGCAAGAAATAGAGAAAATATAAAGAAATAAATGCTGCTTTTTTGCCCCCATTATAAATTGAAATGACTGAATATTGAAATCACTCACCTGCATTCCACCACTCTTTTCTCAGTTATTATAAAATCCATTTTCACATCATGTTCTTCGCAGGGTATTTCCTTCATAACCTGAAATTCATAGGCAAGAGCAATCTTTATAGCATTCATTTTTTTCAGGAGGGCGTCATAGTATCCACCTCCATATCCTATTCTATCTCCCTTTTCATCAAATGCTATGCCCGGAACAATAACTAATTCTGTTTCATCATATTCTCTCAATCTCAAAAATTTTTTTCTTGGTTCGAGTATTCCATATGCTCCACTGTCCAGTTCTTTCCAGTCTTTCAGATGAGATAGCAGGAGTTTTCTTTCATTGGCGATTACAGGAACAAGTATTTCCTTTTCAGAAATGAATTCCTTTATCAAACCATGGGTATAAACTTCGTTGTCAAAAGAAATATAGCAGGCTATTACCCTGCACTTTCTGAAAATCGCCATCTCCTTCAATCGGGCAATTATTTCATTACTTTTTTTCAAAACTTCGGAGATGGAAAGAGAATCTCTTATCTCCTTTATTTTCCTGCGAAGTTCTTCTTTATTCAATTCCGAGGATGTCATTTATAAGAGCGAGCAATCCTTCAATGTCCTGAATCTGTGTGTCCCCCATATGGGCTATTCTGAATGTCTGTTCCTTCAACTTTCCATATCCATTGGATATTCTTGCATAGTGTTTCATTAATTCCTCATTCAAATCCTTTACAGAAATGCCCCTGGTATTTTTAACGCATGTGAGTGTCTTTGATTCATAGCCTTTTTCAGGAAATATATCAAAATACTTTCTTGCCCATTCCTGCACTATTTTTGCCATTTTTTCATGGCGTGCAAATCTGTTCTCAAGCCCTTCCTCATTCAGTATATAATCCAGTTGAGCATCTAGTGCAAACAGGTGAGGTATGGGTGGTGTTACCCTTGTCTGATTTTTTAAATGATATTTATGCATGAGAGGGAGGTTGAAATAATAACTGCGTGGAGGCACTTCCTTTGCCCTTTCCAGTAAACGTTCACTTATGGAAGCAACAGTTATACCAGAGGGAAGGGCAAAGCATTTCTGGACACCTGCCAGACACATATCTATACCCAGTTTATCAACCTCTATCTTCACCCCTGCCATGGCTGAGACAGCATCGACGAAAAGAAAAACATCATCATATTTCCTCACCACATCTGCTATTCCCTGCAGGGGATTCATCAAACCCGTGGATGTCTCATTGAAAACAAGGGTTACAGCATCATATTCACCCGTGGCAAGTTTTTCATCCACCATCTCCGGCTTTATCGCCTTATCCCACTCCACCTCCAGGGCATCGCAGGGCACTCCATTCATTTTTGTAATCTCATGCCATCTCTTTGAAAACGCCCCATTTACAAGGTTAAGGCATTTCCTTTTAACTCCATTGGTCACCGCCGCCTCCATGGCGCCTGTGGCTGATGAAGGGAATAAAAACACGGGATTTTGGGTGTATAGCAGTTTCTGCAATTTTTCTTGAATTCTGGCGTAAAGGGCGGAGAACTCCTTAGAGCGATGATGAATCTGCGGAGTTGAGAGGGTCTGTAAAATTTCTTCTCTTACTTCCACTGGACCTGGGGTAAATAATCTCTGATGCCTCATGGAGGGATATGAAAAAAATATACTTAAATGTTTTGAGTCGTCTCTGCCTTAAATTTATAAAGGTCGCGATATTTTATCTCATGAAATTGTGGGTTGCGATTTTAATCCTTGTAATCCTGATAGCACCTTCATATGGAATAAATAATTCTCCCGTTAATTCTTTAGCAAAGAGCAATTTCATAGGGCACTTTGAAAAATCTGTCTATATAAAACCAGGACATGATTTTTACATCCATTTTTCTCCACAGAAGGGAATCGATTTCAAGGAAGAAAATTTTAACCTGAGTTATAAAGAGAGGGTGGCTCTCTCTAAGGTGCCTTCTTGGATAAGGCAAAGGCTGGCTCTTCAATTTGAAAAGGTGGAGGATGAATATGCGGATTTAATAATAAATTCCAGTAAAAGGTATGTGGATGAAATCGCCTTCATCATCGCCACATCCCCTCCCAATAGAATTCCCTCGCCCTCTCTCATATATGATGATGTCAGATTCCTTTACAAAAATGACGAATATATTGACTACGCCGATATATTGGATATGGAAAATGGTTCTTCCACCCTTAGATATACAACACTTGAAGATGGAAGGATGTTGAATGTAACTTGTCCCATGAATATATATTACTGGTATGTTGTTCATCCAAGAATAACTTTTGAAGACGCCGAAATGGTGTATGACAAATTCTGGAGAGAATACCTTTTTTACCATAATGATATAGGATACCCGCTTCTCATGGAAAAACTTCATGGAATAAAATATTTATGGGACGGCAAATCCTATCGCCCGCCAGCCCACAGAACATGGAAATGGAGCATGGAAAACCATCCAACTGCCATAGAAGCACTAAATTACTGGGTTGGAAAAACCATAAATCAGTATGCCATTGGCGACCGCCCGGGACAGCCCAATGTTATAGCCCATGAACACAATGGTTTCTGTGGTGAAATACAGCAGCTCAGCGTGGCGGCTCAGAGGGCTGCTCTTATTCCAACAGTTGGAATAAATGACCTTGGAGAAGACCATGTATGGAGAGAATTCTGGGAAAGAGGGTGGCATCAGTGCGACAACTGGTGGGCTGATGGAGGAGGAAGCGTGGCTAATTATGGCGAGTACAGATATGGATGGGGGAAAATAATCTCCGCCCTTTTTGCATGGAACGGTGACAGCAGCATATATGATGTCACTCCCAAATATATAAAATCTGATGACAGAGCCACTCTTGAGGTGGAGGTGAGGGATTTATTTGGCAAGCCTGTGGATGGGGCAAGGGTGATGGGTTTTGGTTCATGGAAGGCGAATAATTTTAAAGACAAACTATGGAGTAAATATGTGGATAAAATATGGCAACTTCTTCCCGCTGAAATCAGGGAAAAATGGGAGAAAAAATATGATGAAATGAAAAAGTTTTATAGGGAAAGAGTGCCAGGACTTATACCATGGATTTTACCGAGTATATGGAATTATACCGATACGGATGGCAGATGTTCCTTCCAACTTGGATTGGGGCACAGTTATTTAATAGTGGTGCAGAAGGATGATATTTTTTATTATGGTCCCTATTCTGTAGGTAAGAGCAACGCTCTTCATTATTTCATTGCCCTGCCCGCCAACTCCACCAAAAATATGAAGGTAAGATTTATAATGCCGGACAGGAGAAACATGCTGAAGGAGAATGTTATCTCCTCTCATGGGGAGAAATATGGATTCAACCTTAACTTCAGATGCACTGGATACCAGGAGGAAAGGAATCCATGGGACTGGAAATATGCTCTGGAGAAAACAAAAGCAAAAATAAATTTATTTGTGGTTGATAAAGAAAATTTTGAAAAATACGCCAAAGGAATGGAATTTGACTGCTTTAATTATTTATATTCTGAAAAAGGTAACATAGAATTCAATGCAGCTGATGAGATTTACATTGTTTTCAACAACACCGCCAGCAGGACAGGAATACTTTTAAATTTTGATATGGATGTGAATGGGAAGGGAGATTTTATTCATGTTACATCACCTGGAAATAACTCCATAATAAATGTGGGTTTGAATAAAATAGAGGGATATGCCACAGGTGATGGAAGCATCAGCATAGATGGGGCAACATGGAAGGTGAAAGGAGAATTTTCCATTTTCTGGAATGCAACGCCTGGTGCCCATATAATTGTTGCAAAATGTGGCAATTTCATTAAAAATTACTTGGTTGAGGTCGTGGACTGCTCCCCTCCAGAAATCACAATTTCTTCTCCCACAGAGGGAGAGATATTCAATAATTCCGTGGTTATAAAAGGAAATGTATATGATAACAGTGGCGTGAACAATGTTTCTGTAGAAATAAATGGAGAATTTTTTTGGTTAAATACCCATTTCAATCTTTCCTATTCCTTGCCTCCAAGCGATTACGAGATGAAAATAACAGCATTGGATATGTATGGGTTAAAAAGCACTGCCAAAATAAATTTCACAGTTAAAGGGGAAAAAGTTACTCCCATAATAAACAGAATATATTATCTCCCTGAAAATCCAACAAATGAGAGCAATGTGGTGGTATATGCAGATGTGGAACCCTCCTTTTATCATATAAAAAAAGTTTCCATAAACATTGATGGGAATGAAATGGAGATGTATAGGTATGCCGACAATCCTCCACAGTCAAGACATGAAGAGGATGCTTTAAAAAATATGAGCAATGAACCGGTATATGGCATAGAACTTGGACAGATGGAAAAAGGGAAGCATTCATTTTTTATAACAGCCATGGACTCTGCAGGAAATGAGGAAAAAAGCGAGGAGTATGTAATCCATATTTCCTGAAATCATTCCTTGCATCTCTGCCAATCCTTCATATATCATTCACATTTCATCCATAAATAACAAAAATTTCGCAAATATTACATACACCCCTCTTATTAAACCCCTTGGAGGGGTAAATGTGGATGTAAGAAAAAAAATATTGCTGGTGGGTATAGGTGTTGTGATACTATCTGCTGCAGTGGCAACCCAGTATGCACGAATAACCATAGGATATGAATTCAGCGTGGTGCATCCATCCGATGGATTGATAAGATTTGTTGCTCTTGATAACGCCACAGATGGCCACAGATTGCTCAGAGTGATAGATAATGGAACAGGAGAGATGAAACTTAAGTTTGGTAACATTTCTCAGGGGATGGTAAAAACATATACTGCCGCCTTTGCCATTGTAAATGAAGAAGGTTTCAAGGTGAATATTACAGGTATTTCATTCACCGGCACGGGACAACAATACGTGAGAGTATGGCTTCATTCCCATGCAAATACAGAGGCATCAAGTGATGGCGGATTGCAAATATGGGATGGTTCAAACTCGCAGGGCTGGTGGATTCTTGATGCAGGCAATGGAGACAACACAACCATGGAATCAACTTCCACACCTTGGGACAGCGACGACCATATAAGATATGCCGCAGATACTCCTTTTGCAATAAATGGTAGCACAGACTTTGTATGGGTGCAGATTTCCATAGATGCAAGCAGTGCAACCAAAGGAGATTACAGCGGAACCTTAGAATTTACATTTAAGGCAGAGGAGTGAATGCTTTAAGGCATAGATAAAACAACCTTCGCTCTCTTTCCCCCTTTATAATATGAGCATTAAAAAGAAAATCTTAATGTTGATTGGGCTGGCGGTATTGCTTGCTCTAATGGCTTCCCTCCTCCTGCAGATGGGTTAATATGAATGTAAAACTGGCGGTGACAATAGTAATTTCAACAACTGCAATTTTTTTTGGTAGTCTTTATTCCGGCACCCTTCATGCTTCTCAATATGCGGAGGAACATACATCCTTCGATTATTCCATCATTGGCAATCTTATTAAATGGGTCACCACAAGCCAGAGTGATTTTGAATGCAGCGGCTTGGACAACAGATCGCATGTGGACACATGGAGCAGTCCAGGAGATGTCATGCTTGATAAAAAGCCAGCATGGATTTCATGGTGGAATTATTCATGGCGTTACAGAATGCTGATAAACGTAAAAGAAAATTCTGGTTCAGAACTCATAGGATATCAGGTCTTAATAAATTTGACCTCAAAGAATTTCAACTACAGCAGGGTAAATGCAGATGGAAGCGATATAAGATTTACATTGTATAATCAATCCAGCGACAATGAAAGCCTCCTCTCATACTGGATAGAGGAATGGAATACAAGTGGTGAATCGAAAATCTGGGTGAGAATAAGCAAAATCCCGGCCAATAGGAACGCAACCCTTTACATGTATTATGGCAATCCAGATTCTCTCTCCATGTCAGATGGAGATAAAACCTTTGAATTTTTTGATGATTTTGAAGATGGTGACATTTCCGACTGGTCAGAATATGGAAATGGAAATATCACAGTTGTTGATGACGGGGGCAATAAAGCTTTACTCAAAACAGATAATAATGACCCAAATGGAGGGTATTCTCTCTTTAACCATGGTGCGATAGATAATTTTGAAGTCGTTTTCAGAACAAAGAGAGTAAATGAAAATGGTGGTCCTCAAAATAGATACGGAATTGAAAATGGAAGTTTTAATGGTTATGGAGTCAGGATGCAGAGATTTGATGGCACATCCAGAATTTTTGGTATAGAAAGTAGAACAGCCGGCTATGGAACAACAATAGCCTCCACAAACTTTGTTGGTAACCATAATGTATGGTATAAGGTAAAATTTAGAAAATATGGAAGCAATCTGGAATTCAAACTTTATGACCCGAACGGAAGTTTGGTTCAATCTGTATCTGCTGTGGATAGCAGTTACAACAGTTTTGACAGGTTTGTTGTTCATGGAGGGTATGAATTTTATACCGACGACATTATTGTTCGAAAATATGTTGATCCAGAGCCAACTGTAAATATGGGGGCGGAGCAATCGCAAAAGACTTGGGTGGATTATTTTGGAGGCAGTGCATCTATTGACTCCATCACAAATGCAATTATAGAGAAGGGAGATGTAAAACCAGTTTTGACATCTTCCATCCATAAATACGATTTTTCATCTGGGGGTGGCACAGACAGGTGGGCATATAAATATCAGGCAAATACAAATCCTCCCTCCGCCAATAATATTCCATCAATTGAATTTGGTGGATATGCCAATATCTCTGCGGATGATGGAATCATGGAATATGATTTTGCTGATACAACAGGATTTTATGCCACACATCGTTTTGATTTCAAGATTTCTGAGAATAAAGGTAATATCACTGGCATTAATGTTCTATGGAATGGAATAGGGAGGAGTGGTGGATGGCTGCCCGGCAATGATGGTGCAACTCTCTACCTGTGGAATTTTTCCTCTGGAAGCTATGAAGAATTTGCAACATCTTTAAGCGCAGGAGAAATATATTTGACGGCAAATGTTTCCAGCATTGAAAATTTTGTTAACTCTACAGGGCACATCATAGTGCTGGTTGAGCAGAATACAAATGCATGGCTTCCCTTTGGTTTTCCATTAACACTTTCAAGATTATGGACGGATTGTTTATGTCTGAATATAAGTTTAAGAAACATATCCATTGTAATCTCTGTCCCCATATCTCCATCCAATATTATAGGATGGAACAAATTTTATGCAAATGCCACCATTTTTCCAGGAACAAACATTGTTTATAAAATTTTGAATGTATCCAACAATGCCACAATCTGCAATATAACTGCTGCAGAGGCAGGCAATGGCTATAACATATCCTTCATTTCAGCAGATTCGATTAAATTATATGCTGAGTTAATGACAAATAATTCTTCCGTGCCATTTTTGCATGAATGGGGGGTTTCCTGGTATTCTGGCTATTACAGTGATGGCTATTTTATTTCATGTTTCCATGATTCAGGAAATGCCACATATGTTAATATTTCATGGAATGCAACTCTTCCCGCTGGCACGGAAATAAAATTCCAGATATCCTCCTCACCTGACAACATAAACTGGACGGAGTTTCTTGGTCCTGATGGGAGCAACGCCACATATTACAATATTAGTGGCACATCCATATGGGGTGGGCATAATGGGGATAGATACATAAAATACAGGGCATATATTGAGACATCAGATTCTTCAAAAACTCCCATTCTGCATGATGTCACAATAACATATTATGGGGGATAAAATGAATATGAAAAAAGTTGTGGGTGATCTCCTTTTCTTTGCCATTATTTTACTCCTTTTATCGAGATTTTTGACCATCTTTACTGGCATGGCTTATCCTCTCAGTGTTGTTTCATCTTCATCCATGACTCCAGTTCTTAATAAAGGCGACATAGTTCCCTGGATTCCCTGCAGTGTGGAAGATGTTAGGGAGGGAGATATAGTTGTTTACAAAAGCGTTTATGGAAACCTTATAATACACAGGGTGGTGGAAACCAGGAATGGAAAGTTTATAACAAAGGGAGATGCCAACAATTATACAGACCAGCAGGGCCCCCATGTTCCTGAAGCACTTGTGGGAAAAAACAATTTGCTGGGGAAAGCCATAATGGTGGGCGATAAAGCATTAAAGATTCCTCTCCTTGGGTATTTCTGGATATTCACCAGAGATGTGGTGGGAAAAATGGCAAGCCCCATAACATGGGGGCGCCCGCAGTCGGCAGCCCATTATATAATTTTCATTCCTTTTATTTTCTCGGTCTCTCTCTTTCTCCTTCTTCTTACCTTCTGGATGTCCAATGGTAAAAATACTCAGGAAAGACTGAGGGAAATGATATTTGGAGCGGAAAAACTGAGCATGAAAAAAACATTCATGTATATCATGGCAATGTTCCTTCCCTTTCTTCTCCTCACTTCTTTCTTTTCATATGACCATATTTCTCTGGAGGGCAATGGGGAAAAGCTGGCGGGAGGAATACCAGTGTTCAATCCTTCTGTTCTTCCTGTAAAGGGAATTGTCTTTGTGGAAGGCAACAAAAATTTAACCGTTGAAAGGAAAATATTTTCTATAGAAAGTGGAGAGAGCATAAAAATAGGATTTGAGGGGAATAAAAAGGAGGGAGAGATATATCTTTATTCCTCTCCATACTGGCGTATTCTTCCAGATAGCATAATTAAAATTTTTTATGAATCAAACCCACGGCTATGTGTATTTTTATCCGCCATGCTTTCAGCCCTTTTAATGGCGCTCATCACTCTTTTTTTATTGATTATAATTTCTTTTATGGTGGATAAAATTATATTAATCAATGCACATCTTTCCTTCCTGTTTCTTTTCGTCACTCCAGCATTTCATCCTTTCTATAAAATTACTCATCACGTAAAAAACAAAATTAATATAATGAGGAATGACATAAAAAATATGATGATATGGGTGGAGAGGGTGAATAAAAAAACAATTTTTGCACCACTTGCCACCCTCTTCTTCATACCCTTACTCTTTGATGGTATAGGGAATCTTATACTTACGGCAATTCTTTCATCCATTGCAGTTTCATTTTTTGCCTATATAATAGGATGTAGATTCAAAAATGAAATGGCTCTCGCCTCTCTCATTTCTTCCTCTCTCATTGTTATTATTTTCGTTTCCAGAATGGCTTCTTTTGCCACTGATGGAATTCCTTTTATCATCATAGAATACGCATCCATTTCCATTATAATAATGATGCTCCTATTTTTTATTCAATTTCCCATAATGCTCATGATATCTTCTTTCCTCCATTACATCAGGGAGTTAGTTAACCCATGTGCATTGACGGAGGTGTGTGATTTATGAGCATATACTGGAAAATCAGGAGATTCTTCATTTCAATAAAAAGGGCAGTAAGATTTGGGATAAATCCCTCAAAAAGAAAGGAAAAAAGATTGATGGGAATGCCTGTTTATTTTGAGGATACAGGGGAAAAGGTGGGGGTTGTAAAGAAGGTTATAAAAAATAGTATTGGAGATATTATAGGTTATGAAATTCAGGAGGAAAGCGGGAAAATAATATATTTCCCTTCAGATGCCTTTGAAGAACATAAAAGGGGTTTAATATTTGCTCCTCTATGGTATTCAGAAGGACTGAAAATGGTGTCAGAACTGGAGGCAAAAACAAAAATGCCAGATGTTCATGAATTTATTCTCCAGAAAAAGGATAAGGAAGAACTTTATAATATAATATCCTCAAAATATCCCGAGATAAATAAATATGTTGAGGAAGTCCTTCTTTTAAAAGAGTCCCTGATGGAAAGGATAAGTGATCTTGAAACGAGGATGGTGAGGTTAAGGAAGGAACTGGTGGAATTATCAGGAAAAAGACTGATGAGGGAAATAGGAAGAAAGGAATTTGCTGAAAAAATAATAGAGGCAAGAAGGGAGATGAATATAACGGAGGTGGGGATAAAAAGATGCAGAGAACTTCTCATGAGAATTGACAGCATACCCTTCCTTCCCCGTCATGTGAGGCATGAGGAACTCCTTCCCATTAAAAAAATACTGAGCAATATCCCGGTGAGCATGGTGGTGCTTGATGAAAATGGGGTGATAAGGGGAGTTAATGAGCATGTGGAGAGGATATTTGGCTATACTCCTGAGGAAATGAAAGGGAAGAAATTTGTAGATTTTGTTGTTCCAAAAGATAGGGAATTGCTTATTCAATCCAACCAGGAAATTTTTGATGGGATTGATACTGAAGAAGTGGAATTTGAATTCATAGACAGCTTTGGAATTCATCATCTTTTATATGGAAGGTTTACCGGCATGGGTAATGGAGGAAACAGGATAAGTATACTTGCTTTCCATAGCAAGGAAGAGGAAAAGAGTTTGAGGAAGATTTTTTCAGAAAGAGTTGCTCATCTTTTCCTTAATCCTCTTTCCATTGCCGAAGGATATCTTCACCTTTTAAATGAAGAAAAATATGGGGAACTCAGTGAAGAGCAGAAAAAACAACTTGAGGGAATAGAAAAAAGTTTGAAAAGAATAGAAAAACTGGTGAAGGAGACAATAAAATTGAAGCCGTAACAGATTTTTAAAAATATTTATTAAGGACATAGAAGATTTCTCTCGGTGATATTATGAAGTATAAAATCACAGGAGATAATTTACAGGTGGTTACAATTGATTTGGAAAAAGGGGAAAAAGTATATGCTGAGGCTGGCTCCATGGTCTACATGAGCCCAAATATGAAGATGGAGGCAAAGGCAAAGGGAGGTATACTTAAATCCATCGGGAGAACTTTTGGAGGTGAAACCTTTTTCCTTACAGAATTCACGCCATCTGAAGGAAATGGATATGTTGCTTTTGGAGGCAATGCTCCAGGAACTATATTGCCCCTGGAGATAGGGACTGGGAAAGAATTCATTGTTCAGAAGGATGCCTTTCTATGTGCGGAAGATGGAGTTGAGTTGAGTGTTACATTTCAGAAGCGACTCGGTTCCATTTTCTTTGGAGGAGAGGGATTCATACTGGAAAGATTGAGCGGGAAGGGAAAAGCATTTATTCATGCCTGTGGAGATTTTATAGAGATTAACCTTGGAGAAGGAGAGAGCGTTAGAGTGGATACAGGGAGTGTGGTCGGATGGGAAGGGAGCGTTGATTATGATATTCAGAGGGTGAAAGGGATAAAAACAATTTTCTTTGGAGGAGAAGGGCTTTTTTTGACCACCCTTAGAGGACCCGGGAAGGTTATAATCCAGTCCATGACTCTCCACAACCTTGCCATGGCTCTATATCCCTTTATGCCACGCTCGCAGCAGACTTCGGGGAGGAGCGGCGTCTTGGGCACTTTCCTTGATGAAACCCTCGGAAAATAATTAATTCTTTGTTGTCTTTACTTCAATCTGCCACTCGCTTAAAATGGAGTAATTTATTCTCCTTATGGGCGACATTACTGGATATTCATTCTCCGCTATAAATCTCAACAAGCGTTCATAGGAGTCTTTGCCATCTCCCTGAAAAATTATTGATGCCACCTTTCTCCTCATAAATGTTTTTTTATATGCTTTCCCATTTTTTTTCTCATTGCACAAGTCTCTTCTTCCTTTTTTAAAAGGAGAGTCATAAAAGACCGTTATTTCTCCAATTTTTTCCCCTATGTGGGGCTTTGCAACGACTCGCATTTTCTGGCATTCTTTTATGAAAGGCAAAAACTCTATTTCCAGATGGTCCCCATTCTCCAACCCATGTTTTTCCCTCAAATTATATTGAGAGACTATTTCCACAATTTTCTCATAAACCGTTTTTTCAGGAATAATAAGGAGGCAGTTCTCATCCAAAATTTTTACAGGGAAGCATTTCACACCTCCATATTCTTTTCCCTCCCTTATAAATCCATGAAGATATATTCCTTCCAATTTCTTCATATCTCCATAAATTTTTTCATCGATTTCAAGGTTTAAAGTTCCAGGGTATGGATTTATATTAAAATTTTTTATAAATTGTTCTTTATACTTTTCCATGGACATAAATTTTTTTCCTTCCCCTCTGCCGCCCACCACTATTCCTTTCATAATCAAAGAGATTCCAGTTCCTTCAGTTTGTTGTATATTTTTATTCCAGATTCAGTGAGTTTATACTCTCCCTCTTCACCTTCAATAAGTCCATGTTCCTTCAATTCTTCAATAGCATTTTTTGCTGCACGTTCGATGAGATGATGTTTCTTCACCATTCTCGAAAGATGTTTCTCTCCCGATGCCACCTCCAAAAATATGGCTTTCCTTATCTTGTTGGAAATCACAAATCCTTCTTCCATGGTAATCATATGTATATCCTTTTTCTATTAGATAAATTTTTTTAAATTGTATTGTCAAGTAACATCGGTAACATTTTTTGAAAAATATACATTGGCAGGATAATCATGGATACCCATGTGGTATCGATGATTATTAAACCATTCAATAAATTCCTGAAGCAATGAAAGA
>Ga0164318_10002164_pt1 | contig 18081 bp, 21 predicted proteins | sample GuaBasSedimGuay9_FD_113734 | JGI IMG/M metagenome (GOLD analysis project Ga0164318, IMG submission 113734) | Subseafloor sediment microbial communities from Guaymas Basin, Gulf of California, Mexico - Guay9, Core 4571-4, 0-3 cm | ecosystem: Environmental > Aquatic > Marine > Hydrothermal vents... | reverse complement strand
TCCAGTAGAGGAAATAGAGAAGTCTAAAGAAGATATACTAGACCAAATTGTTGCAAGAGATTATAAACTAATAGAGCAAAGTGATGTAATAATAGTCTTTTATCCCGTAACTACGCTTTCTCCTGGAGTTCTAAGTGAAATAAACTATGGATTTACGCATAATAAAGAAGTATATGCTATATTCCCCTACAGAAGTAGAAGCCCATTCTTTGACTATTATACTACAGCAGTTTTTGAAAACGTAGAAAGTTTAATAGAATATTTTAGGGTAAATAAAAGATTGATATAACATGGAAGATTTTAATAATATAAAAATAAGAGCTTTAACATATCATCTTCCATTGCCAAGCAAAGAAACGCAACTAAATAACTATCTCGAAAGCGCATTACCATTCAATTTCGAGAAGCTTAGAAATATCTTTAGAACAAAAAGTAAATTAGACGTATTAACTAGAAGAATTGTATTCCCGTACTTCGAAGAAATAGAAGCTTTATTTGATATTAGGATAGAAAAATTTATTGAATATGTATATGAAAAATATGGTGAAAGAAAGGATATCGATTATATTGGTATACCACTTTCAGAATTTAAGAAAGAATATATGGATAAGATCCCAGAAATGTTTCTTACATATCCTAAGCTTTTTATATCTATTAAATATGACCCAAATAATATCCCTATAAATATTGAACTGCTTAGGAATATTTCTTCTAAATCCGGTTGGATAAATGCTACTCATTTTGCTTTTTCTTTCGGTAACCAATTAGTAACTCCCTATTTCCCCGCATCCATAAGTAAGGGTAAAGGCATTACAATAAGCCTACTATATCCAAACTATATTCTTAAAGAATCAGAAAAAGATAACAATATAATAGACCCTCTTGTTAAAGTTGCCAGATTCATTTTAAATATTTCATCTAGTACTTTAAATGAATTTAGCATAGCAGGAAAATTTTTAGGCATAGATTATTCATTATCCCCGTGGAAAGATGAAAGCATAGCAAAACTATTAGAAAAAATAAACAATAAACTTACTTTCTCTCTACCTGGAACTTTGTCTAGTATATTTCAAACAAACTTAGCCTTACTAAAAGTGGCAACCAATTATAAAGGTATAGGATATAACGAAATAATGCTTCCGTTAGCAGAAGATAATTATCTAAAAGAACTTGTAAGAAATAATGAAATAACCTTTAGTGATTTTGTATCACTTATCTCCGTTTGTGTTGCAGGTTTAGACATGATTCCTATACCTTCATGGACTGACTCAAGAATCTTAGAGGGAATATTCAAAGATATTCATTCTTTATCACTACATAAAGGTAAAACCTTGGGACTAAGATTAATTCTTGCTGATGCTGAACCGGAAGAAGAAATAGATCTAGGTATGTTTGGATATACACCCGTGTTAGACCCACTAAGTTAATTACAAAAATACTATTTCTATTAATGTTTTTTAAACATGTAATAAAATATAGTAATAAATCTTAAAACCAAAATTCCCTGAACCTCTAAATTTGTTTAAATAACCATTTTTTAAATTAAATAATACTATAAAAGATATAGGATAAAAATTTAATTAATTCTATTTACTATTATATATAAAAACATAATAACTTATTATTAACTACGGCGATAGCTAACTACACTATTTAATCCATCTAAAAATATTAGTGGTGCGGGGGCCGGGATTCGAACCCGGGCAGGCCTACGCCAACGGAGCCTAAGTCCGTCCCCTTTAGACAGCATCTACACTTTTGTCCTAGCTCGGGCACCCCCGCTATGATATTTGTTTAATTCCTATTTTTTATATATTTTTTTAGGTAAAGCTGACAAAATTATCTTTTCTTTTTCTATATTTTTTTCAAGCATCTCCTTTATATTCTTTGAAAAACTCAGTATTCTTTCGTATAGATTCTTTGTTAATATATTATTCTTATATGACTCCTCTAATTTAGTACTATCTATCTCATACACAAGTCCATTCTTTTTAATAATATCGATATGATAATCAATATACCAGAATTCTGCCGGATTTAGAACTTCTATCGGTGAATTAATGTTAATATATGAACCTAGAACCTTGTTATCTCTCATATATGTATGAATGATAACAGGAGAAAACAAAGCAAATAAAGTTACTATTATATCTCCTGGTTTTTTATCTATTTTTAATCCATCATATATTCCTTCTTTAGAAACGTATCTTCTACAATATATTAATGGATATGATATTTTGTACACACTACAAGTATACGTGTAATGGTCTAGGGAAGGCCATTGATGAATAAATTTAATATCCTTTCCTTTAATTCTCCTTAATATATTTTCCACGTGATAATCTATAAGTTTCTTCGATGAAGTATCCGAGGAAACAAATTCTAAAAGATCCAGACATTCTTTCTCCTGAGTATTAGTTGATTTAATATAATGATGAAAATTTAGAGTAGATATACGTTTTCTTCTAAATAAATCAAATTTATTCTTTGTCTCAAATGGTAGAAAATTTATGTATAATGCTTCACCCTGAGTTACCTGAGAAATTTCATTTTCTTCTCTTGCCTTTATTTTTAATGATACATAATGACTTATAAGCCTCTGTATTTCATCTAATATATCTGTTAGAGAAGCAATGTTACAGCTACTCCTAAAGTAAATTCCAATATGCGGCGGTTTTTCAATATTTGTCAACATGGAAAGCAGCAACGTCTTTTTCTCAGGATTTTTAATATGCTTACTAAACTTATTTTTCTCATGTTCAATAAGCCTTACGAATTTTCCAACAATGGCAATGCCTTCATACAAAACAATTCTATTTACTCCAGAAACTACATATGCTATAATTTTATCACCAATATTATGTCTTCTCTCTGTTTCAAGCAATCCTTTTCTTTTTCCTGGTAGTTCAACGATATAACCCTTACTTGTTTTCTCAAGAACTTTAACTAAAATAGTTGAATATTTATTAAATAGACTTCTAATAGTGACTATATCTGAAACATTTTCTTTTAGAACATACAGAACTTTATCTGAAAGTTCGGGATCCCCATAAATAATAAACCCTTTTTTATCGTTTGTATCTTTGATAGTTACTACAGGAATATTCTCTTGTTCATTTCTAATATTAAATCTTTCCTTTAAAACAAGTGAAAGATCGGCAATAGGTATATTGTTATCAAGAAGTAATTGAACTATAGCTGTCGAATATATTCCTCTTACCCTAACACCTTGCCTTTTCATCTTCGGCCACTTTTCTATTATATCTAATAAAAAAACTAAAATACTCTTTTTATTAGATATGTTTATGTTCTAGTAAAATTATTTTATTTGGTGGGTGATCCATATGGAGCAACCTAAACAATTAAAGGATGCAATAGAACTATTAAGAAAAATATCTGAAGACAGGGGGATACCAAGAAATATTAGACGTGTAGCTAGTGAATCGATAGCACTTCTAAATGACAATAAAATGTCACTTGGACTTAGAGCCGCAAATGCAATATCTAGGTTAGATGAAATATCAATGGATCCTAATGCTCCATTATATGCTAGAACCATGATTTGGCAGACTATTGCTTTATTAGAACAACTAAAGGACCAAGTATAGTGATAGGGACGGGTATTTTTGAAAATAAAGTTTTAATAACTAGAGCTAAAGAAGAAGACTTAGATAGTGTATACTATATTGAAAAACTATGTTTTAAAAATCCTTATCCTATTCAACTTCTATTATTTTATTATAGGATTTTTCCAGAAGGATTTAGAATAGCAAGAATAGATAATAAAATAGTGGGATATATCATTTTTATAATTGAGAAAAATGAAATAGGTCATATTATCTCATTAGCTGTTCATCCAAATTATAGAAGAAGAAAAATAGGATACAAGTTGATTTCATCAGCAATCAAGTTCTTAAAAATGCTTGATATTAAAACCATTAAACTAGAAGTAAGAGTAAGTAATATCCCTGCTATAAACTTATACGAGAAAATAGGATTTAAAAAAATCAGAATTTTAAAGAAATATTATAAAGATGGAGAAGACGGTTACCAAATGATATACAGGTTATAAATTATGTATATAACTAGGTTAGAAACAGGAAGTGTCTTATATGGAAAACTTCCTAAAGGTTGTGAGCTTTGTCAACGTGGTTTGAAAAGTGTCATTTTTGTTACCGGTCTTTGTCCTGCATCATGCTTCTATTGTCCTATAAGTTTAGATAGACGTAAAGATGTTACATTTATCAATGAAAGAAAAATTTCAAATATAAAAGAAATATTAGTTGAGGTTATACGATCTGCTTCCCTAGGTGTTAGTCTTACTGGTGGCGACCCACTTGCAAGACCTGATAAAACTTTAAGGATAATAAATCTATTAAAAAATTATTTTGGAGCAAAATTCCATATCCACCTATACACATCAGGTATAAATCTATCTTTGAGAATTCTCAAAAAACTTGAAAATGCTGGCTTAGATGAAATTAGAATACACCCAACAACTGAATATATCTTTAAAAAATTACCCGTCCTTGTTAAAGACACATCTATTAACTTAGGAATTGAGATACCCATGCTACCTGGAACCGTGAATAAAACGTTTAACAATATAAAATTCTTTGAAAAAATTGGTGTGAAATTCGTTAATCTTAACGAACTAGAATTCTCAGAGACTAACGCGGTTGCCCTTTTAGAAAGAGGATACACTATGAATGAAAACTATATCAGTGTAAGAAACAGTAAAGAGGATGCAATAGATGTAATTAAATTAGCAGCCAAGGAACAATTGGAAATATCAATACATTTTTGTCCAATAGAGGTAAAAGATAGGTATCAAACTAGTCTTAGACTTTTCAGACGTGCAAATGTTGTATCATCAATATTCCATAAAATAACAGATGAAGGTACCATTATAATGGTTGAAGTAAAATCATCAAAGGACTTACTGAGACATATTCCAACAGGGTTAATAATAAAAAAAAGTAAAAACACATACATAACAAGTATAGACTACGTTGACTATATTAAAAAAATAGATAATAAAGCAGAATTTTTTATTTTGGAGAAACTAGCATCTCACGATAAATTACTAGTAGAAAAGATAAAAATCGACTAGAATGTGCCGGGCATGGGTATACCGTTGTTCATTGTTTCCTCCCACGGTGACCGTTGCCCGGCAAATAATAAAATCCCTATCTTCATAATATTTGTTTTTTGGCCTATTAACTCATAAATTTTTTAAATACAGTGAGCAATAAATGATAGAGATTTTATTATTTGGTGGTATATATGGATACAAATGACGAATTAGAATTGTTAAAAATGAGAAAACTCCTTGAGCTTCAGAAAAAACTTCTAATGAATAAGACCAAAACCACTGAGAAAAAAGATATAGATCTCTATTCATTGTTTTACAGTAATCTAACAGAAAGCGGACGTAAAATGTTTAACCTAGCTAAGTCACAATATCCAACTATAGCAGAAAAAATAGCAAAAGAAATTGGACGCTTACTATATCTAGGACGAATACAAGGCAAATTTGATGACCAAACAATATACGGTATATTTTATGAATTAGGTTTCCCGATACGTATTGAAACAAAGATAGTTTATAAGAAAAAAGGAGAGGTAAAATCCATAAGTGAATTAATAAAGGGGGATAAATAATTCTTATAAGCTGGTGATAAATGTGAAGACAAAAAAAATTATATTAGTAGGAGCCGGATGGGCACCATTCCATAATAAATTGAAAAAGCTTTGCCAGGAAATAGCAGATGAAAAAGGATTAGAATTTGAAGAGAAAATAGAAGACTGGATGTTCCTGAAAAGATTTGGTGAAAAAGATGAACTAGGTGGAACCGACATACCTCAGATATTCGTCGAATATGAAGGAGGCGAAATAGTACATGTAATGACTAAAGTTCCATTATCTGCAGAAGGAAACCCAAACTATACTGAAGCAAAAGAAATAATTTTATCAAAAATAAAATAAAATTTCTCCTTTTTATACCAATCCAGAAATAAACTTTTCCAGATGCCTCGAGCCTAAAATCTCATCAAATGATATCCCTAATGCCTCAAGAATCTGTACCAATGTTGTTTTCAAATGCTCTACGTATTTCTCCTGATCTATTTCATCTATTCTTGCTAATTGTACCGCCTTTACACCATCTTGAGATCTAACTTTCACATATGTGATTATATCTCCTACATCAATCGTTTTTCCAAGTTTTTCCAATTGTCTCGCTGCCTTTACATGTTGAGGCGTAGTTTTAGTATAAGAAGACAGGGGTTTAGATAAAGCTACATGAAACACCAGTTGATCTAAAGACAGCTCCTTCCTCTTAAGTTTATTATAATTTTCTCTCGTCAAAATCTTAATCTCTTCTATAGCCTTCTCAAGGTCTTCTATATTCTCTGCCTTCTGAAGTATAGATACAATATCATAGAAAAGACTTTTAATAAACTCAGGTGTATTTCGTTTCTTTCCTACTAATCCCTTTATATCAACCTCTCCATCAGTATATACTCCTATATAATTTTTCTTTCTTTCACTTAATGCAAGCCACTTATAAACCTTATCAATCTCTAAATCTATAGATAGATTATCAGCAACCCATTTTATCAGCATCTCAATTTTTTCAGGTTCTGGATTCCATAGAAATAAACTATCTGTATCACCATATAAGACAGGTATTTTCAACTCAGATGTCTGTTTCAATGTACTCGCTATAGCATATCTTCCCAGTGCTGCAGTACATTCAGCGACCGGAGGACAGTATAATGGAAATGTTTCTGCTCCAAAAACTCCATAAGAAGCATTAATGAAAACTTTTAATGCTCTTTCTACTGCCTTATATTGATGCCTAAGCTCAGGTTTTAATTCTTTTTTCGCTAATGGTTTATAAATATATACACGTAGATCTCTTAGAAAGCCTATAAGTTTGGATGTTAAACCCTTTCTTTTTGTACATACCCAATGAGAAGTCCCAGGTATTCTATTTTTTCTACATTCAGGATGTACACAGTTAACAGTCTCGTATGAAAGATTCCATTTCTTTATAACTGAAGGATAAAGAGAAGCAAAATCAACAACAGTCACATTTGTAAATATTCCAGGAACAGGATCTATAACTATTGCACCAAGATATTTTTTACCCTTAATTAATGCCTTAGTAGTAGTCTTGCCTTTAAATCTTATTAATTCATCAGGGTTAGGTATAAGATACCCAATCTTTCTATGCTCAAAATACATTAAGCTTTTTATCCAAGCTGAAATATTATGTCTAGTTAAATCATCTATGGAAAGTTTAGATATCCTCATTAATAACAAGACAAGACGAATAAAGAGATTATCATCAAATTCAGTAAGTTTGTATGTCAACTCCGCATCTCTAAAGCTATATAGTGCTAATTCTCCATACGTCATTTGGGATATTGGTGTTTCATGCTCTACCTTTCCCTCCCCTAGCAAAGCCCTAGAGATCTCATCTAAAGTCTTCCCTCCTTGATACCTATTTCCAAAAGCATATATCCTCATTGATCTATTATTAAAAAATTTGTACAGGTCTATATGAATAGTATTTTTTAGCCTAGCTTCCTCCATATCTCTTGAAAATTCGATAGGTACGAGATCTTCATTAATGCCAATCTTTAAAGCCCGTGTACGTATATATAATAGGTCGAAATTATCTCCGTTAAAAGTTAGAACTAAAGGATACTCATTTAAATATTTTATAGTCTCTAAGATTAGGTCTTTTTCACTTTCAAAAATTTGAATATCAAAACTATCTATGTCAACCAGCTCACTTTCATCAAAGTTTTTTCTTTTTAACATAAGAACTTTTCTAATTCCATCTGAAGAATAGAGAGACACTGCTATAATAGGATGTTTGGCTTCTTTGGGATTCGGTATTCTATCTACTTGAGGTGAATAAACCTCTATGTCTAAAGCTATACGTCTTATATCAGGAACAGGGGTTTGAAATAGCTTGATCCATTCTTTAATTTCGTCAATTAGATCAGGCTCATTCTTATACACTAATGATATCTTCTCTACTACAGATTTTTCTGGACTATATTCAACTAATTTAATGTCACCGTTTTCTATCCTATATAACATACCAGGAATAAGTCCTCTATCATAGGTATAACAATGATGATATTTTATTCTCGCTTCCCAACTATGTTTTTTTAAAAGCTCCCTTATAGAATTTCTTACACCTCCAATAGATAAAGGATCCCTAGCTACAACCTTCGTTAACTTAACTTTCTTATCAGTTAATGGATCATATTTGGTTACAATCTCAAAATGATCAAATCCCTTATGTTTTACTATATCTTGATTGTTAATTAACTCCTCTATAGATAAGTCACTTAAAAGATAGGGTTTATGTCCAGTATTATCTTTAATTATTTTTATTTTACCTTTCTCTATATCATAAAATTTTAGAGCTGCTCTATTTGAATCTCTATCATAATATATAGATAAGAGAAGATACATGTTCTTGTAGGAATCTGTAGCCATTACACCCACCTCCACTTATCAATTTTTCTAAGTTTCTTTGTAGCTTTCTTGTACTCCTTGTAATGCTCTCTACAAAGATAAACTCTATTTCCTAAAGATTCGATCTCTAATGAAAGTTTAGAATTTGAGAAATCAACATATGATATCGATCTAATCGCTGGTCTATCACATCCTTTAACAGAACATTGTATGCCTTTCTTGATCCTTCCCATAAATATCGCCTAAATATATAATAGTGAAAACTACTAAAAACTATTTACTGGATTCTTTTTTATGCCTCTTAATAAATTTGAATATTCTAGTAAACGCTTCTTGTATATAATCTTCAGTTGGTAAGAAAACAGTTCTAAAATGATTCTGATCATACATATAGAAACCGCTACCAGAAACAATAACAACTTTTTCTTCAATCAGAAGTTTTCTACAAAACTCCGTATCATTCTTCCAATCTCCTTTAACCTTTATTCTTGGAAACAAATAAAATGCTCCCTCAGGAAGAGCGCATTCAATATCCTCATTCTCCTCAATCATTTTCAAAGCAAAATCCCGTCTTCGCTTAAGTTTATAAACCATCTCAAAAATATGTTTATCACTCTTATTAATTGTATCAGCTAATGCTTTTTGGAATGGAGTAGATACACACAGTCTATTTCTAGCCAATTTAAGAAAAGCATCCTTTAATTTATCGTTTTCAAAATTAGAAAAGTAAACATATCCGAGTCTCCAACCTGTGACAAGATAAGTTTTTGAAAAACCATTTAAACCAACAATCGGCACATCTTTTATTAGAGAAGCTGTACTGTAAAAACTTTTATCATAGATAATTCTATCATATATTTCATCAGATATGATTATTAAATCATGTTCCTTTGCGATTTCACCAACTTTTAGTATATCTTCTTTTGAAAAAAGTGCTCCCGTCGGATTATTTGGATTTATTATAACTATTCCAAGAGTTCTATCATTTATTTTTTCCTCAATTGATGATAAGTCGATACTCCATCGGTTATTGTTCTCAATTAATCTATAATATTTCGGCTCACCACCATAAAATCTTATAAAATTTTTGTACAACGGATATGTCGGTGATGGAATAAGTAACTCTTGATTTTTTTCTAGTAAAGAAGCCATAAGAAAATTTATACCTTCAGATACACCTGCAGTTATTATAATGTCATCCGGTGACAAATCTATATTATTTACCCTTTTCTCCTTCTTAACAATCGCTTCACGTAATTCTAAAAGACCTTGCGAGTCGGAATAATAATTATAGTTTTCTCTTGATGCATAATATAATGCTTCCACTATATGTTCCGGTGTTTTAAAATCATATTTTAGAGGATCACCTATATTTAGCCAAAAAATTTTTTCTCCTTTTTTCTCAATAGATTTAGCTAAAGGAACAAGTTCCCGGATCTCGTATCTTAAAATTTTTACTCTTTGAGATACTTCAAACCTCTTTGAAATTTTAATCGCCCTCCCTTTTTTTGTCAAGTATGATAATACTAAAAACGTTAAAGATATTAATTTAACTAATTAACCCCTATTTTGATATAGCTACCATGATATGATGCATATATGAAAACAGACAAAAAATATAGGAAAGCTATATCAGCTGTTAACGAAAAAAGAGTTATAAAAGTATCTTTTTATCCCAGCGGCCTTTCTTTTTATGTTGTAAAATCTAGCAGCCGTAACATCTACTATCTAATCTATCCTGATCTTAACTATTGTACATGCAACGACTTCTTTTTTAACAGTGTACTAAGAAAAAAAGAAGATAAATGTTACCATTTAATTGCTTACGACATAGCGCGAGAAAAAGGATACATTAAAGAAATAAAATATAGAGATGAAGAATTAAAAAAATTTTTCACCAGAGTAATTACTGGAATATTATCATAGATTACTCCATTTCTGCCTCTACTGCCACTTCAGCCCTGGTTTCAATTCTTTCAACTCTACCGTCCCGAAGATATATTATCCTATCACTAACATCTATCATCTTAAGATCGTGGGTCGCAGTAACAATAGTTACTCCTCTCTCCTTATTCATTTTCCTCAATAAATTTATTATCTCTAAACCAGTATGTAAATCTAAGTTTGCTGTCGGCTCGTCGGCTAGGACTATTGCTGGATCATTGGCTAAAGCCCTGGCTATAGCAACTCTCTGCTGCTGACCACCAGACAGCTCCGCAGGCTTATGATTAAGTCTATCACCCAATCCCACTAATGTTAAAAGTTCCCGTGCTTTTCTTATACGTTCTTCTCTCCTAACTCCAGCAAAAATCATAGGCAACATTACGTTTTCTAAAGCTGTTAACACTGGAATAAGGTTAAACGTCTGGAAAATATAACCAATTTTTCTAGCTCTAAGCCATGCAAGCTCATAAGCATCTAGCTTACTAATATCTACTTCATCGATATAGACCTTGCCTCTAGTAGGTCTATCTAATCCTCCTATCATATTAAACAATGTAGTTTTACCTGAACCCGAAGGCCCCATTATAGATACATATTCTCCTCTTCTAATTTTTAGATTTATACCATCAAGCGCCTTTACAACAAAAGAACCCAACTTATAATATTTAGCTAAATCTTCTGTTTCAACCGTATATTCATATCTCAAAGACATATAATCACCCCAATTAGATTTCATATCTTAAAGCTTCTGCAGGATTCAGCTTAGCAGCATAATAAGCAGGATAAATAGTAGCTGCTAAGCTTAAAATAATTGCTAAACCAATACCTAAAATAAACAAAGCCACTGCAGAAGGAAGCATCCCCACTAAAGGTATTGTAGGATTAGGTAATCCAAGGGCCGTAACCGCTTTTCCAATTCCTATACTACTATTAGTTGCGGCATATATCATCGCAGCAATAAGCCCACCAAAGTATCCGACTAAACCTCCTATTGTACCAATAACTATTGCCTCCAACAGAAAAAGCTCCAAAACATGTCTATCCAATGCTCCTAATGTTTTATACGTGCCTATTTCCTTATATCGTTCAGCTACAGCAATCAACATACTGTTTGTGATACCTACACCACAAACCAGCAATGAGATAAACAATAGCCAGTACATATAGGGTTCAGTTCCCGAAGTTTGGCCACTAACAGTTTGAAAACTAGCCATTAAGAGCAAACTCACTAAGAATGCAATACCCAACATTACTGAAGCAGATGTTATGGCAGCTCTAGCAAATCTTTTTTTAATATTTTCAATACTAATCCTAAAAGCTTCGCCTAAAGGAAAAGATACTTCGCCTACATCCCATGTACTTTTTCTGATCACTTTCTCTTCCTTTTGGTTAGACATGTATAAACACCTTTAGTTTCAAATAATATTATATTAATTGTTTTAAAAAGATTTATATTGTTTGTTACTAAAATGGCTATTCAATAAAATATGGGGTCTCATATTGAACGAAATTAATAATAAAACAAAGGAAATAATTCAGTTAATACTTTCAAAGAAAAAAGAATTAACTGTTGATGATGTTTTAAAAATGATAGAGGAAAGAATAAATGAACTTGGAGGTTTAATAGATGAAGAAGCGGCTGCTATGTTAATAGCCAAAGAGCTTGGTATTCGGTTTATTCCAAAAGATCAAAGCTTTAAAATATCATCTCTAAAGATAAAGGATATTTCTTCCGGATACAGAAATATCATATTAGAAGCATATATCCTTAAAGTATCAGAAATATATAACTTTAGAAGAGCCGATGAATACAGAAAATATGTTAGAATTTTGCTTGGTGACGATACAGGCCAAATATGGATGGTTTTATGGGATAATCAGGCATTAAAGGCATATGAAAAATTTATTCCAGGCGATTTAGTAAGAATTGAGGGCGGATTTTGTAGAAAATATAGAGATAAACTTGAACTTGGACTTTTAAAAAATGGAAAAATATCTATTACTAGAAAAGCTGAATCTTTAGAACAAATTTACAATATTAGACAAAAATTTGATTTAAATATAGTTTTCTTGCACATAATCGATATTCTCCAAAGCAAAAAATCTCAATGCCTATATTGTCTCGATGAAAATAAAGGATGGTATAGAGTAACCTCTTTCAACCCTTTATCAAATATTAAGACTGGAGATAAAATCCTTTTACAGGATTCTAGAATAAGAAAAATCTCTAATAATATATATACAGCATATATCAGCGGTTTAACACGAATTTATATTCTTAACAAATTGTCTACACCTAAAATAAATAAAGAAAACGAGATAAGACCTTTACTAGATAAAAATTTTCTAAAGGTTACAAGTGATTCAGTATTGCAGGAAAAAGACCTAGATATAGAGGGAATATATATTGGTTTCATTCCATTTAGACGAAAAGGAGGAAGTCTTTGGCTAACGGATGAAAACAAAAATATTAGGATTCCTTTGTTTGATGATGATCTTCTAGATAGTCTCATTAATATAGAACAACTCCAAAAAATAAGAATAAAAGGTGTAACAATAAGAAAAACAGAAAATAAAATTGTATTTCGTGCACTAAATTGTTCAGAGATTGTTTCCTTAAATGAAAAATACGATATACCAAACATACAATGTTCTCATCTTCTAACTGATAAAAGCTGTTTTATTAAAAACACCTCTTCTATAGTAAATTTTTCATTAGGTATAAGAGAATACAACGGTAAGATCATCGGAGGCATAAACATAAAAATTGACGACGGAACAGCACAATCCAATATACTGACAAATAAGATAAACATTATTGAAAAATTTCTTGGTTTGTCAGCGTCAGAACTATTAGATTATAAAAAAGATAATATTCTAACTGATGTAATTGATTATTTAAAAGAAGACCTTCTTGGAAAAAATCTATTTGTAGAAGGTATACTTTTAAAATCGGGTATGATTATTCCTTCGAAAGTAGAAATATTAAAATAATAAGTTCTATTTAACGGAAACAAATTCTTTATCTTGCATTAATAAAGTAATAACTTTACTTAAATTACGATAAATATATCAAAATATAAATAGGCGAGTACCGAGTTTTTAATATCATTTATGATTTTTATTAAGTGATGTAATGTGGGTAGAAGAAGAAAAGGTAGAAAAATAAGAGTTAGAGTGAAAAAGAAACTTCCAACACTTTTTCAATGTCCCAGATGTGGGTTTACAACAGTAGGAGTATCTATCGATAAAAAGTTAGGTTTTGTTACAGTCAGATGCTCAAATTGTGGTCTAACATATGTATTTGAATACAATCAATATTTACAACCAGTGGATTATTATAGTAGATTTCTTGATAATTTTGAAGAAGGTGTTCCTAGTGAAGAGAAAAGTGAAGAACTACCTGCTGAAACGCCTGAGTAAAGAAAAAGCACTTCATATGACATTAATTGACCCGGAAAAAACTAATCGTATCGAAGCAGAAAGAATAGCTAAAGAAGCTATTCGAGCTGGAACCTCGGCTATCATGGTGGGTGGCAGCATCGGCGTTTCTGAAAGAATGGTAGATGAAGTAATCAGAGGAATTAAAAAAATAACAAAAAATATACCTGTAATTCTTTTCCCTGGTAATCCATCAGCTTTAAGTAAATATGCGGATGCTATATGGTTTCTATCAGTTCTCAATTCTCAAAATCCATACTTTATAATTGGAGCCCAGATGCAGGGAGCTCCAATAGTTAAAAAATATAATCTTGAAGTCCTTTCTCTTGCTTATCTTATTCTTGGAGAGGGAGGAGTTGTATCTTACGTAAGTCAAACAAGACCTCTTCCTCTAGAAAAACCTGAGATAATTGTCTCATATGCTCTCGCAGCTCAATACATAGGATTTAATTTTGTTTATCTGGAAGGTGGTTCGGGTGGAAAACCTGTATCGTCAACAATAGTTAGATACGTTAAAAGCTTTATTGAAATTCCTCTCATTGTAGGAGGAGGAATAAAAACTTATGATAAAGCAAAGGAACTTGTCAGTGCGGGTGCAGATATATTAGTTACAGGAACGATAGTTGAGGAGTCTAATGATATATATTCTAGTCTACTCGAAATCATTAAAGGAATAAAAGACGGTGCATTACTAAAAGAGAACACAGGTTTAAATACTAAAGAAACCTAAATGTGCCAGTATCACAGCTATCGTCAACAATAATGTTGATAACAATACTATTTCTGGCTTAATCTTTATTCCTCCTATATCTTCATCAAAAAACGTCATTAATCCTGCCGCTGAGACTGGAGGTGGTGCTTTTTCCTTATCTCTTTTCTTTCTTCTTCTCACACTCATTTCTAATCACTATATATTTGATCTATAAAATATCTTAAAATTTTCGTTTACTCGACATATTCTGTTATAACTAACGTTTTTCTAGACTTTTCATATATACCCCCTATACCCCATGGATCATCTATTATGACCGTAAAAGGAATCTTACCTATCATCATCTGTTCAATTTTCTTTGTTATAATACTTAAATTATCTTTTTTCTCAGAAACTTCTAACAGATTCATAGTTGAGAGTATATCAAGAAACCTTTGTAGTACTCCCTCAATATTTGTTACAAAAAAAGGAGCAATGATGCCAGGAACCATCTCTGCTCCTATTTCAGGAATCTCGATACGAGTCATAGATGTTCTTAGAATTTTAGTTTTTAAATCCTCTTTATTTTCAACTTTGATATATATTCTTCTACGCCTTTTTTTCTTTAAGGGTATCATATCATTATGCTTATATCCACACGAAGAACAATTCTTTGATATAAGTAATACTTCACCAAGCCTAGGTAGATTATACATTGTTTCATTTACAACAAGTGTATTTTTACCACAATATGGACACTCTAAAGTATATGTGTAAGTCTCTTTTGCATACTGTGTTATCTTATCTTCAAACATAATCAACACTTAATTTTCCAAATCATACTATATGAGACCTTTATATAGTTTTAATTTAAGTATTTTTGAGGATGAGTTATTTATGACAGAGAACAGTACAACCATAAAGAGAATGGCTCACTTATTAAAGTCTGGAGCTACAATGCTAGATAAGGTTTGCCCCAAGTGCCATGTACCTTTATTTAAATTAAAATCTGGCGAAGTAATATGTCCTTCTTGTGGACAAAGATTTGTTATAGTACAGAGTGAGGAAGAAGAAATAAAAGTATATATTGATGAGGCATTGAAAGAACTTGAACGTTTACTTACAGCCAAGATATATAAGATAAACTCCGAAATTAGACAAACAGAAAAATTAACAGATTTATCAGAGATTATGAAGAGTATTTATGAAATATTAAAAGTTATTGAATTGTCTAGAAGTATAAGAAAGAGACATGATTATGAATCTAAAACCAGAGAGAGTTAAAGATTCACATATAATTATTTATGATGAAAAACATTGGAGAAGGCTTAGCACATTTAGAAAAAAAGCTTTAAAAATAATGAAAATTCTCAAGAAACATAACATTGATAGCTTAGTAATTGGAAGCATTACAAGAGGAGATATCCATGAAAAAAGCGACATTGATATAATTATTCTCAATTACATACCTAGTTTTATTGTGGAAAACATCCTTATAAGCTCTGGATATCAAATATTTTTTAAAAATTTGGTTCAGGCTACCCCAAATAGTATTGTTAAAGCAAATATTTATATAGATGAAAATACATCAATCAGCATTCCACTATCAAAACTAACAGAAAAAGAGTATGAATTTTTTAAATTTGCTGGCTCTCTTTCATTAGACGGTATTATAAAAAATACAAGAGTACCAGGTATTAACAAAAAACTTTTACTGATTAAGCCTATAAAGAAAGGACATATTGAATATTCGATAATCAGTAGAGAATACAATGTTGCCAAAATTTTAGGTATCTCTCCTAGGATAATTTTTGAAAGAGAAAAAATGTTGTTACGAAGGGATGAAATAGGTAGAACAGGTATTTTTTTAAAAATAAATGTCCCACCAGATAAAAATATTGAAGATATAGCTCGAGAAACAGCCAAGAAAAATCCATATCTTAGAAAAATGATCAATTCACTATTTTAAAATATAATATAGCTGCTATATTTCCTATCTTTTCAAGCTTCTTACCATGTTCACTTTCCGAGGATATAATGATTATCTCACCAGACGCTTCAATAGTTTTTTCTAAAATATCTCGAATCTTTTCTTTCTCATTTATATCAAAAAAGAAACTATCATTTAAAACCAAAGTTTTTATTGCTTTGTAATCAGCAGCAATTCTGACTTCCCTTAAGCCAATAGCTATCTTATTATCTCCCTTTATAAGATAACTAAATAACTCATCTATTTTTTCCTTCTCATACACATACCTAGTATCCTTAAAAAAATGCTTTAAATCCTCTCTTCTAAGCAATTCATATATGCCTGCCTTTCCACCCTCTGAAACCTGTACATATCTCAGAGTCTTTCCAGCGAAAAACCTTTTTTCACTAAATATCTCTTTTAACATTGGTAAAAATAACGATGTACTTGCAATTATAACCTCATTAAATCCATTTAGATTTATAATGTCTCTCTTCTCTTCAAAAAATTTTCTAAAAACCTCTCCGTACAACTTTAGAAGACTATATCCTTTCTCTCTTTTCTTAGAGATAAATAATTGCTGAGTAAATTTTATCTCTATTCCCTGAGGTGATAAGAATCCTACTGATATTTCATCGTCACCTATAGATAGCAATAAAATTTTCTTATAATGTGCAGAAGCCATCTTAAGTATCCTATTGATTAATGGTGAAAAATTTTCCTTATATATCAATAATTCTGAACCAACACTGATAGACAATGTATGATAAGATCCCTTTATATGCAAATCCTCTGGAGCATCTATAACAACCCCCCTAATCCTTAAATTTTTTAAAAATTTATGAAACTCAAATGAAGTAAGCCTTATTCCAAGATATACCCTTATTCTTTTACCCTTAATACTTTCTGTAGCTCTCTCAATTTTTAATTGTCTAGTTGTCCAAGAATATATTATGTCATTTTTTTCTAATATAAGAGAAAGATAGTATAAATCTTCAGGAACTTCAATTAGCAACTTAATATAAGATTTTTGTTTGTTGTACTCTATAAGCTTCATCATCTCACCAAATTCCAAGTTCTTCCTCGATAACAATTAAAAGTTTACAAAGAACACACCATGCTTGTAAAGGTTCTTTATAAATTGAATACGTATAATCAGCTATGTTCCTAACCTCGGAAGAAAACTCTCCTCTTTGAAATCCTCCAACCATGATTAAAGGATTCTTATCATATACTACCCTCTTAGACAAATTAGAAGCTAATATTTGTTCACCCTTTTCATCTAAAAGATAAATCTTTGAAAAACCTCTCTTCTTAACAAAATCATGTAGTGAAAAATCTAGTATCTCTAACAAAGGCTTATTTAAATCCTGAGGAACACAACCCTGGACTAATAACTGTTCCATAAGGCCAACAAATCTATTGTAATTTCTCGGCAATCTTGTCTCAGGACTAATTCTAATAATTTTTTTCCCAATAGTATAAACATATATTCCTAATCTTCTATGCTTATTTAAGACAGAATCTAATAAT